>JAEEGF010670716.1_pt1 | contig 60894 bp, 42 predicted proteins | sample 9134171 | NCBI WGS metagenome assembly JAEEGF01 (sample SAMN16246542, study PRJNA631951) | gut metagenome | biome: gut microbiome; feature: rumen; material: AP-attached | host: Bos | place: Iran: Karaj | collected 2018-10 | reverse complement strand
AGTGGTCCTGGCACAGGTATTGAGATGGCTGTGGTAGACCAGACAGGAGAGCGTATCGAAACAAACCGTAGAGTTCAGGAATCAGACATTGAACTCATCCGACTTTTAATGGAAATCGGTGCAAAAGGACAATAATAAAAATGCCAAGCTGCAATGCAGCTTGGCATTTTTTTATTTAAACTCAAAGAATTTTGTATCTAATTCCGGATAAGCTCTCTTCATAGAAATCGGAGCCCCCGATTTATTCACAAAGCAGTGAACAGATTTGGCCACAGCTCTATCCTCGCCAGTAGCCTTATCGTAAATGCGATAAGCTATTTCCATTTCATGGCCATCATAGGAAATCAGCTTTGTATCCACAATAACTGTCTCATCAAATTTAACAGCACTTCTATGTTCAATGGATTGAGAAACAACAGGAGAGCTAATCTCCATTTCCAGCATCTGCTTGAAACCAAGTCCCATCTGCTCCATCAAATTCATTCTTGCGTCCTCCATCCAATTGGCATAGTTAGACGTATGAATGATGCCCTGCTGATCTGTCTCATGATATTTCGTGTGATGCTCAAAAGGGGTAATCTCGATTTGCCTCTTAGCACCAGCAACCTCAATTTCTTGTTTTGCCATAGTTCTATTACCTCCTGATGAAATTCCTACCTACATTATACCACTCCTCCACGAAAATATCTTACTATAAGATAAAAGACATTGAATCGAGAATGTAGAAGTGATAAAATGTGTTTAATTGATAATTTTTTAACGAGCGGAGGTTATTATGGATTTTCAGGCTGAATACAGTAGAAAACTTACTACAGCAGCTGAGGCTGTAAAGGTAGTAAAGAGCGGAGATTGGGTAGATTACGGTTGGTGTACAGGTACACCTGATGCACTTGATAAGGCTCTTGCAGCACGTACAGACGAGCTTAAGGATGTTAAGGTTCGTGGTGGTATTCTTATGAAGCTTCCTGCAATTTTTGAGCGCGAGGATGCAGGAGAGCACTTCACATGGAATTCTTGGCATATGGGAGGTATCGAAAGAAAGCTTATCGCTAGAGGTTGTTCTTTCTATGCTCCTATTAGATATTCTGAGCTTCCTAGATATTATAGAGAGCACATTGTTCCAAATGATGTTCTTATGATCCAGGTTACTACAATGGATAATCACGGATATTTCAACTTTGGTCCTAACGCATCACATCTTATGGCTGCAGTTGAAAAGTCTAAGCACATCATTGTAGAGGTTAACGAGAATATGCCTCGCTGCCTTGGTGGTTTCGAGGAAGGTATTCACATTTCAAAGGTTGACGCTATCGTAGAGGGTAGCAATCCAGCTATCGCAGAGATGGGTGCAGGCGGAGCTCCTACAGATGTTGATAAGGCTGTTGCTAAGCTTATCGTTGAGGAGATTCCAAACGGTGCCTGCCTACAGCTTGGTATCGGCGGTATGCCAAATACAGTTGGTGCTATGATTGCAGAGTCAGATCTTAAGGACCTTGGTGTTCATACAGAGATGTACGTTGATGCATTCGTTGATATTGCTAAGGCTGGTAAGATTACTGGTGCAAAGAAGAACATCGACAGATTCCGTCAGACATATGCTTTCGGTGCTGGTACAAAGAAGATGTACGATTACATGGATGAGAATCCAGAGCTTATGAGCGCACCTGTTGATTACACAAACGACATCCGTCAGATTTCAGCTCTTGATAACTTCATTTCTATTAATAATGCAGTTGATGTAGATTTATATGGTCAGATTAATGCTGAGTCTGCTGGAATTAAGCATATCTCAGGAGCAGGCGGACAGCTCGACTTCGTACTTGGTGCTTACCTTTCAAATGGAGGAAAGAGCTTCGTATGTCTTTCATCTACATTTACTACAAAGGATGGTACTGTAAAGAGCCGTATCCGTCCTACACTTGCAGAGGGTTCTATCGTTACAGATACTCGTGCTAACACACACTACCTTGTAACAGAGTACGGCAAGGTATGCCTTAAGGGTCTTTCTGCTTGGGAGCGTGCAGAGGCTATCATCTCTATTGCACACCCAGACTTCAGAGACGAGCTCATCAAAGAAGCAGAAAAGATGAACATCTGGAGACGTTCAAACAAATAATCAAACCAAACTTTCCAAAGTGCCTTCGAAACCGAGGGCACTTTTTTTCTTGCCACAAAAATTAGAATTACAAAAATTTTTTTATCAGTGTAACTAGTTTGTAACAGGGGAGAGGATAGAATGACCTTACATAATTGTTAGTGTGTTTATGATTTCATTTGAGACTAATGATAGATAAGCGATTGGAGGTTTTTTTATGGCAAGAGGAAAAACATTCAAAAAGAGATTTTTATCATTTATGATGACAATCTTGATGGTGGCAGCCATTGTGGTGCCATCAGTGCCTGTCTATGCGGTTGAGGATAAGATCGATGTAGGCCAGCCTGCATACAATGCAGTAAATGGTACCATGACTTATTACAACTGTTTAGGTACAGGTGTTAATCTTTACAAGAGTCTTGTAATCAACTTCACATCTGTCCGTGAGAATGGTGAGGAGATTATTCTTCCATCAGTAGACGGATTTAGATACGAGACAACTCTTTCAACAGATTCTACTTATATCATTAATATTCCTGATGGAAAGAATCTTGTACAGATTGCAGCTTATATTAGAAAGATTCAGTTTAAGAACTGCCAGAATTCTGCTCAGAAAATTAACTTCTCTATAGGAAAAGAACTGGTTCAGTACATGACTTTCTATTCTGAGGATTCACAGCACTATTATCAGTTTATTAGGTTTGATAGATCTAAGACCAGTCCAGGTGCAAGCATTACAGATCCATCTGGAAAAACACACGCATATGGTACTTGGGAGTGGGCTTACTATACAGCTTTAAATATGAGCTATGAAGGCCTTCAGGGTTATCTTGCAACTGTTTCAACAGTAGAAGAGGATGCATTCATCTATCGATGCTCTAATCAGGTAGGTTGGCTTGGTGGTACAAGAATGAACCCAGGCACTCTTGATACAAAGAATGGTATTCCTCATTATAATACATTTACACGTCCTGCACAGAATGCAGCTGGTACAGGCTATTGGTTCTGGGCAAGTGGTCCTGATGTAGAAGTAAATGGTGGAAGGTTCCTTGGTGAGGTTAAAGGCACAGATACTAATTTAAGGGCAGCAGATAATAATGGCCAATACAACAACTGGAATAGTGGTGAGCCTAATAACTCAGGCGGTATTGAATATACCATGACAACACTTAAGATTGGTACTGGTTGGACAACTGGCGCTAGAAGTGGAAAGATTAATAGCAGCTCTCCATATTATGTAGCAAGTGGTTATTCATGGAATGATATTAAGCCTGATAACTGGAATCAGTACGGCAGGGGCGAAACCTATGAAGCAACAGGTTTCTTCGTTGAGTACGGCGATTATGTAAAGGGATTATCAAAGACAGCCCTTGTTCAGAAGACAAACTTTGAGTTTAAGACAACTACACAACCTCTTAGCCATATTTGGAATTTATATGCTCCAGAAGGTTCTGATACAGTAAGAATGTACTGTACAGCTTCTGATCCTAAGTGTTCTTACTATGCACCAAATGGTAATAACTTAGGCGAGACTATTGATTTAACAATCAGCGCAGAGGATGTTCCATTTGATGGAAATGCATATTCGAGCGTATCTATAACAGGTGGCGCAGATATTGTGGCAGCTGCTAATAACAATGCTACTGTATCTGAGGTTAAGTACTACAAGGTATCTACTGCAGATACAGTTACTGGTGGAACAGCACTTACTGCTGCTCCTAAGCAGATTGGATACTACTATGCAGAAGTAACTGTTACAGTTAAGAATACAGTTCTTGCTACAAATACTGTTACAGGAAAGGCAGTAGTTCCATTTAAGATTTATGACCCAGATGCAGATTATGCAGTTGAGAGTTTAAATAATAAGACTAATGATGAGATACCTTATCAGAGAAAGGTAACAGCAGGTACAGCATATTCAAATCTTGAAGTAGTTCTTGCAACTGCAGGCGATCATTTTGAAATGTATAAGCTTGCTGATATGAACTGGAACTCTGAGAAGGGTACACTTAATAATATGGATTGGGTTCCTGCAGTAAAGAGCTGGCTTAATAACTCAAGCTATGCAAATACTGTAACTAGCCCATACGATTTAGCAAATGGCAAGGCTTCATCAAGTACTATTTCTTCCTTCTATAAGGATATGCTTAAATCTGGTGATGAATCAGTATTTAACGCAGCAGGTGGCGATAATCTTGTGAATTTGATTGCTGATTCTTCTGGTCAGTACACGGGTACCCACGACAAATATGTTGATGGAGCAGGAACTGAAGTTAATTCTTCAGCCCAGGGCGCAACAAGATATTCTGTAGTATTTGATGATATTAAATACGGTATTTATGCAATCCTTGCAGAGGATTCAGGTGATAATCCATACGCTGTAACAGTGGCAGCTGTATACCCACAGCAGTCTGGACCTAAGGGCAACTTCTATACACAGGAATTATTCACTGTATATATCAAGGAAGTTGAGCCTACAATTGACAAGTACATTAATGATAAAAAGCAGGATATAGCAGCAATTGATGATACTGAAAATCCTATAAAATTTGATATTGATTTCCAGCTTCCACAGTACAAGGATAGACTGACAACAGGTGACGGAAGTGGATATCAGCTTTCATTCGAGGATCAGATGGCTCCTGGCTTTACAATGTATCAGGATGATACACATACTATAGAGTTCTTCTATATATTTAAAGACAAAAATGATGAAGATGAAGATGGAAATGTAGATGAGCTTTTGGAAGAACCAATTGCAGCTAATGGTATTCCTTCAGCTATTTCATATAAGTTTACAGAGAATAGCATAGGAAGCAACTCTATACCTATTTCACAAAATAATGCAAAAGAAGGTACTGTAGAGTATGTTGCAAATCCAACATCCACAACAGTATTAACAAAGAATACTGACCTTAGAGGATATTATGCAACACCTAGAACTAGCCCAATATTTGAGCCATTCGAGGTTTATGATGCAGAAAATGGCAACACAGTTATTAAGATTACTTTTGATGAGCCAGCAGTACGTTCTTGGAAGACATCACTTCCAGCAGGAAGAGATTTAGCTGGATTTAGAATCAGATATTACGCAACACTTAATGCAGATGCAGCTATTAACTCAAATGCTAATAGCAATACAGCTTATATCCACTACGAGAAGGATTCTAGTGGAAAGTCTATGACAGAGATGCATGATACAGTATATGCATACACTTATGGACTTAACATCGTAAAGATTGATGGTAGTGCAGATGAGACAACATACTTGCAGGGTGCTCAGTTTGTACTTTACAAGGAGATGGAAGGCACATTTACAGAAGATGAAATCAGCACATTTACAGGTGCTAACTACTACACAATTCCAGCAAGTGGAAACGATGATGCTAGATACTTCAAGAAGGTTGTTATGAATAATGGCACCTTCCAGAGAGGCACATCATCTAACGAATACGATACATTAATTTCAGAAGCAACTGAAGCAGGTATTACAGCTAAGGGTCTTACAGATGGTAAGTACATCCTTGTTGAGACTAGAGCACCTAGAGGATACAACGAGCTTGCAGAGGATATTTACTTCGAGATTAATAAACTTGCAGACAATGAATTGGCACTTGCAAACAATTCATACATCTGGTTCAGAGAAATGGAAACAGATGAAAAGCACTACGTACCAGGAAATATTGAATCTGTAATTCTTAACGAGAACGGATGCATCTCAATTGATGTATACAACTATCAGGGATTAACACTTCCAAGTACTGGTGGAATGGGTATTCTCTTATTCGTAATTATTGGTACATTAGTAATGGGATCAGTAATTGTTATCTTACTTAAGAGAAGACGTCAGATAGCTGAATAATTTAAAATCACAGGCCCAGGGGCACAGTCCCCTGGGTTTTTTATGTTTTTGAAAAATTACAATAAATTACAGTGAACTATGTAACGGATTTGTAACAGATAGGGGTTTACAATGTAACCATCATAAAGATACTAGGTATTTGTAGGAAGAATAGGTAGGTAGAGATATGAGGAGTAGAAGGACAAGGAAATTCAAAAAAAGACTTCTTAGTCTTATAATTGCCCTGATGTTTGCTTTGTCAGGTCTTTCTATGCTGGTCATTAACGTGGATGCAGCAGATTTTCAGGTGGACTCATTAAATAACAGAGCAAACACTTCTGGAACTGGAGCAGCAACCTCTATAAAGGTGGACAGTGATAGTGCTACAACAAATCTTACAGTAAAGCTCACTGCCACAGGAGAGACTGTTACAATCTATAAGATTGCAGCAGTAAGCTACGATACAGTTACAAAGAAATATACTGACCCTTATTGGGTGCAGTCTGTTTCTGATTGGCTTTTAGCCTACGACAGCTACTCTTCAAATGGAAATATTAAAACTGCCTACGCAAATCCTAAAAACCTTTCTTCTGCCAGCCAGTCTACTTGGACTGAATTCTACAAATATTTGTTATATAACAGAGATGCAAGTGGCCCATTAAACGTTATCGAGTACGGTTCTTCTTCCAGTGAAGTAAATAATGAAACAGTATTTAATGGCAAATTAGAGCCATATACAGAAAGCATTACACTTGCTGATGATGCGGAAACATTAGATGTAACTTTTGAACACTTAGAGCTTGGTATTTATGCTGTTATGGTAAAGGCAGATGCCAAGAGATTTACACCTGTAGTAAAGGATCTTACTCCAAAGGTAAATGGACCAGAAGGAAATTACTACGTAGATTCAGTATATTTTGCTGAGCTTAAATCAGCAGATGCGACTATTGATAAGTTTATTAATCGCAAGCAGGCTGATGCCGTAAGAATCGGCGAAATTGTAGATTTTGATATTGATGTTACCTTACCAACCTTATACAGCGATAGAGTAACCTACACAAGAGCTATGGACCAGGCATACTCTATGTACATAGAGGATTATATGAGCCCATCCTTTACTCTTTATGATGCCAGCAATGATGGTATAGCTGATGAAGGTGATATCAGCTTTACTACTATTGGTTCTGAGCAGGATGCTGTAAGAGAAAACTTCTCAACAGAAAACGTAGAGTACTATGAAATCGCAGATTCTACCTATGATTTTTCAAAGCTAACACTTGGAACAGATTATTTTGAGCTTACAGATGACAATGTGGAAGAGTACACAAGCAGCACATCAATAGATGCTATTGAAGGTACAGAAGCAGGACAGAAATACTATGCAGTAAAATGCTCTGCACCTGTTTACACATTTGATCCTATAGCCACAAAGATAAATGCAGATAATAAGATTTGCACATACATAAAGCTTAATATTAATGTAGGTGTATTAAAGCAGATGGTAAAGAATGATCCATTACATCAGTCCTTTGATTCTGCAACAGTAACTATGTCTTACAAAGCTATTGTTACAAACGAGGCAGAGGTAAATTCTGAGGCAAACTACAATACAGCTACTATAGTTTATGAGGGAACATCAGGAATCTCTGACACTGTAAGAGCTTATACTTATGGTCTTCAGGTTATTAAGCTTGATGGCGATACAAATGAAACAATTGCAGGTGCACAGTTTAATCTTTACAAGGAAGTAAATACTTATGTGAAAAATGATGAAGATGAATTTGTATGGCAGGCTGATATGATGGGCAGCACTTCAGATTCACTTGATCTTACATATGAAGAGATTAAAGAGGATATCTCTAATCAGGGTTCCAGCAGTATATTCTATACCTACGAGGAGACAATGGGTGCAGCAGGCACTACAGAAAATGGAGTAAAGTATGAGGTAGGAGATGTAATCGGAAGAGTATTTATAAAGTACACATCTGGTTATGTAAATGAAAGCATAGAATATGATGGTTCTATTACATCAGTTGCAACAGAGGCAGGTGTTACTGTAAAGGGCCTTGATGAGGGCAATTATATCCTTATGGAGACAAAAGCTCCAAGTGGTTACAACGCTCTGGCTGAGGATATCTTATTTACAATCAACAGAATCGATGATGAAACTGCTCAGCTTGAATTTAATGGCAGTCTTTGCGGATTCTTTGATGGATATGATAATAACAAACAGCTTATTGAAAATGGTATTACAACACTCAGTGTACTGAATTATAAGGGCTTAACTCTTCCTAGCACTGGTGGAATGGGTATCCTTTTATTCACAATAGTTGGTATTACTATTATGTCAGCTGCACTTGTACTTATGATTTCAAGACAAAGAAAATTAGATCCAAGATCATTTATGTAATAGGTTTTACCTGGTCCCTCCCCTTAGATAAAGGGGGAGGGGCTTTTTATTACGGGATACAACTTTTTTTCACAGTTAGAAAACAAATCTTCCTTTTTTGCATGTTAGAATTCAAGACGTAAAAGTATAAGTCTGTGTATTTATATACAAAGGTATCAAGGGGGTATACAAATGGCAGGAAGTTACGATAGAGACTACGATCGAGACAGAGATTATGATAGAGATCGGGACAGAGATAGGGACCGGGATCGTGATAGAGAATACGATAGGGATAGAGATCGAGACAGAGATTATGACAGGGACGTAAGACGTGATGGTCCTTCAAATGATTATTCTGATGACAGGCAGATTAGGGACGAAGTAGATCGCCTTAGAAGAGAGATTAATCAGCTGAAGGATGCACTTGAAAGCAGACGTGCCGAAAATGCAGACCTAAAGGCTACAATTAGACAGGCTGAAAAGAACAATGTTGAATTGCTCAATGCCATAATCGAATCATTAAATAACATCGGTACCAAGGTAGATGGTATGGATGGCGATATGGGATCCAGCATTAAGAAAAGCTTGTCTAGCTTAAAGGATGATTTGGACGAGATTAATCTTCCTGTGGCTGCAAAGTGTGAGGCCATTGAGAGCAGATTAAAGACTCTTCAGGAAAACCTTGATTATGGCGAGCCTATGAAGGAGAAGATGGAGGCAGCCACAGAAGGAATGAAGGAAGCTTTGGCTGAGAAGTTTGGTTCTAAGACTATTGGAGATGTTCTTCAGAAGCTTGCTTCTATTAACACCTTCTTAATTGCAGATTCTATTGGAATAGTAGTGCTTTTGGCACTTATGTGTTTCTTTATTATCTCGCTGATTAAGTAGTAGAAAGGATTTTATGGGACAGGCCGGAACAATGGGAATCGGTGCATTAGAGCTGTGGGGCGCGCTTTTTTGCCTGATTGCAGCTTTTCTTATAGACCGAGGAAAGACAGTTGAACATAGAGAAAATGTGCAGCTAGGATATATGCTGCTCGTAAATACTGCCATTCTTGTGTTTGATATGTTTGCCATCACCTATAACGGTGAACCGGGAAAAGTAAGCAGAACGATACTTAGATTGGCTAATTTTGGCCTGTATTTTACCCTGTATGTGCTGGAAATATACTTTATATATTACCTTAGAGCGGTGGTTCAGAATAATGGTGGAAAATTCTCAAAGGTGTTTATTTACTGTGGCTATGCCATAATGACCTTTTCCATTGTGACTTTGATTTTTGACCAATGCAAGCACGTTATCTATTTCTTTGATATGGATAACTTTTATCACAGAGGGGTTATGTATGGACTGGCCCTTATTCCTGTATTTTCCTGCTTTGCTCTTATACTTGTCATTACCGTTTATTACAGAAATTATATTACCAAATTACAGAAAGCATCCCTTCTTATTTACCTTTCATTTCCAGTGTTTAGCGCAATCTTTATGGTTGCATCCGGGGAGGTTTCCTCTCTAATAAATATTGGTATTACCGTATCGCTGATTATGATGTATATGTTCTATGAAATAGAAAAAAATCAGCGAATGTTAAAGCAGGCTGAGGAGATTATAAAACAGGAACAGATTAATAAAGAGTTTAAAAATACTATGCTTTGGACTCAGATTCAGCCTCATTTTATCTATAACAATCTAAATGTAATTCAGTTTTTATGTAAGAAGGATCCGGAGCTTGCGGCAGAGGCTGTAACACATTTGTCAGCTTACCTTCGTTCTTATATTGATGCCTATGATAAGGATATGTGTATTCCTATCGAGGAGGAGATGGATATTATCAAGCACTATCTCTATATGCAAAAGCTCAGATATGGAGACAAGCTGTCAGTTTCTATGGAGATAGGTGAGCATTCCTTTAGTGTACCGCCACTTGCCATTGAATCATTGGTGGAAAATGCAGTAAGACATGGGGTTGCCCAGAAGGTAGAGGGAGGAAAGGTTTCCATTCGTATCTATGAAAATGTAGACGAATTTCTGGCGGAAGTTGTGGATAATGGTGTAGGTTTTGACTCAGAAGAGTTGAAAATTGAAGATGGAAAGAACCACGTAGGTCTGAAAAATACAGATAGCAGACTGAAGTTTATGATAGATGGATACTTAGAGGTTAAATCCAAAGTTGGAGAGGGCTGCAGAGCCATAGTGCACGTTCCAAAGAGGAAGAAGAATGAAGTATCTGGTAGTTGATGACGAGAAAATCATATTGGATGGCATGGAAGACACCCTAAAAGAAATTGTTGGGGATAGTGCGGAGATTTTTAAGGCTAACGACCCATTTGAGGCCATAGAACAGATGAAGAAACACCCAGCCGATATAGTCTTTTCGGATGTTGATATGCCAGGTATGAATGGTCTGAAGCTGGCGGAAAAGCTTCAGGAAATCAACCCAGATGTGGATATTGTCTTTGCAACAGGCTATGCACATTATAGTCTGGATGCATGGAAGACAGCAGCTAAAGCCTTTATTCTAAAGCCGGTATCAAAGGATGATATGAAGGCTGCAATAGACAAGATTACAGCCAATAGAAACAGGGGCCAGACTGCAGAAGCAGGAAGTAGTAAGGCAAATGATAAACCTCTTGAGGTTGTCTGCTTCGGTAATTTTGAAATCTTCCATGATGGGTCACCGGTGCATTTTGCCAGAAAGAAATCTAAGGAAATGGTGGCATATCTTATAGACCGAAAAGGGGCCATGATTTCCACTGGAGAGCTGAGAAGTGCTCTTTGGGAGGAAGAGGATGACAACGAAGAGAAGAAGGGCTATATAAGGGTGCTTGCCAACGATATTCGTAAAAGTATGGAGGATATAGGAATCTCTAATTTCCTTAGAAATGATATGGATTGTTACAGCGTGGATATAAAGGCCATGTCCTGTGATTATCTAAAGTTTTTGGATGGAGACCAAACAGCTAAGAAAGCTTTTTCAGATGAATATATGGTACAGTATCCATGGGCAGAGATGACGCTTGGCACTTTGCTTGATATGGAATGATGTAACGAGTTTGTAACACCCTATAGACTACAATTCACTTAACATGGAAATAGTCTATGGGGATTTTTTATGGCAAAAAACAAACTTGTGAAGGGGAACAAAGGCGTAATCTCCTTCGAGAAAGATGAAAAAAAGTCCATAATTATAGCCCTTGTGGTCAGTGCAGTTGTAGTTTTGGCTACAGTTCTGGCCATTATTGCCATTCGGAAAGGTATGGGAATTCCTGTAGGAACAACAACTTCTGAGGAAGTAGTAGATACCTACACTGTTACAGATACGATTACAGAGGACGGAAGCATTATTGTAACAAATCAGGAGGAGCTGGACGCAAAGCTTACAGCCTCCACTACTGATGATACAATCGGCTCCATCACTATTCAGACAGAGGAAGAGCAATCCCTAGAAATACCAGAGGGTGACTACAGTCAGGTTGCATTAAACATAGATGCACCTTTTACTGAAGTGTCCAACTATGCCAATTTTAATACCATCAATATCAGTCAGATATCAGCTAATACCTGGATAGAGCATGCCCAGGGAAATAATCTTATTCTTCAGGCAATGAGCTGCCATGTCGTTGTTGAGACTGATGGTGTTGTAGAGAGTATTTCAAATATCAACTATGGTTCTACACTTGCAATAGAAATCTATGGAAAAGTAAATGAGCTGTCTTTGGAGGCAGAGGATTCCATTTCTTCTATCAGTGTGGAAGGAACATTAGGAAATCTGGACGTATATAGCAAGACCAATCTGGCCATATCAGGAAGTGGTGGAGCAAACATTCCTGTGAAGATGCAAAGTGGTGCAGATGGTTCCATTATTAAGGCTACGGTACCTATTGATCTTGAAACCAGTGGAACTGTTGATTTGTACATGCAGGAAGGCTCTGAGGCATCGAATCTTGTTATCACAAATCCTGATGTAATTACAAATCTTTATAACAACACAACAACAGATTTAAACATTAAAGATCCTGACAACAAGGAAATCACAGTATCATCTGGTGAGGCAAAATCTTTTGGAGAAATAAAACAGCCTGAGACACCGGCAGACACAAGCTCATCATCTAATACAGGCTCGGGTTCTGGCTCTAGTTCAAGTTCAAGTTCAAGTTCAGGCTCAAGCTCTGGAGGTAATTCAACTGTAAGCTCTGGCTCTACAGGCTCTAGAAGTTCGGGAAGTAGTTCTTCAAGTAGTAGCTCTACTGAAACTACTGTTACACCAACACCTACTCCTACTCCTAAGCCTACAGCTACTCCAACACCTACTCCAAAGCCAACACCTACACCTACGCCAAAGGCTACACCAACTCCTACGCCAAAGACAGATCTTGAGAAACAGGTGGAGGAACAAAAATCTATTATAGATGGATTAAAGGAGACTATAGCAAACCTTACAACAAGTTCGGAAGAAACCAAGGAACAGCTGGATGCTGCTAATGAGCAGCTGGCGGATTTAGACGAAAGAATTGCTCAGAAGATAAAAGAAGCTGCATGGAATTCTACAATAAGTGATGAGCTCCTTTATAATCCAGCATACAAGACAAAGGCTTCGGAAGAGGGAGCTGTGGAATTTAGATTCTCAGGTACAAGTGATTATTTAACACCACAGAGGTATCCATCCAAGAATCCAAACAATGCTGAATATATAGGAATTGAAAACCATCAGAGTAGTAATAAATCTTATTTGGTTCAGCTGTATTATTACTACTTTATTGATAAGGAAACTGGGGATGGGACAGTTACAGCCTGGAATGAATTTAAGACTTCAAAGGCAGCGGTAATTAATCCAGGAGAAAAGTGGATATTCGCCAGACCTAAGGCTCAAAATCCTAATGCTACTAAATATCTGATTGAAATAATAGTTACAGAAAAAGGACCTGGAGAGTATTTCTTTATTCAGTACGAACCGATTTATGATAATGGGGAATTTACGGTATGTATGAAAAACGTTGAGGATATAGAGAATAAAGATTTTCATTATATACAGGCAATGTTCCTAGATCAGGGACAGGTAGTTGGGGTAACTACCTATAACGTTAATGATTTAGTTGAAAACGCAATAACGGATATGGATATTGATGTGAACAATGCAGTAAGAACGCAGTTATTTAATTCTTCTACGTCAGATGAAGAACCGCATTTAGACTACATCTTTACTGCACCAGAAGGTATGGAACATCTTGATTGGTTAGTTTTTGTTAGCTGAGGCGATAAAAACATGAAAAAAAGGATGAAGGCATTGCTGGTGGTTTTTACAATTTTACTATCAATGCTACGGGGGACAACTTCATACGCGGCAGATTCAGCACATTTGATTTTCCAGGGGCTACAGGTTTCAGATGTGGTGGAGATTTATCGTATCTGTAATTACGATGATTCCTCATCAAGCTACACCTGGGCATCGGCTGTAACCACCTGGATGTCAGAAAAGCGAACGGGACAATTCTACGCTGATTTGTCTACAGATGCCTTTTCAAAGATGAAGGCAAGCAGCGCAAGAGAGTTTTGTGAATTGCTTTTGGATGGATTAAAGAATACCTCTACAGGTGTGGCAAATCTACAGGGCTTGTCATTTACCTATGAGATAGGTGGAGGCAATGCTGTAACCATAGATCCAGGATATTATATCGTGCTTCCTAAGGGGGCAAGCCGAGTATACGACCTGAAGTGGTTCAAGCTAACTCCTGGGGAGGAGAAGACTATTACCTACACCACAGATGATTTTAGCGTTCCTTCTATAACTACAAGTCTTAAAAATGATACCAGCGACAGAGGACTGGTGGACGAAGTAGTTCCTTTGACGGAGCTGGATGATCAGGTGACGGTTACATCCATTGTTAATATGCCTGCCTATAACGAGATGTATTCAGATGGTAAGCGAATATTAAATGTAACTTTTGTTATTCCTTATGGAATGGAATACGTGGCAGACAGTCTATCCCTTGCAACAGTAGATGGGGAAGAGCATACAACAGCACTTCCTGATACAGCCTACACTGTAATGAATTACAACAATGTTCAGTTGTACAAGGATTACAGTGGCAATTTCATTTTCTTTGGATTACAGGATTATTATTACGAGCCAGATGGAAATCATTTGGTGGGACCTGATGGAACCTTAGAGCTGGCACTATCAACATACAATACAGCCTATGGCACTCAATATGAATTAGAAGAATCCCATATTGAGACCATGGGAGGAGGAACCTCTAATGTTTCAGAAGAACCGGAAGAAGAACCTTCTGAGGAGGAGCCGGTAGAACTTTCACAGGAAGATGCAGGTGAAACCAGTGAAGGAGAAACAGGAGAAGCTGAAACAGAAAAGCTAGATGAAGCAGAAACAGAATTAATAGGAGATACCTCAGAGGATAAATCAAACCTGATATACAAAACAGGTGGTTCTTCCATAGTAGTTATCTCTTTGGATACAGCAGTGGAAATTAATACATTGCAGGCAGCTATTACAGTGAAGAAGAACCAGTACAGCACGGCAGATGGCTGGTACGACATCTATACACAGCTTAGCTACTCTGTAAGTCCACTGGATAAAAATCTTAGGGCAAAGCTAAAGGAGGCAGCAAGAGCAGCAGCCTGGGGAATCAGAATTACAGCTTGTATGGGATATGCTGACTCCTTCCAGAAATCATCGGAAGAGATATTATCAACAGCCCCAAGAATGTTAGATGACAAATTCGGATTATATAAGAAGAGCAATACCTACTCAGGTGGCATTCACGAAGCTGCAACCCAGGTATCGGAGGAAAACAGAGACAAGGTTCAGCTGATTTACAATTCAGATTTGAATGTTACAGATGAGTATACGGAATACGCAATGCTTAGTGTTAACAATGAAGGACAGATAGCAATAGGAGGCATCATCACAGGAGAGTATCTGATAGTTCAGACGGATCACGTTCCTGGATATGCCCTATCAGAATTATCCTTCATTATAGAACCGGATGACTGGCAGAGCGAACAATACATGGAAGGCAACTGTGTATTCGACCTGATTTGGCTGGATTACAAAACAGCTTATCTTCCTGCTACAGGCGACAGTGGATTGGAGACAGCAAAGACAGCAGGAATCCTGATTTTACTACTTGGTCTAGCAGCTACAGCAGAGGTAGTAAGAAGACGGAAAATCCTTTATAAACTGGCCCCAAAGAGGGTGTTACAAAAATAAATATAAAAAAGATTTTCTTTGTAACTAGTTTGTAACTAGTAACAGTTTAATATATGGCATATAGAACAAAATCTGTTCGTTTATACGTCGGGTAAAGGAGGAAAAAATCATGAAAGGAAAAGGAAAGCGCTTAGCTGCATTACTAACACTTTTAGTACTTACTTTTAGTTCGGTCATGGTTGTAAATGCTGATAGCAGTACAAAACTGATCCAGAGAAGTACAAGTGTAAGCGGCAACGATGATTTCGATCATAAAGAGGTTTCTGTTGCTGCTGATACTGAAGACAGAACTGGTTTTACTCTCAGCGTTAAGAGAGAAGATGACAGTTTCACTCTGTACAATCTGGTAAATATTATTGCCTCTGAGAATACAGATAATGGAATTACATCCATTAATGTTCAGTGGGCAGCACCAGTAGCTAACTTCATTGCAACTAATGAGGCATTTTCAACTGATGCAGAGTATGCTAGCCCTAAGGCACTTGGCGCTTACACTGTTGATCAAAACCTCACTGGCGATTCAAAGGTAGCTGCAGAGAAGGCTGCAAAGGCTGCAAAGGAGAAAAAGCTCATCGCATTAGTAAATGCAATGAAGTCTGAGTACGCTGCAGCAGCAGATAAGTCTGCAACAGCTATTGGAAAGCTTACAAAGGTTGCACAACTTGATGGAGCAGCAGCTGCTTCAAAGCGTGGAACTGGTGAAGAGCTTAATACACTTGGCACAGACGCACATATCGCAGCAACAGGTGCTGTTGAGAGTGAGTCTTGGAATATGACATATGACATCTCTGGTCTTGAGTTTGGTTTGTACTTCGTAGATGCTACAAATCCAGCAAGAGCATCAGGTGGTGGATATCAGCCAGTAGTAGTTGACCTTGTTCCAGAACAGACTGGTCCTTCAGGTCACTGGTATATCGACAACACAAAGACAGCTACACTTAAGAATGAAGCTATTACAGTTGATAAGACAATCAATGGTTATGATAGCGACATTATTAGAGAAGGCGAAATCGTTACCTTTAAAGTAGTATTTGATATTCCTCTTTACACTAAGACTGATAATAAATATGACTTCACAAGCTTATCTGCATTTGATGATATGGCTCAGGGCTATACACTTATTGCTACATCTTCAACCCTTAAGTTTAAGGATTCAGAAGGTAGAGAGTATCACCCAGGAGCTGCACTTACAGAAAATGGCTACGGAAATCAGACAGCAAGTGATGTAACTGGTACATATACAGCAACACTTAATGGATATTGCTATCCTGTTTACTATAGCGAAGAAGGAGAGAGCAAGGCATACTTCTACATTTCAGAAGACTCTCCATCTCAGATTACAGTTTGGGTAAACAATGGTGGAAAGCTTGGTAAGGTAGCAATGCCTAAGTCAAAGAATGCTGAAGGCCGTTACGTATTTACAACAAACGAGCTTAATGCTATTAATAACCAGCTTGGAACTGACAATCAGATTCCAACAGCATACATTAACTCTACAAACGCTGCTAAGTTTACAGTTTCAGGAACATCAAAGTCTCTTATCGCTATTGACTTTGATTATGAGAAGCTTATGTCTGAGTCAACATATGCTAACAAGAACAGCACTCCGACACATATTCAGGACGCAGACTTTACAGTTCCTAGCAAGGTTGAAGTAACTTATGACGCAATAGTAAATGACAGATCTTACTTAGGAAATGACAACAATACAAATATTGTAACAGTTTACTATGTAGAAGATACAACAGGTACAATCGGAACAGTATCAGACAAGGTTGTTGGTTGGACATACGGTGCAAACATCGTCAAGGTTGATGGTGTTGCATACGAAGAGTATTTGGCAATGACTGATGAGGAACAGAATGCAGCACTTGAAGCTGGAAACACTCCTTATCTTGCAGGCGCCGTATTTGATATTTACAGATTAGATACAGTTTATTGTGGTGGAGCTGGCCACGCGACAACTAACGAAGCTCCAGTTGAAGCATCATATGGTGACTTTGTATTCTATGATGATCCTACATATCCTGTAACATCAATCAGTTCATCAAGCTACCAGACAAGATATGGACAGTCTAGAACTCAGTATGCATCTGTTTTTGGAAATGCTGTTAAATACGAGCTTACACAGAAGATGGCTGAGACAGATCCACAGACTATTGGTACTGCAATGGCTACAACTGTAGCAGCACTTGGAGACTATAGCACAGCAGATAAGTTTACAAACAAGTACAACTTCTCTGATATGTATTCATCAGGAATTCTTCAGACCTTACACGATGATTATCAGGGAAATATGTTACTAGATTATATGATTCCTAAGGCTCAGACAGATGAGGTTAACGGTAAGGCCTGGGATGAAGATACAGATTTCATCGATGGATTCGTACTTTACGTACCTAAGTGGGTTGAGGCAGGTGAATGTGCAATTCATTCAGGAGCACACTGGCACTTAGAAGCATATTCATTATTCTGGGCAGATACAACATCAGTTGCAGATTCAGATGGTGTTCTTTTAACAGGATTTGATCCAAACCAGTATCTGATGGTTGAGAAGACTGCACCAGCAGGTGGATATAACAAGTTAAACACAGCTATTTACTTTGAAGTAAATGAAATTGATAACGATCTTTATACAGAAAGAGGAAACTCATTTGCTAGTTTCTTATCAGATGTATATGAGAATGCTGACGGAGTAGAGACACAGGATGATAACTTAGATGGTATCTATCACTTTACAATTAAGAACTACAGTGGACTTACACTTCCAAGTACTGGTGGTATTGGTACATTGTTATTCACATTGATAGGTGTAATTATTATGGGTGGTGCAATAGTATTTATCTTAGCTAGAAGAAAAAAGATTAGAAGTGCAGCAACATATATGTCAATTATGATTATGTTTGCAATAGCATTTTTAACACAGTCTATGACAGCTAATGCAGCCACAACAATTAGCCTTGGCAATAGTGAAGGTATTACAAACGGAACACAGAAGGCTGTTCCAAATGGTAAGGCAGTATTTACAGTTCATCTTAGAGATCAGAACGATCAGCTGACAGCTTATCAGATTGGCCAGGTTACATATAACGAAGAAACAAAGACCTGGACAGATCTTGAGTGGGTACCAAACCTTTACAGTTATCTTGGTAACTACTCACTTGATACAGGAAATGATGATATTCCTACAACACCTTTACAGTTTACACAGCTTCCTGCAAAGGAGCAGGCAGATTTCCTTACCTGGGTTTATGATTCAAAGGATAAATCCGGAATAGGAAGTACATATAAGGTAAACAGCAACAGTTTTGCAACCTCAAGAAACAGCCAGACAGGCGAGTACTACGCAACTATTTCTAATGTTTCTTATGGTATGTACTTAATCAAAGGTGAAAACCAAGCGCTTCAGAGAGAATACTCAGTACTTACACTTTCAGCAGCACCTGAGATTCAGGGACCTATGGGTGTGTACTATCTTACAGGTGATCTTGAAGCAACACTTAAGTACGCAGATGTAACAGTAGACAAGAGAATCAACGGAGCTGAATATGATGTAGTTAGAGTTGGTGAGACAGTTAAATTCGAAATCGCCGGCGAAGTTCCTAATTACTATCCAATAGTTGGTGGTGTGGTATTAACAAAAGAAGATGGTGATGACTATAGAAATTATGACTGGGATGCTAATTATAAGTTTAGCATTACTGATGAAATGTCAGATGCTTTCAAGCTTAACCCTGACTCAATCCAGATTACATTAGGAACAGCAGAAGCTATGTCAAACGCTGACGCTTGGTCAGTAGCAAATCCAGAGTATTACACAAGCCTTATTGCTGAGCCTTATGATTCTGAAACAGGTAATGGTCTTGTTTGGTTCAAGAACAGTCTTGATAAGGATGGCAATTATCTTGTAAAGAATGCTATAAAGGCAGCAAATGGCAACAGCTGGAATATCACCTGGTACGTTTATAACGTAGAGGAAGGCAGCGTTAAGCAGATTGGAACAGGTACAGCAGCAAATGAATCTATGGTTGCTTCAAACCCAGATGCAAGCATATCTACTGCATACCAGCAGGCAGTTGGTGCAACTGCAGCAGGTGCTTGGACAAAGGCAGCATCTGAACCAATTTTTGCAATTACATTTGATTACTCAGACCTTGTAGCAATCAATGATGAGACAGGTAAGTGGGAGCCAACATTTGATTGGGTTGGAATCACATATACAGCAGTAGTAACAGAAAACTGCAAGCCTGGTACACAGGACAACACAAATACAGTTAAGCTTTGGTTCAGAAGTGATATTGCAGGACACTACAAGCCAATCGAGGATACAGTAAGAGCTTATACATATGCACTTCGCTTAGTAAAGACTGATGGTGAAGTAGCTAACAAGTACTTACTTAATGCACAGTTCAATCTATATAAGGAAGCATACGTATATGTTCCTGATGCAGAAGCACAAGGAGCTACAGAGGAAGCACTTTCAGCAGCTCCAACAGAGAGTACCTGGAATCTATACAAGTTTGGCAGATACGCTGCAAACGGTGAGTATAGTGCAATGACAGGAACACCTACAGCAACAGTAGGAACAGAAGAGAATGTAGAACTTACAACTCTTGATTTAGTAGAAGATGCAGACTTTGGAAATGGACTTAATACTTACTTCAGATACGTAATAGTAGATCCTGGAACAGATGGACTTAATTACGAACATTACAATGTAATCGTTTATAAGCAGATGCCACTTGCAGACCAGTCTGATACAAATGCAGCTGGTGAAGCATACGATACAGTTGAATCAAATATAATTCACTCTATCGATAAGGCAGACGGTGTTGTAATCGATGGTTTAGAGGAAGCATCTTATGTATTAATCGAAACTGTACAGCCTAGCGGATACAACGCTCTTACAGAAGCTATCAGATTCGAGATTAAGAGAATCAGTGCTGAGCAGCATGCTTTAACAGAAAATGCAGCATATGACACAGACGTTATCTTCTACTCAGCAAATGAAGTAGATGTAAACGATCCTGATATCGTAGATGCGGTAGCAGTTCAGGAAGAGAATGAACAGGGCGAAACAGTAATCAAGTACTATCAGGGATACTCAGATGGTATCTATGGAATTAATGTAAAGAACTATCAGGGACTTACACTTCCAAGTACTGGTGGTATGGGTACATTATTATTCACAATCATCGGTATTGTGATTATGGCAGTAGTAATTCTATTCATAGTAGCTAAAAGAAAGAAAAACTCTTATATGTAATTACTAATTAACAATAGAATGGGCAGGAGGCAGTTATCTGCCTTCTGCCTGTTTTAATTATTTGACCGACAGTGTTGGGGTAAGCCATGGAAGCTAAAAGGGGATTCAATTACATGAATTTACTTTTAATCCTAGTCTTTGTAGTGGGACTAGGAATACTTCTGTACCCTAATATTTCAGATTTCTTTAACCAGAAGAACAGTTCTAAATCAATCAGTGAATATGATGAAACAGTAGCTCAGATGAATGAGGAAACCAGAAAGGAACTCATGGAAGAGACTGTGAGCTACAACGAAGTTTTAAAAACTAATCCTGTAGGTCGTTTCGCAGATATGACCGAGGAAATGAAGGAAGAATATTATGCAACTCTTGATGTAGATGGCAGCGGAATGATGTGTTATCTGAAAATCGACAAACTGGGACTAAACCTGCCGGTTTTCCACGGTACCACAGAGGATGTTTTACAAAAGTACGTAGGGCATATTGAAGGAACCTCACTTCCTGTAGGTGGAAAGGGAACACATATAGGTCTTTCCGGACACAGAGGTCTTCCTAGCGCCGTACTTTTTACTAATTTGGATAGAATGGAAGTGGGAGATGTATTCTCCATCATCATCTTAGGTGAGGAGCACTTCTATCAGATAGATCAGATAGTGACAGTTTTACCAAACGATGTATCGCCACTGGCAATCGATGCAGAGATGGACTACTGTACCTTAGTTACCTGTACACCCTATGGTGAGAATACCCACCGTTTGATGATAAGAGGTGTACGAATCGAGCAGGAACAGGCAGAAGAAGTAATAGAACACACTGATGTTTCAGGCCAGAAGCTGACCCGTGAGCAGGTTGTAAATGTAATTGCAGCAGTTATGGGTTCTATATTCCTATTTGTTGGTGTGCCTATTCTAATCTTCCCACCTGTGGCAAAGCAAAAGCTTTATCTTAGACCTTGGGATGACAATATAGAAGAAGTTTACAAGGCAGCAATTAAGGTATCAGAATTTTCTACAAGAGCTAACTGGGAAACAGAGAACGTTACTCAGGAGGCAGATAGATTAGCAAGACAAAGACGTTGGGATGATACTCTTGTTCACGAGGATAAACTGACAGAAGACGATGAAGAGAGACCTTGGGACAATTACGATTACTATGATGAATCGGTAGATTATAGCGAGGAAGAGACTGTAAGACTTTGGGACGATAAGGTTCTGGAGAAGGTGGATCAGGACTGGTCAGTATTTGATAGAATCCTGAACAAGCTAAACTGGGACTTCATCGATATCCCTGGAATCTTAGAGAGAGGCAAGGTAGAAGCCCCTCCAGAGGACTTGAATCCTTACTTCAAGAAGGAAATTAACATAGGCGAGACTATTGTTGAAAAATCCAAGAAAGGAAAGCATTAGTTATGATTGGTAGAGTCTGGAAGAAATATATGAATCATATACTGATTATCTTAACAGGCTCTATGCTGCTTTTGCTTATCTTTTCAAATGGAGTCGTGTTTAGAACCACAGCCACTGAAGGAGAATTAACGGAAAATTCATCTGAGGCTACAACTGAGGAAGGTGATGTTCTTATTAATCCAGGCAGTACAGAAGGAGCCGGTGCAGCAGAAGGTGGCGCTGAGGAAGGTGCAGGTGGCGAAGCAGGTCAGTCTGACGTGATTGGAGACACGGATGTAATAGGCGGAAACGTTGGGGACAATACCGACTCTTCTTCAGATGGAACAGGTGCAGCAGGTGAAGGAACTGGTACTGAAGGTGGAACAGGTCAAAATGGTACATCCCAGGCTGGCGAAGGAACAGGCAAAAATGAAGCAGGCGAGGGAGAGAACGGAGAAGGTACCGGGGATGGCACTGGTACTTCAGAAGAGGTCGAAGGTACTGGCGAAGATGGTGAACCTGTTGAAGGCGAAGAAGGAGAGGAAGGCGAAGAGGAAGATTTGGAATGTACCTGTACCTCCCTTTGTACAGCTGAACAATTCGATGAAACCTGTCCGCTCTGTGCCAAAAATTTCACTCATTGTAAATATGTAGAGCCAGAAGAGGAAAAGGAGTGTACCTGCGATAAGAAATGTGAGGATGGAGAAATCGATTTGACCTGTGAGGTTTGTGCCGAGGATCCATCTCTTTGCGAGGCCGAGCCAATAGATTATGCAGCTATCATTCATTATTCTCACGAGGGTGAAAATAAAAAGGCTAAATTTTTAACTTTGGCAGAGGCTCTTAATGGAGCAAAGGAAGTTGCTGATGCTGTACATAGCGACGGCGATTCCAATTACGTTCCAGAGATAGAGATTCAAAATGAACTAAGCATTTCCTCTCCAATAGCTGTAGAAAATAATTGTAATTTTATTATTGATTTAAAGGGGTATCGCATCAATTTAGAGACAGGTGCATATCTTGATTTTGATAAGAGTAATGTAACCCTAAAGGACAGCACAGCTGCGGCTATTAATTATGGCGGGGACAATACAAGACCAGGTGGTTTTTCAGGTGATAACGGAAAGCTCTTTAGTGGTTCTGGAAGCATCACCTTTAATTCGGGATATTATGGAATATCAAGCGGAACAGTTTTAAGCGGCTTCTCTGATATTGTAGTCCACGATGCATTTTTGATTAATTCATCAGGAAGTCTTACAGATACTGATTCCAAAATAGTAGTCAACAATGGATTCTTCGTTTACGATAGCATTTTTGGCGGTAATGAGGGAGCAGTTCAGTGCCCTGAAAGTATGATTTTGGGAGAGATGGCTCTTTCTATTGGAGGCTACGAGGTAAGAGGCTACGGTCTTTCGACTGCACTGTTCAAGGTTACAGTGAAGCTTATGAGCGATGTTGAATACTATTATTCTAACTTTGCAGAGAGCTTTGCGGCGGCTGAGAATCTCAGTAAGACCAACGATGGTGCAATTGCGGTTATTACTATTAATGACCCGGTTATTACAAATGTTGCTATTTCACAGACCTATACACTTACGGGAAATCCGGAAGGCTATGCTGCAAATGTGCAGATTAACAATATTAATTTTGTGAGAGGTGGAGCAGCAGAGGCATTGTTTGACGGCACCATGTTTGCGGTTGCAGGTGGTCAGCTCATATTAAATGACTGCTCTGTAAATGGATACATTTCAGAAAGCCAGGTAGCAGTAAGCTCTATGTTTACTGTAGATTCTGGGGCAGCACTTAATCTTGTTGGTTCTACTGATGTGGGAACAAGACTTAGCGGAAATGTGGCGCTCCTTGGTGCAACAGCTTCCGACCCTGCAGCAGGTGTTTATGTAAAGGGCGGCGGTGTCCTTAGAGTAAGTGGATATGTAGTAATCTACAACAATATTTGCTACTCAGAGACTGCCAATGCTGATGGTGGAATAGATACAGCCAGAACCAATAGAAATCTGTATTTGGATAATAATGCGGCTATTTGTGTGGAGGGAACCTTGCTTCGTACAGAGACCTTCCTGATTGGTGTAACCATGGCAGGGGATTCCATAGATGAGGAGGAAAGCGTAGGTTATCTTTCAACAGATTACTACAATACATTAGTGGCTGCTGGAATTGAGATTATGGATTTAAGCTCATTCTTTATGGATACCTCTGCAGCCTACAGTATGGAATATGATTTCTCTACAAATACTATTACCTGGACCAGAGGCGGTGGCCTTCTTCCAGAGGCAGGAGTGCTTAGATTGGAATATATTCTTTTGTTTATAGGTCTGATTGGATTTATATTCAGAGCTATTCAGTCGGCAAATGAAGAGAGAAAGGAAATTGTAAGATATATCACAATGATTTCTGCTGTATGTCTCCTAACGGGTACATTTGTAGGTGGATATCACGTATATACAGAACGCCAGATTATTGCAAGAAATAATCAGGTGGTGGATACACTTACAAACAGCACAGAAGGTGGAATCATTGATGGTGTAGGACAGGAGTTTAAAAAGGCTGTAAAGGGAGAGGATAGCGTAGCAATATCTGATGATTCTAATGTGATTGCAGAGCAGCCTGTTAATACAGAAAAATCCATCGTTCCTATTGATGGAAGAGATTACATTGGAATAATCGAGGTGGAGCCTCTTGGAATAAAGCTTCCTGTACTTAGCACCTATACAGATGCTGATATGAAGACTACTCCTTGCGTCTATGCAGGCTCAAGAGAAAATGAAAATCTTGTAATCGTAGGCCATAACTACGACAGCCAGTTTGGAAATTTCAATTTATTGAATAAGGATGAGCCGGTAACAGCAACCCTTACACTGGTAGATGGAAGCAAGTACACCTACACCAGTAAGAAATATGAGAATCTAAATCCTGACCAGATAGATGAAATGCTTTCTGGTGATTGGGATTTGACACTATTTACATGTAACTATTCAGGAGAAAAGAGGATAACAATAAGATTTGACCTTGTGAGGTAATGACATGCAGCTTCTTGGGATTGGCATAGATTTATTATCCGTAATAATTACATTTGTTATTCTTGTGGGCGTTTTATTAGGTAAAAGAAATGCGATGAACGAATACTTCCCAATTCTTTTGCTTATGAACGCCCTGGTTCTGCTTGCGGATATGGGTACATTAGCCTTTGCAAATGACCCAAATAATCTTAATCTTCTAAGAATCTCTGTTATATTGCAGGGGTCATTGACCTATGTCAGTATTTCAGGCTTCAATCTCTACGTAGATAAACTTATCACCAGAAAAAGAGGCAAGCGTCCCCTTTTTAGAATGGTGCCTTTCGGTATCTGTGTTGTTATGATTCTATTTTGGATAACATCTATAATCCACGGTTATGCTTTTAAAATTTCAAGAGATGGTGTCTACACACAGGAGGCTCTGTTTTTTGTGGTTGTGGTAATCGGCTGCGCTATGATGATTTATATATTCTTTAGAATCATCTACAACCAGATTACAGGGGTGCTGGATATTAATTTATGTCTTGCCCTTTACATCTTCATAATCATTCCTATAGTGGCACTATTCCCAGCTCTTATGAGTCAGTGCTTTTCTATCGAATATAGTGCTATTACGGTAAGCTACCTGATTATGTTTATTGCAATCCACGTTACCCGTGAGCAGAAGGTAGTAGAGCAGAAAATGGATGACACAATTATGAAGACGGACCTTATTATGTCGGAGCTTCAGCCTCACTTTGTGTTTAATTCCCTTACAAACATTAAATATCTTATTAAGAAAAATCCTGACCTTGCAGTGGATGCCATGGATAAATTTACCAAGTACCTAAGAAGGAATCTTGATACTATTACAGACCAGGATCTGATTACCTTTGCAGAGGAGCTGGAGCATACCAGAACCTACCTGTGGCTGGAGCAACTCAGATTTGGAGATTTGAAAATTGAATACAGTATTGATGAGGATGAATTCTTGATTCCACCATTATCTCTGCAGCCGGTAGTGGAAAATGCAGTGCGCCACGGTGTAACCAAAAAGGTTGGTGGAGGAACTATTAAAATTTACGTGCGAGATGAGAAGGATTGTTATAAAATAACAGTAAAGGATGACGGAATAGGCTTCAATACAAAGGAGCTTGAAGAAGATATAGCAAACGCTGGTATTTTGGATATTAGAAAGCGTTTGTATGAAATGAATAAATCAAAGCTTACAATCGCCAGCACTGAAGGCGTGGGCACCACAGTTACTTATTTAATCATGAAGGAGGAACCTAAGGATGAGTCTGCTGAATGATGAAGTTAAGGACGCAACTGAGGCTCTTGATGAACTACTAGCCGAGCTTGAAGAGATTGAAAAATCTATAGGTATGCAGGTGGAGTTTGACGATATAGAGTTCCCTGCCCTAAAACCTATTACACTGCCAAAGGTAGAGTTCCCAACGCCGGAACCTCCTAAGGTAGATTTTGCTAAGCTTGATGATGAACAGCTTGAATTGATAATGCGTCAGTTCCATAAAATCGAAGCCTTAGAGGCTCAGGTAGAGGCCATGAAGGAGGTCATTGATGAGCGTCTGAATGTGGATTTTCGTGCCATGTACGAAAACATTATGGAGAAGACCAATATCGAGGCTATTAAGACATACAGAAATGTTCAGGCTGTAGTTATTGAAGAAAATGCCAAGCAGAATCAGGCATTATTTGGTATCGACAGCAAGTCGAATTCCTTGAAAAAGCGAATGAACAATGTGCTTATCTTTGCCATTGTATCTTTCGTTGTATCTATTCTTGTTATGTTAGTAACTATTCTACCAGCAATGGGGATTAAGCTATTCTAGAGGGGGAGTATGGAGGATAGGAAAACTATAGCCATTGCTATTGCTTTGTCAGCAGCAATGGTTTTAATGTTTGTGGGGGTAGTTATTTACGCCAGGGTTCGAAATAGCCGTATTGCAGAGGAGACTGTGGCGGAGGAATCTGTGGCAGAAGCTGGACAGGAGATTATAGAATTAGAAGATCCTTCCACTTATCAGACTGTAGATGTTGCTGATAAGATTGTAACTATTAATGATGTGGATATGGATGCGGAGGATTCTGCCATCCACGATGTTGAGGTGGAGAACACATACATCAACACAACACCACTTCTTCCCAGTATTTTTAATGAGCGTGAAAAGGTAACAACCGACCGAGTGGATGTTAGCGCCTTTCCGGACAGCTATGTTCTAAACGAGCAGAAAGCTGTTTCTATCAACGATTCCAGAGTAGGTGTTCCAAAAGAGGTTTACCTTTACAATACAGGAATTGAAAAATCATCTGAAATTAATATCAGCGCAACTATTCACGATGAAGCCGGGATTATTAAATCCCTTGGGTGGACCAGCACAAAACCGGATGCTGTTCAGCTTTCAGATACATCGGGAACCAGCGTTACAGTGAAATATGTGGGTGATAAATTTTCTGGTAAGGTTCCGATTTCTGTAATTATCACTTATCAGGCATCAAAGGGAGCAACTGCCACAAAAGAGCTTATGTTTAATGTTTTTGTGGAAAATGTTTCCTACGGAAATGAGCAGCTCAGGGATAAATCGGGAAATGTACTGTACATTGATAAAGCCGGTAAAAAACCTGCGTATGTTTCAGATTATGCCGGTCACGATTATTTCTATGGTGGAGTAAAGACCACCGGTTGGCAGACTATTAATGGTGCAACCTACTATTTTGATGGAGATTCGAATTTTGTTAAGGGGCATCAAATCATCGGTGGATTGCCTTATGATTTTGGGGAAGACGGTATGCTGACCTCCGATATGGGAGAGATGGGTATCGATGTTTCCAAGTGGCAAAACGATATAGATTGGCAGCTGGTCGCAGCCTCCGGTGTGGATTTTGCCATTATAAGATGTGGATTCAGAGGCTCTTTATCAGGTCAGCTTGTGGAAGATCCATACTTTAAACAAAATATAGAAGGGGCACTGGCTAATGGAATCAAGGTAGGAATCTATTTCTTTACCCAGGCCATTACTGAGCAGGAAGCAATCGAGGAAGCTTCCATGGCCATTTCTATGTGTCAGGGCTACCAGATTACGCTGCCTATTTACATTGATTCGGAAAATGCTGTAAAAGGCAGAGCCAACAATCTGGATAGAGCCACACGAACAAAGTGTTTAGCAGCTTTTTGTGAAACAATCAATAACAGCGGTTACATAGGTGGTGTCTATGCCAGCAAAAACTGGTACTATGAGAAGCTCTATGCACAGAGTCTAGAAAAGTACAATATCTGGGTTGCCCAGTATAACACCGAGTGTGATTACAAAGGAAAAACAGATTTCTGGCAGTATTCCTCAAAGGAGACAATTGCCGGAATCACAGGCTATGTAGATGTAAATGTAGTTAGAAAAACCACAGGAAATTAGTAGGTTTTATTGTAACGGGTTTGTAACTCCTATGGCTTTATAATGGGTTCAAAGATAAAAGTTTGTAACTATGTCTTTGAATCGAGGTAGGGGCCATGGGAAAGAATATATTAAAAAGATTTTTAGCAGGAACCTTAGCAGCCGTTCTTACGACTGCCATGGTTCCTTTGTCTATTACAGAGAATATATTTGGAGGAATCGGCGAAGTAAAAGCTGCAAATGTTTCTTTTATTCCAATGACAATTGCCAGTGGTTTTAATGCTGACGTTATTATGGATAAAAATGAGACACTTGGAAATCAGGATGCCGCAGATCAGATGGTAAAGCTATCTTCTGGTGGTAACTGTTTCTATTCAGCCTCTTATACTTCTAGTGGTGGTCTTCCATCAAATGGAGTAGTACAGGATAAATCGGGTTCTGTATCAGGTCTTTCCTGGACTCTTGGTAATTACAAGTCTAATAACGACATGAGACTTTCTCCTGGTCAGACAGGAACATTTACATTTAATACTGTAGGTGTATACCAGAAGGTATATTTTCTTGTAACAGCAGGTGGTATTCCTGGTGGCTCTGCAAATATGAGCACAACCATCAACTATTCATCAGGAAATCCAAGTACATCTACCTTTACAGTTGTAGACTGGTACTCAAGCACAAGCTATGCTAACGCTACCTTTATGCGTACTGACAATAGCGGCATCAATGGAAGCACAACCGGTGGTCCTTACTTTACACGATGCGTTATGAGTCTTGATACAACAAGACTTGTTAACAGTATCACTATTAAGAACACAGCATCTTCAGGTGTTATTAACGTATATGCGGTAACAGGTGAGACAGCAGCTATTGCAGCTCCAACAGGACTAAAGCTGGAAGGATGTGCTGCATTAAATGCAACCTGGGATGAAGTAACAGGAGCATCAACCTACAGAATTGATATTGCAAGAGATCAGAACTTTACTCAGATTGTTGGAGATTACAACAACAAGGCAGTCAGCACAAATTCATGTCAGGTAAAGGGGCTTTCAACAGGAGTACAATATTACGCCAGAGTAAGAGCGGTAGATAAAGATGGCGGCCAGGGTCCATCATCTGGAATTATAAATTGTGAATCCGCATATTCATTTACTTACTCAGCTATAGATAACAAGTTTTCATCACATTGTACAATCGATGGTTGTGATTACGACAAGGATCATAACATGACCTACACACTGAAGGCAGAAGATTCTGTCTATACTCGTAATCCAATCCCTGCAACCTTAGATACTTCAAATGCTAGCTTTTTTACAGCACTTACAGGATTTAAGGTAAGCGATATTAACTACTTTAGAACCAGCGCTTATGGCAGCACATCAGAATCTGGTGCAACAGCCCTTGGTACAAAGGCACCTAGAGATGTAGGCTACTATTTTGCAAAGGTAACATTCTCAAAGAACGACACAAGCTATTCTATAGTTAAGCCATACAAGATTTATCTTGAGGAAGCAAACTACGCACAGGAAAAGCTTAACAATTTATACAGTGACGAGCAGCAATCTACCATCACAAAGGTAAGAGGAGATTCTGCTACATCAAATCTTAGAGTAGTACTTAACTCATCAGCAGACCAAATCAAGGTTTACAAGATTGCTGATATGTACTACAACGACAACAACAGAGACTATGACGACCTTACCTGGGACACAGATGCTGTAACAGAGTGGATGGCAGCTTCCAGCTATGGAAGTGATGCTTCCTACAGCGAGCCTAAGAAGGTGGAGGTTATGACATCTTCTCTTCAGACAAAGTTCTATGCAGATATGCTTACTGAAGAGGTAAAGGCTGCAACACTTGTCAGAGATACAGCAGATTTATCAGGAAACGATGTCAGTGGAAGCTTTGACGAAGAGTCTGGCACCTACTATACATACTTTAGCAACATGGAATTTGGCCGCTATGTAGTACTTGCCACAAACAGCGGCGGTATCACATACACACCTGTAGTTGTAGACGTAATCCCTTATCAGAATGGTCCACATACAGACTGGTATGTTGTAAATGAATTTGTAGCTTACCTAAAGGAAATCGTAGCTACAGTAGACAAGACTATTAACGGACATGATGTATCCGATTCAGTAAACTACGGGGAAGAAGTAGACTTTAAGGTAGCAGCAACACTTCCTTCTATGTACACAGACCGTGCTACTCTTGGTGCAACAGAGTACACTCTTAGAATCGAAGATACCATGAGCTCTGCCTTTAGTCTCAGCAGCACTCCATACCTGTCATACAAGGTTGATACTGAAAATATTCAGCTACCAGAGACTAATTTTGAAGTTGGCAAAGTTTACAACTACTACGTATTCTCGGACAATGACGCAAGCGGATCAATAGTTGTTACTAAAGACAATGCGGCAGATTACAGCTATGATGGCGTTACAGAGCACATTGTAGGCTTACATGCAGTTCCAGAATCTGGCACACTTTACAACATAACAAGTGAAGCAAACTCCGATAATGGAACTACATTAATAACTGTAAACTTCAATGTACCAGCATTAAAGCACTACATTAAAAATGGACTTGCTCCTATGGGCATCAGCGCTAGTGATGTTATAGTTTACCTTAATTACAAAGCTACCGTAACTGATCAGGCACAGATTGCCAGCGAAGAAAATACAAACATTGCTGACGTATACTTTGAAAAGAGCACCGGTGAAATAGACAAGACCACAGACATTGTTCGTGGATATACATACGGCCTTCAGGTTGTAAAGGAAGATGGCTCCGATGAAGGAACATATCTTGCAGGAGCACGCTTTAGAATCTTCAAGGAGCAGGAGATGGAGGACACTACAGAAGCTGTAGCAGCTTTTGAAGAGCGTGGCCTTAATAGCGGATACTACGTATACGACGACAATGTATACGTGCTTTACGACAAGGCAATCAATACCTTAACTGGCGAAGAAATCACTGGCGGAGAATTTACATCAGTAGCCACTGCAGATGGTGTTTTACTTAAGGGACTATCTGAAGGCAACTATATCATTGCCGAGGTTCAGGCACCTAGCGGCTACAATGAACTGGCAGAAGATATAATGTTTACAATCACCAGAATGGAAGATGAGGAGGCAGCCCAGTATCATCAGGGTAGCCTGAAGTTCTTCTACGAAATGGGCGACGAGGAAGGCACCACCAAACTAAACGAAAGCAGCACAATACTTCTTACCGTACTAAACTACAGAGGACTTACACTTCCTAGCACTGGTGGTATCGGTACATTGCTCTTCACAATCTTTGGCGTAGTCATTATGGCAGCCGTAATACTTCTCCTTATCATCAAGCGCAGGAAACGCACCCCAGAAGACTACATCTAAATAAGCTTTTAACGCCTCCCCAAAGCGGGAGGCGTTTTTGTGCCCGGCTGCCCCAACTATTTTAATATTATTTAAAATAATTATTGAAAATCTAAAATGTATTTGATATATTAAAAATACTCGTAAAGCATATTTATATAGGGGCTTGATGCTTAGCGATAAGACAAATATAGGAGGAGAGACCATGAAAAGATTCTTTTCATGTGTTCTGGCTATTTCTATGATGGGAAGTCTTGTGGCGTGCTCAGGCTCAGAATCTGAAGTGAAAAATTACTCCGTAAATTACGATGACGTAGCTTGCGGCAATGTCTCATCGGGCGTTTCTGTCCACGACCCATCAATTTTAGAAGTAGATGGAACATATTATATTTTTGGATCGCATATGTCAGCTGCAAAAAGTACTGATTTGCTTAATTGGGAAAAGGTGGCAGATGGGTATTCAAAAACAAATCCTGTGTATGGCCAGATATATGATGTGGCTGATAAGTCATTTGCATATTCTGGTAGCAAGGATAGCATTATCAAAACAGATGACGGCAAGACCCATGTGTGGGCTCCGGATGTTATCTATAACGAGACCACAGGACTTTACTACATGTATTACTGTACTACCAGTACATTTAATGCATCTAATCTTTGCTATGGCACAAGTGAGTCACCTGAAGGTCCTTATGAGTGGCAGGGAGCTTTGATTTATTCCGGGTTTACAAATAAAAATATTGATGCCACAGATGTCCTTGACTACGTAGATGCGGATTATGCTAAAAAGCACTATATCAAGGGTGGGGCATATAATTACGAGGATTATCCGAATGCCATTGACCCTACAGTTTTTTATGATAAGGATGGCAGAATGTGGATGACCTATGGTTCATGGTCTGGAGGAATTTATCTTTTGGAGCTGGACCCTACTACTGGCCTTGTTATTCATCCAAAGGCAGATGAGGAAAGAGGTGTAGATGCCTACTTTGGTAAGAAGCTTTTAGGTGGTGGTCATATTTCTATCGAGGGTCCATACATTATGTATGATCCTGATACAGATTATTATTATCTGTTTGTATCTTACGGCGGACTGACCTCGAATGGTGGATATCAGATACGAGTTTTCCGTTCAAAGACTGTGGATGGAGATTATGTAGATATGAATGGTGAATATCCTGCTAAAAGTGCATTGCATCAGAATTTTGGATTGAAGCTTTCAGGAAATTATAAGCTGCCTAGCTTAGAGAAAGCCTATATGGCTACAGGGCACAACTCTGCATTTATTGATTCCGACGGCAAGGAATACGTTGTTTATCATACCAGATTTAATGATGGAGGAGAGGGGCATTCTCCAAGAGTTCATCAGCTAATTATGAATGAAGAGGGTTGGCCTTGCGAGCTTCCATATCAGACACAGGGAGAGACTGTTTCTGAGGAGGGCTACGATGAGGCTGATGTGATAGGCCGATACTATGTGATTAATCAGGGGACAGATATTTCCAGTGATATCGCAAATCCGTTTATTGTTTATCTGAATAAGGACGGTAGCTGTGATGGGAAAGATATATCTGGAAGCTGGGAGATGAAAAAGGGCTCCTACTATATGAACATCACATTGGATGGTGTGGAATATAGCGGTGTATTCTGCCAGATGAAGGATGAAGCTGGAACAGCGGTTATGACTTTTTCAGCGGTTGGTGAAAATGAAAGTATTTGGGGCGTTAAATATTAACAAAGGGGATTATAAGTAGATGGATAAGAATTTTGAGTTTAATAAACCTTGGATTTTGCAAAGAGCAGATCCATATGTGTATAGACATACAGATGGTAAATATTATTTTACAGCCTCAGTGCCAGAATATGACAGGATTGTTCTGCGCTGTTCAGATTCCCTTGTGGGACTAAAGGATGAGGCAGAAATTGAGGTATGGCACAAGCATGAAAGTGGTCCTATGTCAAAGCATATCTGGGCCCCAGAGCTGCATTACCTTTTTGGAAAATGGTACATTTACTACGCTGGTGGTGAAATGGAGGACATCTGGAAAATTCGTCCATACGTATTAGAGTGCCAGGGCAATGACCCAATGAAGGACCCTTGGATTGAAAAGGGAAAGATGACTCGGGCAAAGACTGATGAATTTTCTTTTGAGGCTTTTTCATTAGATGCAACAGTATTTGAAAACAAAGGAAGCTGGTACTATATCTGGGCAGAAAAGGTAGGAGTAGGTAAGCAGATTTCAAATCTTTACATTGCCCGAATGGAAAACGGATATACGTTATCCACAGATCAGGTGCTTCTTACAACACCAGATTATGACTGGGAGAGACATGGCTACTGGGTAAATGAAGGTCCGGCAGTTCTAAAGAAAGATGGAAAGATTTTCATGACCTATTCAGCCAGCGATACAGGCATCAATTATTGTATGGGTATGCTTACTGCTGATGCAGATAGTGATTTATTAGATCCACTTTCTTGGAAGAAGGAGAGATATCCCGTGCTGGCATCATCTTCAGAGCATGTGGTATACGGACCTGGCCATAATTCATTTACTGTTGATGAGGATGGTAATGATATTTTGGTTTATCATGCACGGACAGAAACAGAAATAGTTGGTGACCCATTGTACAATCCTAACCGTCATGCTATGCTTATGAAGTTTAATTTTGTAGATGGTAGACCAGTGTTTGATTATGATAGAAAATAGAGTATGTACCAGGTGTCTGCTGAGAGATATGATTGATGCAGACACCGCTATGATTGAAAAATACAAAGGGGCACTAAAGCCTGAGGATAAGGCTAGTGATGAAGAATACGAGGCCAGACTTTTAGTATGCAGACAGTGCGAGAAGCTTAATGCTGGCACCTGTATGTCCTGCGGCTGCTATGTGGAGCTTAGAGCAGCAGCAAAAATATCTAGATGCCCTAATAAAAAATGGTAAATAAAAATGCTGGATGAATGGTCATCCAGCATTTTGTTTTATTCTATAGGTTTGTAGTTTAAAGATACTCTAATATCTTGGCTGTAATTTCCAAATGTCTTTCCGAAAAGAGTGACACCGCCGATGTGATCTGCATCATCCTCCACAGCAATTCTGAAATCTAATGGCTGTCCCTGCTTGATATTTAAATCCTCAATAGTGATATCAGAAATCTGAAGACCATCAATAAATGTACCGTGCTTGTTGATAACTAGAAGCTTTAGCAGGCCATACTGGTTCCAGTTTGGTGGCCACCAGTCAGGTGTAAACATTCCTAAAATTTCTCCGCCAAAATCCCCAGGGCTGGTCCACATACCAAGCTTTTTTCCATTGAGAGAGAAGCTGATGTCAGATGGCCAATTGTTATCAACGCCAGGTGCCTCAGATGAAATCTCAAAGGAGATAGAAATCTGAGTGATGCGATTGTTGCTAGGAATGAGGTTAGGGAAAGAGTATTCCACATATCCCTTTGTAAACCACATAATATCTGCATTGAAACGGTCTGGATGACTGAAATATCTGGCATCATCAATTTCGCCAATAACAGATGTGCTGTTGGCAAGACCACAGGTAGGGCAGATTTCGTATTTGGAGAACTGGCCAACCTTAATATCAGTGGTAAATACATTTGATAAATCAATAGGCTTTTCTATTTCAATAACAAGTTTGTCCTGGATAACTGAGCAAATCTTTGAATTGCCGTGACTGGCAGATTCGTTTGATGTGGATATAAGACCGCATTCTTCAAGCTTTTTTATGTGACCAGTAAGGGCGCCATTGCTAAGATTAAGCTGGGTGGCAAGCTGATTCATGCTCATACGGTCATTCTCTAATAAGATATTCAAAATTTGGATTCGCACGTCTGAGCCTAATGCTTTGAATAATTCTAGTCCTTCGTCCAATGAAGTGATATGAATCATCGTACTGCTCCTTTAGTATTAATAAATTAGTTCATATTATTATAAAATAATAGCTTTACCCATGTCAATATAATAGAAGGTTGATGGTTAAATATTTTATGCAAAACTAAAAGTAATGTCGAGATAATGAGATAAAATCTTATTAGGGGCACCTTATTGGTGAAATTCACTAAAAACTTTGTGGTGGATTTGTGTACTATAAAAGAATATCCAAAATACTTTAGAAAAACCTAAAATAATTATTGACGTAGAGTTCATAGGGCATTATCATAATACCATAATCATTAATGTGTTGTGGAGGTTAAATTTCATAGCTAACAAGCCTCAGCTATGGGAATTATGAATTCACAATCTAAATGTAAAACATTTCTTTTTTTATAAGGAGGAGAAGAATGAAGAAGAAATTGGTTAGTGCATTGCTTTGCACATCTATGGCAGCTAGCCTACTGGTTGGTTGCGGGGGTGCAGCATCAGAAGGTGGAGTTGATCCAGATGCTGCAGAGTCTGCAGAGGAAACTGCAGAGGAGTCAGCAGAAGCTGAGGTTGTAACAAATACATTTGGTGATCCAAACGGAACACACCTTGAGATGTGGACATTCGTTGAACTTCACGGACAGCATTACGGTGTAATGGCTGAGGAGTGGAACAAGCAGCACCCAGATAACACAATCGAAATTACTTGCACAACATATCCATATGGTGATATGCATACAAAGCTTCTTACAGCTCTTGAAGCTGGCACAGGTGCTCCAGACATCTGTGACGTAGAAGTAGGTCAGTTCCCTAACGTAGTTGAAGGACTTGATCAGTGGTTAGTTCCACTTAATGACTATGCTAAGGATTACCTTGATACAATGGTTACATCTCGTATGGAGACATACCAGGGCGAGGATGGAAATTATTACGGTGCTCCTTACCATGTAGGTGCTACAGTAATGTATTACAACGTAGCTGCTATGAGCGAAGCTATGGGAATTAGCCAGGACGAAGTTATTGCAAAGATTGATGCAGTAAAGACCTGGGATGATTACGCAAAGCTTGGCGAGGAGTACTTAGGAACAGTTAACGAAGAAGGCAAGTACTGGACATCAGTTGATACAGGCGGTGTTGATTGGCTCTGGATTGCAATGGCTGAAAACGGAGATGACTGGACAGGTGGATTTGATAATCCAGCAAACGTTCAGCTTGATTCAGTTAAGACAATGCTTACAATGCAGCAGGATTGGTTAAAGAGTGGTCTTGCAGAGGTTTCTCCAGATGGACACGTTGACCTTGAAGCTGGTTTCCAGAATATTATGGATAGAAACATCGTTTCATTCCCTAAGGCAATGTGGTACATGTCACGTTTCACAAACTATATGCCTGATGAGAAGGGCAACTGGTACATTGCTAAGTGTCCTGTATTCAAGGCTGGACAGAAGTGCTCTGTAGGTATCGGTGGTACAGGTACAGTAGTAACACAGCAGTCTGAAAATAAGGAGCTTGCAGCTGAGTTTACTTGCTGGGCAAAGATGTCTGAAGAAGGCGAGCAGCACATTTGGGATACACTTGGATTTGATGTATGTAATTCAGCTTTATGGAATGATGATGCATTCGCGCATGATGACAACAACCAGTACAATCAGTTCTTTATAAATTATCCATATGATGTACTTAGCGATATTGGAATGGATAACATTGGAAAGATTTCTGTAGTCTCTATTAGCCCAACAATCAATGAGTACTTCTGCACAACAACACTTAATGAGGTTCTTGAAGATCCAGACTACTCTGTAGATGATGCACTTCAGGAAGCACAGGATGCAGTTGATATGGAGCAATAATATGGACGTAAATATGTCAAGGGTGCCTGCCGAAAGGCGGGCATCCTCTTTTAAAAATGTAGAGGGAACAAAAGGCATTATGAAGTTTAAGAAATTATTCTATTCGCAAAAGGTTGCGCCATACGTTTTTGTGCTTCCTTTTATTATCAGTTTTTTCCTTTTTTGGGTATATCCTCTTATTACAGCTTTCACTATGAGCTTTCAGGATATAGGGGCCATTAAATCAGAATGGATAGGAATAGCAAATTATACAAAACTGTTAAAAGATAATGTATTTAGAATTGCTGTTATGAACAGCGTTAAATATATGTTCTTTACACTCGTATTACTTATTCCATTCCCAATGCTTTTTGCAGTTCTTATGGACAGCAATCTGGTAAAGGCAAAGGGAGTATGGAAGGCTGTGCTTTATATGCCAGCACTTACATCAGTTGTTATTTCCGGTACACTTTTCAGACTGATGTTTACAGAGTATACAACAGGTCAGATGAATATTATTTCATCATTTCTTGGACTTGGTACTTATAAATGGTTGAAGATGGGCTGGTCAGGTATGGTAGCTCTTTTGGTAGTTGCCTGCTGGAGATGGACTGGCGTTAATATGCTTTATTTCTTATCAGGATTAAAGTCTATAGATTCATCTTTATATGAAGCAGCAGACATTGATGGAGCATCTTCAATGCAGAAGTTTAGATATGTAACATTGCCACTTTTAAAGCCAACCACAGTATATGTACTTACTATTTCAGTATATGCAGGACTTGCAATGTTCTTAGAGTCATATATGTTATGGGCAGGAAATTCTTCACCAAACAATATAGGTCTTACTATTGTAGGTTACCTGTACAAACGTGGTATTGAGAAAAATGATATGGGTTATGCATGTGCAGTAGGTGTAGTACTTCTTGTAGTTGCACTTATCATTAACTTTGCACAACTTATATTAAATGGAACTTTCAAGAAGGAGGAGGATTAATATGGCAAAGCAGAAAACATTAGCGGCCACTCCTCATAGAAGAGTCGGTACAGTACTTGGAACAGGATTCTTTTTAATCCTTTCACTTATTATCGTATTTCCGGTATTCGCAGGACTTTTGGCATCATTTAGACCAGGCACACAGCTTATTCGTAGAGGTCTTTCTATTGATTTAAATCTATCTACGATGAATCTTAATAACTATAAATATTTGTTCAGCGGCAATGCAGATAGCCAGAAATACTTTATGTGGTACAAGAATTCACTTCTCATCACAATCGTTTCTGTAGCACTTACATTGTTGATTTGCTACTTTGTTGCTTACGGACTTACTATGTACGATTTTAAATTTAAGAACATTCTCTTTACAATCGTACTTGCTACAATGATGGTTCCTTTTGAGATCCTTATGCTGCCACTTTATAAGGAGATGATTGCATTCAAGTTAATCGATACATACACAGGTGTAATCATAATAGGACTTTGTGGAGCTTCCACAATATTCTTCTTCAAGCAGTACCTTTCAGGACTGCCAAAGGATTTGCTTGATGCAGCCCGCATTGATGGATGCAACGAGTACAGTATCTCAGTAAAAATAATCCTTCCACTTGCTAAGCCAGCGTTTGCATCTATGGGTATTCTTTGTGCTATGGGTAGCTGGAATGCAATCCTTTGGCCACTGTTAGTTCTTAAGGGAGCAGAGAAGTTTACACTTCCTATCGGACTTAACACACTGCTTACTCCATACGGAAATAACTATGATGTGCTCATTGCCGGATCGATGTTTGGAATTTTACCAATTTTGGTCATTTTCTTAATCTTTAATCGATACATTATTGACGGCATGACCGCAGGTGCTGTAAAAGGTTAATATGACAATCGAAGATTGTCATATTAACCTAAGAAAAAAGGGAGATTTTTTACAATGTCAAAATTAGTAATTAACAACGAAAATAAAAAGAGCACAATCGCTCCAGAAATCTACGGTCACTTTTCAGAGCACCTTGGTCGCTGCATCTATGAAGGACTTTATGTAGGAGAAAACTCAGACATTCCAAACGTAAACGGAATGCGTACAGACGTAGTAGAGGCACTGAAGGAAATGAAGGTTCCTGTACTTCGCTGGCCAGGTGGATGCTTTGCAGATGAGTATCACTGGATGGACGGAATTGGTCCAAAGGAAAACCGCAAGAAGATGATTAACACACACTGGGGTGGCGTAGTAGAGGACAATAGCTTTGGTACACACGAGTTCTTCGAGCTCTGCCGTCAGCTTGGATGTAAGACATACGTTAATGCAAATGTTGGTTCAGGCACTGTTCGTGAAATGAGCGAATGGGTAGAGTATATGACATTCAACGGAGTATCTCCAATGGCAGATCTTCGTAAGGCAAATGGTCATGAGGAGCCATGGGTAGTTGATTATCTTGGTGTAGGAAATGAAAACTGGGGATGCGGTGGAAATATGCGCCCACAGTTCTATGCCGATGAATATAGAAGATATCAGACTTATGTAAGAAACTACAATGGCAATCAACCAATCTCAAAGATTTGCTGTGGTGCAAATGTAGATGATTATCACTGGACAAAGGAAGTTCTTGATACTTGCTTCGACCATACTCCAGAGCACTTACACGGACATATGGACGGTCTTTCTCTTCATTATTATACCCTCCCAGAGACAGAGGATGACTGGAATTTCAAGGGAAGTGCTACAGATTTCACAGAGGAGGTATTCTACCAGACTCTTAAGAGATCTTACTTTATGGAAGAGCTTATCAATAAGCATGGCGCAATTATGGATCAGTACGACCCAGAGAAGAAGATTGGCATGATGATTGATGAGTGGGGTATCTGGACAGATGTAGAACCAGGAACAAATCCAGGCTTCTTATATCAGCAGAATACAATGCGTGATGCACTTGTAGCTGGTATGAACCTTAATATTTTTAATAAGCATTCAGACAGAGTGAAGATGGCATGTATCGCTCAGATGATAAATGTACTTCAGTCAGTAATGCTTACAGATGGCGAAAAGATGATTAAAACCCCTACATATTACGTCTTCAAGATGTATCGTCATCACCAGGGAGCTAAACTTCTTGATTCCAGCTTGCTTGAGAATGGCACAGTTGGCGCAGGAAAGAATGAGCTTCCAAAGGTATTTGAATCTGTTTCTGAGGACGAAAATGGAGTAATCACAATTACTCTTACAAACAATTCTCTTGAGGCAGCAGAGGATGTTAATATTCAGCTTACAAAGGACGGCAATGCTTACAACGTATGCGAGGCTGTATTCGTATCAGGTAAGATGAATGCGCATAATACATTTGATGCACCAGAGGTTGTAAAAGAAGCAGAGTTCAAGGATTATACAAAGTCAGCTGAAGGACTTACAGTTAAGCTTCCAGCTTGCTCAGTAGTTAGCGTAAGACTTAAGAAATAACTATAATTTCTTTTTTCATAAGCGTTCCTTTATTAATTTAAAAGGGGAAGTGTAAAACTTCCACAAAAAAAGAGTTCCCGGGAAATCCGGGGACTCTTTTGCTATGGAATATTATAGAGAAAAAATTATTCCAGCGATTAGTGAAATAGTAAATGCGGTATTGATGATAATGAAGTTTCTTATTGAGGTAATAAAGGTTTTTGCTTTTATCTGCTCCGCTCTAAATATGTTGATGTTCTTTTGTACCAAAGGGAAGGATAAAACAAAAATAAGGCTTATTACAGGAAGGATCTTTGTTATTACCATAAGTATTACAGCTACGTAGCAAAGATAATAGAGAATGGCATACAGGTTTACTGCAGCCTTTCTTCCTATATAGAAGACCAGTGTGTGTCGGTTTACAGCTACATCCTTTTCCAAATCACAGGTATTGTTAGCTAACATAATATTAGAAGTTGTGAAAGTGGTTACAAGTGAATATATGAGGAATGAAACTAAAGGCCATACCATAAATTTGATATTGATGGCTTCTAGGCTTAAATCCAGTCCGATATAGTCATCTGGAGTGTTTAGATAAAACATCAAAAATGGAATCAGCATTCCATAGGCAATGCCTGAAAATAATTCACCAAGAGGTATACGTGAGATTGGAAGAGGACCGAAGGTGTAGAAGATACCAAGTAAAAAGCAAAGCCCACCAATTAGTAGTACAAGGATTCCACCACGGTATGCCAGGTAAAGGCCCATTATGGTGCTTATTGCAAGCATTGTAATAATAATGACAAAAGATAATTTGCGGTTAAGTGGCAGCATTTCAGGATAATCCTTGCTGTCTATATAATTGTTAATTGCTGTGGTGGTTAAATCGAAAATGAAGGCTGCAATTACAAATACAATCGTCACTGAAAGGTCGATTTCTTTCTTATTCAATATCATAAAAAGTATGGCGTTTAGCATAGCATAAACGCTTGTGATTTTAGTCTGAATCTCTACATATTTCAGGAATTTCTTGATCATATTACACCTCATTCAGGAAACTGTCGTTTAAAATGTTCACAAACTTTTCTTAATTATAGCATATCAGCGAGGAAACGGAAGGATTTAATCAAATTTACACAAATACGATTGAATTACATCTTGTTGTACACAATTAAACATGGTAAAATGAACATGCATTTTATGTTTATTAGAGTGCATGTAAAACAAGATTTAATTAAAGAAAGGGTTAAGAAATGAACAGGATTGTAGTTATCGGTGCAGGCTATGCGGGTGTACTGGCTACAAAAAAGCTAGAGAAAAAGCTTCGTAAGAAGGGTCTGGCTGACGCGACAGAAATTACTATTATTGACAAGCATCCGTACCACACAATGCTGACAGAGCTTCACGAAGTGGCAGCATGTAGAGTAGGCGAAGAAAGCATAAAGATGAATCTTAAGCAGATCTTTGCGGGAAGAAAGGTCAATGTTGTTTTAGATGAGGTTTCAAATGTAGACTTCACTGAGAAGAAGATTCAGGGTAGAAATCAGGTATATGAGTACGACTATCTGGTATTGGCAGCAGGTTCTAAGCCAACATACTTTGGAGTTGAAGGAGCAGAGGAACATAGCTACTCACTTTGGTCATATGACGATGCAGTTAAGCTTAGAGACAGAATTCACGATTGTTTCAGACTTGCTGCTGATGAGACAGATTCTGCAAAGAAGAAGGAGCTTCTTAGCTTCTATGTTGTAGGTGCTGGTTTCACAGGCGTAGAAATGGTTGGTGAGCTTGCTGAGTACACACCAATCCTTTGCAAAAGATTTGGAATCGATAGAGAGGACGTTACCATCGTTGATGTTGATGGTCTTTCACGTCCAGTACCTATCTTGCCAGAGAAGCTTTCTAATAAGGTAGATAAGCGTCTTAGAAAGATGGGTGTAGATGTAGTTATGAACGCCAGCGTTGTTGGTGTTGGCGAAAACTTCATCAAGCTTAAGAAAAATGATCAGGTTACAGAGCATGTTGCTGGTACAGTTATCTGGACAGCAGGTATCGAAAGCTCTGAGCTTACAACTGAATTGGCATCACGTCTTGCAAGTGGCGGTAGAGGCAGAATTCAGGTAGATGAATATCTTCGTTCTGTAGACAATGAAAATGTATACGTAATCGGAGATAACATGCTTTACACAGTACCAGGTGAGGAAAGACCAGTTCCTCAGATGGTTGAGAATGCAGAGCATTCAGCAGCTACAGTTGCAAAGAACATTGTTGCTGAGATTACAAAGAGTGGAAAACAGGAAGCATACAATCCTAAGTTCCATGGCGTAATGGTTTGTGTAGGTGGTAGATACGGAGTAGCAAGAGGCGGATTAGCAAAGCACCAGATTAACTTTGCTTCATTCTTTGCTATGTTTGCAAAGCACTTTATCAATATTATCTATTTCATCCAGGTTATGGGATGGACAAAGGTATTTAGCTACCTTAAGCACGAATTCTTTACTATTAGAAATAGACGAAGCTTTTTAGGAGGCCATTTCTCAAACAGAACACCAAGCTTTATGCTGGTTGCACTTAGAATTTGGCTAGGAATGGTTTGGGTATTTGAAGGTGTTATGAAGATTGTGGAAGGCTGGTTCGTGGAACCAAAGCTTGCTGGCTTCTTCGGTGGTGCTAATAGCTGGTTTGATTCACTTCTTGGAAGAATTGACCCAGCGGCAGTTGATGCAGCAGCTTCAGCTTCTACAGAGGCAGTAGATACAGTGGCTTCAGCTTCTACTGCGGTTGCAGATGCAGCAGTTAGCACAGGTACAGTTATCTTTGACTGGAACCTAAAGCTATTCGAGTTAATCCTTGTTTCAGGTACAGAGCTTGCAAAGTCTACAATCACTGATATCGCCTTTAAGATTCAGGTTCCATTTGTAGATTGGTTTGTTGAGAACGGCGTTCTCGGTTCTGATGGAATGCAGATGGCTATGCAGATTGGAATTACAGTAGTACAGATTTTAATTGGTCTTGGACTTATTGCTGGTTGCTTTACATTCCTTTCATCTGCTGTATCACTTGTACTTCAGGCAATGTTCGTTACTACAACCGGATTATATCTCAATACATTCTGGATGATTTTTGCAGGTATTGCAGTATTGTTCGGTGGTGGTTATACATTCGGTATTGACTATTACCTTATGCCATTCTTGAAAGAGCAGTGGAAGAAGGTTAGATGGGCAAGAAAGTGGTATCTCTACAATGAATAAAAATGTGTTAGAGTTTGACGCTGCATTTGAAATGGTTAAGCAGGAAACCAAGAGAATACTTCATAGTGGCCCTTCGCTGATTAGCAATTACACAGGCTATCTGTCTGATGCTACAGGGAAGATGATGAGAGCATCGGCTCTTTTGGCAGCTTCTATGAATGAAGAGGGAATGGTTCCTTATGATGCAGTTATCTTTGCTTCTGCAGTTGAAATCTTACACTTAGCAACATTGGTTCACGACGATATTATGGATGACGCTGACACTCGAAGAGGTCTTATTACTCTTCAGAAGAAAGCAGGAAAGAGAACTGCAGTAATATGCGGAGACTATCTACTTGCGGCGGCAATAAACGAATTATCAAAGGTTGTAACAGATGAGAAGTACAAAAAATTCAACTTCTCGCGTTATGTTGAAAGCATTGCTTTAGGAGAGCTTAGACAAAATATCAACAACAGAAATTTCAGACTAAAAACATTCAGATATTTGTCTATTATCGACGGTAAAACCGCAGCTCTTTTTGAGGCAGCTTACCATGCTGGAGCCCTGGCGGGAGATGCAGATGAACAGCAGATAAAGCTTTTCAGAAAGCTCGGCCGCTATACAGGCATTATTTTCCAGCTAACAGACGATTGCATTGATTTTGAAAATACTAAAGAGACAGCGCTAAAGCCTGTCATGTCTGATTTTCAAAATGGAGTTGTTACATTACCACTTATTCATACATTTTCTAAAAATCCTTCATTGATAGAAAAAGCAGAGAAAGATCAATTATCTATAGAGGAAATGTATCAACAGGTAATGAAGGCTGGGGGAGTGGAATTTACTCATCAGCTTGCGAAAGACTATTACGAAAAAGCTACTCGTACTGCAAATAGTCTTTCTCTTAACAAGATGCAACAAAAAATCCTTTTAGGCTTATTGGAGAGAGCCTATGTGGGATTAAAGAAATAATGTTATTAATGACATAAGTCACTAATATAAAGCAATTAAAGAAAGGATTCAAACATGAAGAAAAGAATTTTAGCACTTATGTGCACAACAGCAGTTCTTGCATCAGCATTTGTTGCTTGTGGTTCTGAGGAGGCAGATACAGCTTCTTTTGCTCCTACAACTACAGAGGAGTCAGCAGCTGAGACAACTACAACAAATACTGTAGCAGCAGGTAGCCTTTTAACAGGTTTAGGTACTAGCGTATCAATCGCTGACTCAAAGGACGCAGCTGATGGAGCTGATGGTACAGCACAGGTTGATGCTACTATCGCAGCAGTTACAGTTGATTCAGAGGGAAAGGTTGTTGAGTGTAAAATCGATATTGCTCAGACAAAGATTGGCATTTCGGGAAGCGGTGCAATCACATCTGATTTAAATGCAGAGTATCCTTCAAAGAGAGAGCTCGGTGATGAGTATGGTATGAAGAAGGCTTCTGTTATTGGTAAGGAATGGTACGAGCAGGCTGATGCTTTCGCAGCTTGGACAGTTGGTAAGACAGCTTCTGAGATTAGTGGCATGAGCATTGATCAGGGTCTTGCAGGTGATGCAGATCTTGCAGCTTCAGTTTCTATTCACGTAACAGGCTTCCAGTCTGCAGTTCTTGAGGCTATTAACAAGGCAGTAGCTGGCGGTGCAGCTGCTGGAGATAAGCTTGGTCTTGGTGTTACTACAAACATTGCTAAGTCTACTGACGCTTCTGCTGATGCAGAGGGTGTTGCTGAGGCATACACAACTATTTCTGTTCTTACAGTAAATGGTGATGGTGTTATCACAAGCTCAATCCTTGATGCTGTTCAGGCAAAGGTTTCATTTAACACTGATGGTATGATCACAGCAGATTTATCAGCAGATTTACCTAGCAAGAACGAGCTCGGTGATGCTTATGGCATGAAGAGCGCTTCTGCTATCGGTAAGGAATGGAATGAGCAGGCTCAGGCTTATGCTGAGTGGACAGTTGGCAAGACAGTTAACGATGTAAACGGCCTTCAGTTAACAGAAGGAAAGGTTGCTGACGAAGATCTTGCAGCTTCAGTTTCAGTTCATGTAACAGATTTTAATAATGTAATTTCAAAAGCTGTTGCAAGCGCAGAATAATTATCTTAGAATTTTAGGGAGTGCTTTTTACAGGCACTCCCTGTTTTTGTTTTAAGATATTGATTGGTGGTTATTTATGAATAAGGGAAAGATTTTAGGCGTTATTTTAATAGTTTTATTGATTGTTTTTATAGTATTTACACGAAAAGGTCTCTTTGGAAAGGGAGATGTGGCTGAGGAGCAAAATAGATATACAGCTACATTTATAGACATTTTTGATACCAGAACAGAAATTGTTGGATATGCTCCTACAGAGGATGAATTTTCAAAGAAGGCCACAGCACTTAGAGAAGAGCTTATTAATTACAATAATCTTTATGATATTTATAATGATTATGAAGGTGTAAATAATATTAAAACAATCAATGACAATGCAGGCCTTCAGCCGGTTGTTGTTGATGAAAAAATAATAGACCTTCTTAAATTTAGCAAGGAAATGTATGCAGCTACAGATGGAAGAGTAAATATTGCCATGGGTTCGGTGCTTTCTATCTGGCATCGCTATAGAGAGGCTGGTGTAGACGACCCTGAGAATGCTAAGCTCCCACCCCTTGAGGAGCTTCAGGCAGCAGCCCAGCACACAGATATAGAAAACCTAATTATCGATGAGACAGCAAAGACGGTTTACTTACAGGATCCTGAAATGTCTCTTGATGTGGGAAGTACAGCAAAGGGCTATGCTGCTCAAAAGACTATGGAGTTTGCCAGGGCTTCTGGGTACTCCAATATGTTGCTCAGCCTTGGTGGAAACATTGCCGGTATAGATGGACGCATTGACGGTACTCCTTTTAGACTGGGCATCCAGAATCCTGATTTGGATAGTGATGTAGAATACATTAAAAAGGTAGATATTAAAGACGGACAATGTGTTGTATCAAGCGGTGATTACCAGAGATTTTACGAGGTTGATGGAAAAAGATATTGTCATATCATAAATCCTGACACACTTTTCCCATCAGATACTTTTGCACAGGTTTCTATAATCACAGATGATTCTGGAATGGCGGATGCATACTCTACAGCACTTTATAATATGACTATCGAAGAAGGATTAGAATTCGTAAATACGAATGATAATATAGAGGCAATGTGGGTATATGCAGATGGAAGCATAGTTTACTCAGATAACTTTGAACAGTATTTAGTGGAATAAAAATATGAAAAGAAATGACATTATTTTAATAGCAGTTCTTTTGGTGGTATCCATTGGGCTGCTGGTAGGTGTAAATATATACAGGAAAAACAATACCTCTGGCAGTGCTAATGTAGAGGTAACGGTAGATGGAAAGGTATATGGAACCTATCCTTTAAATGAAGATCGAAAAGAGCGAATAGAGCTGTCTGATGGTTCTTATAATATCCTGAAGATTTCTGATGGCAAGGCTAGTGTTATCGAAGCCAGCTGTCCGGATAAAATCTGCGTTAATACAGCGGATATTCATTACACAGACGAGACTATTGTATGTTTGCCAAACAAGGTTGTTGTTAAAATTGTTAATGGAGAGGAAAACGATGTTGATGGAATGACTCGTTAATCCATCAATTGTTTATAAGATATGAAGACTAAGAAAATAACATTAATAGGATTGCTTATTGCTCTTGCCTTTGTTCTTTCCTATGTGGAGTTTTTGCTTCCACTTAGCATTGGCATTCCAGGTGCAAAAATTGGACTAGCCAATCTGGCTATTATGGTGGCGCTGTTTCTTTTAGGATGGCAGGATGCACTAATGCTTTCTATCGTCAGGGTAATACTGGTTGGATTTACCTTTGGAAACATGGCTATGATGATGTATTCCCTTGCAGGAGCTGCACTTTCTTTTGCTGCTATGCTCATAGCTAAAAAAACAAAAAAGTTTTCTATTACCGGTGTCAGTGTCATAGGTGGTGTGTTCCACAATGTTGGCCAGATACTTGTGGCAATGGCTGTTTTAGAGACTGAGCAGCTGATTTATTATCTGCCATTTCTCATAGTAATAGGAACTATCTCAGGAATAGTTATCGGAATTATAGCATCTATGATTCACAAACGTATAAAAGGAATAAGCAATCTTTTTTAAAGAGGTTGCTACTGTTATAGAAAGTGTTGATAAGTAAGGTGTTATAGTTGCATTATTGTGGGCATTTGCGTTATACTCTAACCGGTTTAAAAGTTTTATTAATTACTAATTATATGCACAGATAGGAAATATTATGGGTGAGTATGTTATTAGCTGTTGCTCAACAGCAGATGTTACAGAAGAATATTTAAAGGAAAAAAACATAGAGCATATTTGTTTTCATTACTATTTAGATGATGTTGCTTATACAGACGATTTGTTTAAATCAATGTCAGCCAAGGATTTTTATCAGGCTATGGTTGATGGGGCAATGACTCGTACATCACAGGTTAATGCTGATGAATTTGTTCAGTACTTCCGCAATTTTTTGGAGGAAGGAAAGGATGTGCTTCACATTACACTTTCAGGTGGTCTTTCAGGTGTTATCAATTCAGCAAAGATTGCTGCAGAGGAGCTTAAGGAAGAGTTTCCTGATAGAAGAGTGGTAGTATTTGATAGTCTTACAGCTTCAGCAGGCTATGGTTTATTTATGGATAAGCTTGCTTCATTAAGAGATGAGGGCTACGATTTCGATAGACTTGTTAACTGGACAAATGGACATATCCAGAATCAGAATACATGGTTCTTTACAACAGACCTTACATTCTTTATCAGAGGTGGTCGAGTATCAAAGCTTTCAGGATGGTTTGGTACAGCTCTTAACATCTGTCCTTTGCTTAATGTTAATGACGAAGGTAAGCTTTGCCCTAGACAGAAATGCCGTGGCAAGAAGATGGTTAAGCGTGCTGCCTTAGAGGCTATTAAGGCTCGCATCGACAAGGGCGAGGATTATGATGAGAATATTTTCATCACGCATTCTGTATGCTATGATGATGCAAGAGAGATGGCAGATATGTTAGAATTTGCCTTCCCTAAGATGAAAGAGAAGATTCGTATTTTCGATATTGGACCTACAATCGGTGCTCATACAGGCCCAGGTACAGTAGCCATTGGCTTCTGGGGTTCATTAAAAGAACATTAATAAAAGTTTTAAAGTGTTGAGTTTATTATTATAATAAACTCAGCACTTATTCAATATAAGGGGGATAAAAATGAAAGAAAAAATCAAAGGACTTCGACTAAATATTACACTATCGGGAGTCATCAGTATAATCATAGGAGTACTGTTGCTGGTATATCCTACAGAAAGCCTTTACACAATAAGCAGAGGAATTGCTGCTATTATCATTTTGGCCGGGCTTTTTGTCATTATCAGTCAGATTTTCGAGAATGGTTTTAACGTAATGGGAATAGTAGTTGGCGGTGTTTTAGCTGTGATTGGCATTTGGATCTTTGCAGCTCCAGGTTCCATAGTTTCTATCATTCCTATTGCTATCGGTGTGATTTTGGTGGTTCATGGTCTTCAGGATTTAGGACTGGCCATTGAAGCACTTAGAGTAAAGGCGCCACGTGCGTGGATTATTTTTATCTTTGCAATTATAAATATTCTTTTGGGAATAGTTTGCGTTGCTGATGCTTTTAAGCTGGTTGCAGTTGCCACCAGAATCATCGGTATTATGCTGATTTATGATGGAATTACAGACATCTTTACTGTACATAAGGTTAGAAAAGCTGAAAAGGTAATAGATGTTGATATCATTAGTGAGGAAGACATTTAAATGGGTCAGATGGAATTTAAAATGGAACGCACAGGCCTGCTGGAGGTGGGGGATGTGCTTCCAATTACTGAGTATGCTCTTTCCAATTCCTACTATTATGTTTTGGGAAGGTCATATGCTATGTCGGCAAATTATACCACATTGGAGCGTATCAAAGCCAAAGAGGGCAAGGTGGTGGACGTTAAGGAAACACCTAAAGGATTCTACGTTACAGTAGAGTATAAGGATTCTTAAGGAGCTATAATGAACAATCAAACACAAAATGCTATTGATATTGTGCTTGCTGAGAGCTTGAAAGAGCTTGCTGCCATTAAGCCAATAGATAAGATTACTATAAAAGAAATTACAGATAAGGCGGGAGTTATTCGCCCTACATTTTACAATCATTTCCAGGATAAATACGAGCTTTTGGAATGGATCACCATAAACGAGCTTTTTTCTCCTGTGGAGCCACTGTTTATGAATGGAATGCTAAAAGAGGGCGTTACTTTTATTCTTACAACAATCGAGCGAGAAAAAGATTTTTATAAGAGAGCCGTTCAGCTGGAGGGGCAGAATTCCTTCAATGAGATTTTCAATAGATGCGTCAAAAGCGCTGTTGAAAGATACCTGGATTTGGGAAGTATAGCAGGAATAGCTAACTACCCATGGCTGAAAGAGGAGCTGGTGGCAGAATTTTTGGCACACTCTATTAGCTGGGTTACAATACAGTGGATTATTAGAGGAATGAAGGTTCCTGTGGAGGAGCTGACTGATGTTTATGTTAAGATTTTCAGCAGCCCTATTATCGATGTAATTACAAGCAATAAAAAATAAAACCCTTTTTATAAGAGGAACTATACAAAAACTAATATTTGTAGTTCGCACTAACACAAAGGCTTTGTAATGAATATTCTTGTGAAAGGCTATTTGATTTAATATAAGATTGTGACAATTGTGCGAATATTTTTCGTATTTAAATTGATTGGAGTATAATAACAATATGAGTTTATTAGAAGATCTGCTGATAATGGTAGGTGTGCTATTAGACGTTTTTGCCACAATGGAAATACAGGGGGCAATGATAGCTCATATTAGAAAGAGAACACTTTTGATAGCCTGCGGGGTTGTTGCAGCTATTGAATTGTTTTTCTATTTCGCTGGCTATTTTATCTGTTGGTTTGCGGCAAAGAGTGGTTATATAGCTGATCCATTCAAAAATGGAGAGGCTGTTGCAGTGATAGTACTTGCCATTCTTGGCATTAGACTTATTGTAAAAGCTATAAAGCACGAGTTCGTACAGGAAAGACTGAAGGATTCACTTAGGGTCTGGGACTATGTAAAGGTAATCGCAGTGTCAGGTTTTTATACTGCGGCTGCTGGATGTGTATGCGCTCTTGTTGGTATCACAGTGTGGCATCTCATTGTCATCATCATTGTGATTTCTATTCTTATGGTCATAATGGGACTTTATACAGGTCTTCATTTTGGATTTGAGAACAAGACCATAGCCTACGTCATAGGTGCAGTTCTCCTATGGGGTGTTAGCTTAGAAATGTTATTGCATAGGATATTGGAGATTATCTAGTAAGGCATTTTATTGGGGAGACAGTTTGAAAAAACATTATTTTCCTAAGACATTAGTACAAAAGCTTATATTTACATTTGTAATTATGGCGGCTTATTTGGTAGGTAGAGAGCTGCCCCTTTATGGTGTAGATTTAAATGCCTATGATACTTTTAGGAATAGTAATACAGATTTAATAATGCAGACAATCGGAGGAGATAGATACAAGACAAGTTTGCTTGCTCTTGGTATATCTCCTTTTATGTTTTCTACACTGTTTGTACAGATGATAGTGGCAGTAAAAAGTGCAGACAGCAAATCACACACATCACCAAAGAAAATTACTAGAGCCACACTTGGTTTGATGGTTATCTGGGCCGTTATTCAGGCCTATTTCACAACACAATCTACAATCTATCTATATGACGGGGGAGTGCAGCTTATACTAGCAAAGCTGATTTCTGGAGTGGAGCTTGTAACAGGAGCCTTTGTAATACTTTGGATGGCTACCAGAAATGGTAAATACGGAGTGGGTGGTCAGACAATTCTCATATATGTAAATATTCTTGATAGCGTGGTAAATACAGTAAAGAGCGTAGAGCTTAGCCAGCTTAAGGTGATAGGAACCATCTCTGTGGTGGCTCTGATATTTACCATTATATTCGAAAATACGGAATACAGAATCCCTATGCAGAGAATTTCTATTCACAGTATTTTTTCGGATAAGAATTATATTCCCATAAAACTAAATCCCATTGGAATGATGCCGGTGATGTTTTCATCAGCTTTTTTTCAGTTGCCGGTTTATATTTTTTCGGCGCTGAATACTGCATTTCCAGATAACAAAGATTTTCAGTGGATAGCGGATAATATGGATACCAGCCATACACTTGGAATTGGTATATACGTTGTAGTTTTATACGTAATTACGATAGTATTTTCTTTTATCTTTATCAGCCCCAAGAACCTGGCAGAATCATTGCAAAAGACTGGAGATAGTATTACAGGACTGAAGGCAGGAAGAAAAACCAGAGCATACATTAGTCACAGGCTTTTTGCTATAGCAGTATTTTCTGCCTCGTTTTTAAGTATATTTATCGGGCTGCCTTTGTACTATCAGTGGCAGGGAAAACTTCCTGCATCAGTTGTCAGCCTGCCATCTATTCTCATTGCTATGGCCAGCATTAATTGCAATCTGTACAGGGAATTCAAGGCAGTAAAAGAATACGATGCATACGTTCCATTTTTATAAATTAGTTCACGGCAAACTTAGGAGAAACATATGCTTTATTTCATTCCAGCTTGGTATCAGGAAAATAAGTGGAAGGAATTGGAGCAGAGTTGGCACACCAGAAGAATGCACACGGAGTTTGATGATACTGTAAAGCAGGTGCAGATGTTCCACAGAAGTGGACTGAGGGATTTTAGAATTCTTCTTTTGAGCCATACTCCAAACTTCAGACATTTCCTTCATCGCCAGGGAGTTTTACATGCCTCCTACTGGTCTTGTTTTGATGCCATTCAGGAGGTGCGTAAAAAGAAGCCTGTAGTATTTTCTTTTCACAATCTAAGCTGGCCTAAAGATATAGAATTTGTTTACACCCCATTTGTTGTTATAGCTTATCTTCACAATGAAAAGTATGCTCAGATAGAGTTCGGGGAGGCAGGTAATCCTATTGAAGTGGCTATGTATGAAAATGGACTCATAAGCAGAAAGAATATCTATGACGACAGAGGTTTTGTATCTGCCATGGAAGTGTATAGGGAAGGGCAGATTTTATATACAGATTATCTTACTGAAACCGGCGTTGCTAAAATGCGAGAATATGCCGAGGATGGCAGGGTGGAAATAAACCCTCAGGCAAATACTTTTTTTGTTTTTGATGATGATGAGGTGGAGACCGCCACATTTAGTTCACTAAAATACGATAATCTGGGTGAAGTAATACGAGAGGTTTTCTTTACTCATATTCTTAGAATTGAAGGGGATGATGTTTTCTGCATAGCTATGGATCAGCAAAATGTTTTTGCTGTTAACGAGCTGATAGGAAGAAAAAAATGCGTGCTTTCCTTCTATGGTGACAGGTATCGAATAAAGGATCATCCAGAGGGCAAGGAGTTTGTAAGAAAGGCAGGGTACATCATTACAGATTCCGAGGCTACCAGTAGATATCTGGTGAGAGAGATGGAAGAGGATATAGATAATCTTATTGATATTTCTCCATATGATTCCAGAATGGATTTTGGTATCAGCGGCGAGCTCACTGTGCAGAAGATTTTGGTGCCTGTGGATGATTTGCCTGAGGAAAGAATGAGATTGTTGATGATTGCACTTGCAACGTATCTGCCTACTAACGAAAATGCCATGATTCATCTGTTTACCAGAAATGCAACCTACAACTGGCCGGAGATACTTTTGGATAAGGTGGCAGAGATTTTGGAGGAAGCAGGTTTTGACAGGCGAATGGTCATCCCAGATGAGCTAGAGGATGATACGGCTGAAAATGAAATAGAGCTAGAGGACGAGGACAGGGATGAAGTTCCTGTAAGATTTTTTGTGGAGCAATGTGTGGATGAGCTTTCTGTTAGCAAGTGCATCAGAGAGCAAAGGATTATGGTAGATATGCGTCACAATCCTGATTTGTATCTGCAGATAAACTGTATTAGTACCGCTATTCCTCAGATAATAAGACGAGAGACTCAGTATATGCAGAATATGTACAACGGGTTTGTGGTAAAGGAATTTGAGCATATTCCAGCGGCCTTGGATTATTTTTTAGGTTCACTTGCAAACTGGAATCAGGCCAAGGTTTATTCTTATGAAATTGCCCAGAAATTTACCACAAGAAAGTTGCTGGAAAAATGGAACACTGTTAGGGAGCATTTGGAGAAATAAATGGAGAAAACCAGTTGGACAATATATTGGAATGAATATAGCTCGGACACATATCTTTATGGCTCGCAGATTGAATACGTGGCTAGAAACCAGGTGCGATTCAAAAATGAATTGATGCCTCCGGGAACCATAATCAAACAGTGGTATTCCCTTACTAATTATCAGGCTCAGAGAATTGAACCGGCGCTTCCTATAATTGATGGTGAAAGCAGATATCGTATCAAGGTAAATGTGGATACACCTGATGGTTCCGGGTATCTAATCAGGCTTGTTTTTTTAGACAGGTACGAAAGAGAAGCGGGGGATTTTACCCTAAGAGGGCAAGAGGCAGAATTTTCCTGCCCGCTAAAAACCTACAGCTATAGAATGCAGCTTATAAATGCAGGAATGACAGAGTTTGTATATCATTCAGTGATTATTGAAGAGATAGAAGACGAAAAGTAATGAAGATTAAAAAGACCAAAGGAATCGTAAAGCAACTTTATAGGGAACTGAAAAAGGTCAAGGGTTTTAAGGATGATATGGCTGCTCTTTCAGATGAAGAGCTACAGGCAAAGACTGAAGAGTTTCGCAGACGATATGAGGCAGGGGAGAGTCTTGATTCTATGCTGCCAGAGGCTTTTGCGGCTATGTGCGAGGCGGATAAAAGAGTGCTTGGTATGTTTCCTTTTGATGTGCAGATTCTTGCAGGTATTGCTCTTCATCTAGGATATTTGGCGGAGATGAATACAGGAGAGGGAAAAACCCTCACGGCCACCTGTCCTATGTATCTAAATGGTCTTACAGGTAAAGGGGCCATATTGGTTACTAACAATGAGTATCTGGCTTTGCGTGATGCAGCTGAGATGGGACCAGCCTATGAGTTTATGGGACTGTCTGTGGCTGCAGGTGTAAAGCGTGATGCAGATGATAAATTTGAAAACGACGAAAAAAAGGAAATTTACAATTCGGATATCGTATATACCACACACTCAGCTTTGGGATTTGATTATCTGATTAACAATTTGGTGAAATCTGCTGATGAAAGATTTATGAGGGAATTCTACTACATAATAATCGACGAGGCGGATTCTGTGCTTCTCGATAGTGCCAGCACACCACTTGTAATATCAGGTGCTCCTAGAGTACAGTCCAATCTTTATGATATGGCAGATTTTTTTGTTAGAACTCTGAAAGAGGATGTGGATTATGAGGTGGAGGAAAAGAACGTTTGGTTTACAGAAAAGGGACTTTTATATGCAGAGGAATATTTTGGCATAGATAATATATTTGCCGAGGAATACTTTGAAATATACAGGCATCTGGTACTTGCCTTAAGGGCTCATAAAATCATAGAAAAGGGCACAGAGTATATGATTACCGATAATGGCGAAGTGGCCCTTATAGATGCCAGCTCCGGACGTATGCTAAAGGGGGTAAAGCTGAGAGGTGGACAGCATCAGGCACTGGAGTGTAAGGAGAATCTGAAAATCACCCAGGAAAACCGTTCCATGGCATCTATAACCTATCAGAATTTCTTTTCCATGTTTCCTAAGATGGCGGGCATGAGTGGAACAATTTATGACGCCAGAGAGGAGCTATATGATGTATACGGAAAGAAGGTTGTGGTCATCCCTACTAACAATCCTGTACAGCGAGTGGATTGCCCTGACTGGTATTTTAGCGATTCAGAAAAGCAGTTTGAGGCAGCCATAAAGCTGGCAGTAAAAAAGCACGAGATTGGCCAACCGGTTCTTATTGTGACAACCATGATTTCAGATACGGAAATCATCTCTCATTTGCTGGTAAAGGAGGGGATTGCTCATTCTGTATTAAATGCCAACAATGCATTCTGGGAGGCGGACATCATCAAGGAAGCAGGCCAGATGGGCGCCATGACTGTGGCCACATCCATGGCAGGCCGTGGAACGGATATTAAGCTAGGACCGGGAGTTAAGGAGCTGGGAGGTCTTGCTGTAATCGGTGTTGGCAGAATGCTTAACATTCGTGATGAGCGTCAGGCCAGAGGGCGTTCTGGTAGACAGGGAGACCCAGGGTACAGCAGATTTTTGGTTTCTCTGGAAGATGATATAGTGGAGAAAGGCACGGACCCTGAAAAGCTAAAGAAATATATAGATGGAACTAAACGAATCAGTGAAAGAAAAATAAAGCGAATTGTTAATGGTGCTCAGCGTACAAACGAGGAAATGGGCGTCACCAATAGAAAGAATTCCAAGGATTATGATGTGGTTTTGCAGCTTGAACGAAAGCTGATGTACGAAACCAGAGATACTCTTTTGGATGGTGGCACTGTTGAGCGACAGAAGCTGATGGCAATAGCAAAGGACAATATCGAGGAGTTTTTAAGGGAGAATAAGGAACTGGATTATGCTACCTTGAATAGATTTTTGCTTGATAATGTATCCTACAGGATGGAGAAGGAAAGCGGACTTATCAATCTTTCAAACAAGACCAGGGTGAAGGCGTATATCCTGGCCAGGGTGGAAAGGTCCTTAGATGAAAAACAGGAGGCTATCGGTTCGGAACAGGGAATGAATGATTTCATCAGAGTGTCTGCTTTGTCAGCCATCGATGAGGCATGGATTGAGCAGGTTGATTATTTGCAACAGCTACAGGGAGCAGTAGCAGGTAGAAGCTCCGCCCAGAGAAATCTTATGTTTGAATATCAGGGCGAGGCACTGGAATCCTTTAGGAAGATGGAAAGCAGAATCAAGAGGAATATCATACGAAATGTACTGTTGTCGGAAGTGAGTTTGGATAAGAAGAATAAGTTGAGGATTATTTTACCATGATTTACAACTTTAATTTGGGCATAGGCTGGGCATCTTCTGGTGTGGAGTATGCTCAGAGCTATCGAGCCAAGCTTTTAAGAGAAATAAATAAGCCTGCCAGGTTTATCTTCACCGATATGTTTCCAAGGGACAATCTTATTGATATGACAAGAAATATCGGCTTTAAGGATGAGGAGATTATTTGGCTGTATACCTTTTTTACGGATTATGTTCCAGAGGAGGTTACATATCAGCTCAGCGACCTTAAAGAAACTATATCAGGAAGGCCTTATACCTATGAGCGTGATGGCAAAATAGGCAGAATTATATTTGAAAATAACAATAATTTTTACAGAGTTTACTTCGTAAATACGGAGGAGGAGAGAGTTCATAGAGTGGAAATGGTGTCTGATGGATGCCTGATACGAAAGGATTATTTTATGTCCGGCAGAGTTTTTAGCGAATACTATGGACCACTGGACAACACCGCTCATCTTTATCAGCGCAGGTTTTTCAATAGAGATGGGTCTGTGGCCTACGAGGAGATAATAGATGATGATGTAGTAATGTATAAGTTTAAGGATAAAATCGTCTGTTCTAAGGAAGAGCTCATAGGATATATGACTAAAAGCCTGCAGCTTACTGAGGAGGACATAGTCATCATTGACAGGTCTACTGGACAGGGACAGGCTATACTTGAAAATGCAGGGGATGCCAGAGTGGGAGTGGTGATTCACGCAGATCATTATAGTGAAGGAGCCACGGATGATGACAACATACTTTGGAACAACTATTACGAGTATACCTTCAGTATGCACAGGCATATTGATTTTTACATTACCGCTACGGAGGATCAGCGTAAGCTCTTAATAGAGCAATTTGAAAAATATATAGGAGTGACTCCTACCGTATATACGATACCAGTGGGAAGTCTATCAAAGCTTAGGTATCCAAAATTGGAAAGAAAAAAGCATTCTTTTATTACAGCATCGAGACTGGCTACAGAAAAACATGTGGATTGGCTGGTGCTGGCAATAGCTGAGGCACACAAGGATATTCCGGATATAACGCTTGATATATATGGTCGAGGAGGAGCAGAAGAGGAGCTAAAAGGGCTGATAAAGAAGCTGAAAGCAGAAGACTACATACGACTGATGGGACAGAAGGATTTGAGAGATATATATCGTAATTACGAAGCATATATTTCTGCGTCTACCAGCGAAGGCTTTGGCTTGACCCTTATGGAGGCTATAGGCTCGGGACTTCCTATTATTGGATTTGATGTACGATATGGAAATCAGAATTTTATTGATCAGGGGAAGAATGGCTATAAGCTGCCTTATCTGATTGGAATGGAGCGTTCCCGCAGACAAAAGCAGATGGTGGATGCTATAAAAAGACTGTTTTTGGAGGATGATTTAGGGGCTTTTAGTGAGCATTCCTACGAAAAAGCGAAGATGTACCTTACTGATGTGGTGGAGGCAAAATGGAAGGAACTAATAGAGAAGAGATAATGTTATTATTGGATTTCTTTAACCGGGGCAGTATGGATCTTCTGGACTCCTTTAAAAATGCTGGTATAGAGGTGAAACCCATTGTGATAAATGATGATGGATTTTTACCTGAAGGAGTAATCAATGTATTTGAATATTTCCTGGGGGATTTTAGTAAATCAGGGAATTGTTCTGGAAAACCTCTTTATTTTAATCAGCTGAAAATCCCGGATTATTGGGAAATTAGTGCCAATAATACAAATGGTAAAATCCATGATAAAGAAAAACTGAGGGGGAGTATTTTCTTTGCCCATCCTACACACAAGCGTTTTGTGAGACTGGTGGATTATCAGGATGAATCTGGGAATGTAAGGTGCACGGAGCACTATAATAAATACGGCGCAATGTACGCGCGAACAGTATTTAACAAGAAATCCGAGAAGGTTAATAAGACTTATTTTGATACTGAGGGCAGGGAGGTTATTGTTGAGAATTTTATTACCTCGGATATTATTTTAAACTACCAGGATAGTACCAGAATTTTCAAGAACAGGACGGAGTTTGTCTGCTTTTTCATAAAGCTAATGGGATGGCAGGATAACAGGATATTTTTCAACTCTCTTTCAGTTCCTTTCTTTGTATCAAATGCTTTGGATTGCAAGGATGGTTTAAAGCGTGATTTGCTGTTTTGGCAAGAGGGACCAAGGTCTGATGTGCCGGGCAATATGATGGCTATTTTCTTTGATAAGGCCACTAGATGTGAACGGGTGGTGGTGCAAAATATAAGCGCCTATAGGAAGCTTTTGGAATTGGGTGCACCGGTTGAAAAGATTAGTCATCTGGGATTTATATACACCTTTATGAAGAAAAATATGGGTAGGCCGGAGGCATTGATTTGTACCAATACGGAAAATGTAGAGAAGCTGAAGGAACTGGTGGAAGCATTGCCAGGGGTGAAATTTCATGTCACTGCTATCACGGAAATGTCAGCAAAATTATTGGCCCATGAAAAATATGACAATGTGATTATGTACCCAAATATCAAGGCGTCCACCTTTGAAAGGCTCCTGAATCAATGCGATTTTTACCTCGATATCAACAATGATGGGGAAATACTGGATGCTACAAGACAGGCTTTTGTATACAATCTTCTGATACTATCTTTTGCGGAGACCCAACATGGTGTCTATACAGCCTCTGAAAACTTATTTGAATGTGCAAATTATAGCAATTTAGCTCAAAGATTGAATAATCTGCTAAAAGACAAGAGGCTACTAGATGAGGCAATACGCACTCAACATTCGGAAGGTTCGACAACTAGCACAAAAGAATTTGTTGATATTTGTATACACTGACGAATATGGCGGAATTTTTGTTGTAATAATAGACAAAAATTTCCGCCGTATTTTTACGTTTGTTACAACCATTTTCCTTGAAATGGGGTAGAAATTATGCTTAAATAATAGCGGACTGTCTGTGACCCCTTATTATTGACAGACAGTTATCAATTGTTATTTATATTTTAGGAGGATTTTGTAATGGCTAACAAATGGGTGTATATGTTTAGCGAAGGTGACATGACAATGCGCAACCTTCTCGGCGGAAAGGGTGCTAATCTTGCAGAAATGACAAGCATTGGCCTTCCAGTACCACAGGGTTTCACAATCACAACAGAGGCTTGTACTCAGTATTATGAGGACGGTCGTAAAATTAACGACGAGATCATGGCTCAGGCTATGGAAGGTGTTAAGAAAATGGAAGAGATCAACGGCAAGAAGTTCGGCGATCTTAAGAATCCACTTCTCGTTTCAGTTCGTTCAGGTGCTCGTGCATCTATGCCAGGTATGATGGATACAATCCTTAACCTTGGTCTTAATGATGAAGTTGTTAACGCAATGATCGCTGGTAACCCAGATCCAGCTTTCGAGCGTTTCGTATATGATTCATACAGAAGATTTATCCAGATGTTCTCAGATGTAGTTATGGAAGTAGGTAAGAAGTACTTCGAGCAGCTCATCGATG
>JAEEGF010855306.1_pt1 | contig 60906 bp, 72 predicted proteins | sample 9134171 | NCBI WGS metagenome assembly JAEEGF01 (sample SAMN16246542, study PRJNA631951) | gut metagenome | biome: gut microbiome; feature: rumen; material: AP-attached | host: Bos | place: Iran: Karaj | collected 2018-10 | reverse complement strand
TTCCGGTTATCTCCGCATCCGCCTCGTACTCCGAGCCCGGAATCTGTACCAACTGCATTACCTTTTCTTCAAGTGACATGTCATGTAATAAATTTTCCAGTGCTTTTTTGTCCATTTAAAGTTTCCTCCGGGTAACATTAAATCAAAAAACTATTTAATCTTGAGTGTATCAAGCATATTGTCAAATCTTCTTCCGAAGCCTTCAGCACTCTCGAAAGTATAGTGCTCGGTTGCAATCAAGCTGCCCTCTCCGCAAGGAATAACATAAACAGTCTGAAGGTTTCCACTGTTGTCCTTGGGATTGGTTGCGTAAATTCTTTTGCAGATTCCCACATTTCCAAAGGAGTGCTCTTCAGTAGAAATCTCGTAGTTGGCTGAAAGCTCTTCGCTAACATTCTCTACGGTTGCTTCAAAATTTGCCATGCTGTAAACAATCTCAAGGTAGTTAGAAGCGTTATTTTCATCCTCATAAATTGAGATAAATTTCTCGCCCTCAGAACTGCTCACTCTTGTAAGGCTCTCATATTCATAGTCGATTTCAAAGCCCAGCGCACTGTTCTTAGCGTGCTCGTAATTAACGGTCTCTTCCGTGCCTTCAAGTATAATAACGCCTTCAAAGCGCTCGCCGTCTTCTCTTCCTGCTTCCTCAGTAACCTCATTATCTGCTACAGCCTCGGTCTGCTCAGCTGTTTCTTCTTTGTTTTCTGTATTCTCTGCAGTTATTTCTTCGTTAGTCTCAACCTGCTCTACGTTCTCGGTTCCTTCCACAGTTCCTTCTACAGTTCCTTCTATGGGAATTGCCAAAGCGTCAGGCTTATTTTCCTCCTTTGCAGTACATCCTACAAGTCCGAGGGCCATAATGCAGCCCATCATAAATACTCTTTTTTTCATAATCATTCTCCTTAAATATAAATGGGAACATCAAAACCATTAAAGCTTCGATGTCCCCATATTATGTCACATTATAATAAAACTTTCAAATTATCTACCTCGGCATTCATGCATTCTCCCGTACTTACATCATTTTGAAACAAAACGTCTCAGATTGATGTCCCTCTTTAAAACGCCGTACATCATTTATAAGAAAACACTCTGGAATGATGTTACTCTTCAAAACGCTGTACATCATTTATAAATAATAATTGAGATTTTGATGTACCGTCTCCAAAAGTGACACCTCAAAAATCCATCTAAGACCTATAAATCCGCAAAAACTAAAAAGGAAGGGTAGCAACGCCATCCTTCCTTTAATAATTATCGTCTTATATTTTTCCTCGGATAAAAGGACTAGCTCTTGATAAGCCCCTCCAGCATATCAACGCAGGCATCTATTCCAAGTTTTCCGGAATTGATAATAACATCAAAATAATCAGCGGAAGCCCAGTTGTTTCCGGCATGTGCATTAAAGAATTTCTCCCTGCGCTTATCAACATTACGCATCTGACCCTCTGCCTGATCCGCATCTATTTTCTCAACCGAGGTCGCACGGTTAAGGCGATACTCATCATCTGCAGTAACAAAAACGCGAAGAACTTTCTTATCCTTAAGTACCTCGCTTGCGCATCTTCCTACGAAAATGCATCCGGGCTTTTCAGCTGCCTCACTGATAACCTCTTTTTCAGTGTTGAAGATCTGCTCTTCAAGGGAAAGATTGTTTCCCGGGCCTCTGAAGAAAAGCTTCGAGGGAGCGGTCTCATCCAACTGACAAATATAAGAATAGGCAACATCCATCCTCTTACATGTCTCGATCAAAACACTGCGGTCATACAAGCGATATCCAAGTCGTTCGGAAAGCTTTTTTGCAATCTCCTGTCCACCGCTGCCATACAAACGTTCAAACGTGACGTAATCGTACATCGGAGCACCTCCTTTAAATAAGCACAATCTCAACGGATTGCTATTAACAATTGCAAACTCTTAAAACGAATATATATATAGATGCTTAGAATTAGACCTTATACATATAATAACACATAACGCCAATAATATTCCACCGCTTTACATCTTACCCCCTCAAAAATGCAACTTACCCTACTAAAAGAGGAAGAACCCATCGGATTCTTCCTCAGCAAGTTCAAACTCCGTTTTTCTCGCCGGAATTATTGTCTGAATCTGCAGCGTCTCCAATCTCATCCGTTAACTTTTCGATTTCGTCGATTAATGAACCGATATACTCGATGGTGTCAAGAAGAGGAACTTCTGTTGTGATATCAACGCCCGCCATCTTAGCGAACTCAACGGGAGTAACCTTACTACCGATTTCGAGAGCCTTCTTCCAATCGTTAACTGCGCTCTCACCCTCTTCGCGGATTCTCTTTGCCATCTTTGTAGCGATGGTAAGGCTCGCTGAATATGAGTATGAATAAAGTCCCATATAGTAGTGGGGCTGGCGCATCCAAGTAAGCTCTGCCCCCTCGGGAATCTCAACGGTATCACCCCAGAACTTCTTCAAAACATCTCTGTATATGTTTGAAAGAGTCTCAGCCTGTACACTTCCGCCTGCGTCAATAATCTTATAAACCTCGCGCTGATATGCAGCCTCAAGAAGGTGTGTTACACAGTTGTGATAGTAGGTCTTTCCTACTGTGCAAGCAAGAACCCATCTTCTGAATCTGGGATCCTGATTTGTCTTCTTAAGGTGATCGGTCAAAAGGAGCTCGTTAATGGTGCTGGGCGCCTCAACATAGTACCTCGGTACAGCGGTATCATAAATGCCCTGCGCTGCGTTGCAGGCCTTAAAATGTCCTGCATGACCAAGCTCATGAGCAAGGGTAAATACGTCTTCCATTCTGTTCTGCCATGAAAGAAGGATAAATGATGCGGGAACTCCGTAAGGGCTTGCGCAGAATCCGCCGGTGCACTTTCCGTCATTTGTGGCAAAGTCGATCCATCTTTCCTTAAATGCCTGATGAACCATATCCACATACTCTTTACCCATAACAGAAAGTCCTTCTGCTATAGTCTTCTCTGCGTCCTCTATTGTAACCGTTGGTTCAAAAGTAGGATCTAAAGGAAGCTGAAGATCCGCATGTGTCATCTTATCAAGCTTGTAAACTCTTTTGATCAGCTGAGCATATCTTCTCATGTGGGGTGCAAGCTTTTCCATGATGATATCAATCTGTCTGTCGTAAAGCTCTCTGGGCACCTTATCACCAAAAAGAAGATACTCAAAAACATCCTTATGTCCGCGAACCTTTGACATTACCTTATCTCTTGAACAATAGGCATTGTAGGCAGTTGCGGTTACATTTTCATACTCGCGAAGCTTTGAATAGAACTTATTATATGCAGTGTGGCGAACCTCGGGATCGGTATCATATTCATAATTCTCCTCAAAGAGAGAATATGAAAGAGGGTATTCCTTGCCCTTAACAGTAAAGTTGTCAAATCTGATATCAGAAAGCTTTGACTGAAGATAAACATCGTAGGGAGTTTTAAAAAACTGTCCCAGTGCAGTCAAAGTTTCCTCGGTCTCAGCAGAAAGCCTGTAGGGCTTTTCTCTTAAGAGATCCTTTAAAGCACCTGAAACTGTTCCGCCCTTTTCAACTGCTTCCTTAAGGACTGCTTCATCAGCCTCAAGGATTTCGCTGTTTACAAAGCTTGTCTTTGTGCTGCATTCATTTATGATATTAGCAACCTTGTTGTTTGTTGAAACATTCTCAGCATTTGAGAAATCGGTCTCTACAGCAAGTTCAAAATATGAGCCTGTAGTATAGCTGATTTCATCCATTCTCTCGCACAAATGCATGCAGGCAACGATTGAATCTGCATCCTTTAGTTTGCCTTTGTACTCTTTCTCTACTTTGTCTGCAAGGCTTTTTAACTCTTCAATATCTTTCCATGCATCTTCCTGAGTTTTGTAGATAAGGCTCAAATCCCAGGTAAGATTAACAGGTACTTCACTTCTTTTCATAAATAACCGATCCTTTCGTAACTATTTTATTTAATGCCAATTATCTCATTACATATTCCCAAACGAGGCGATATTTATAATATTTATTTATCAAAAGTAAATCTGTCGAAAGTATAAGCCTCATTCTCATTTTCTGAAATGAATTCAAAATAGATGGCATGCTTTCCGATTACGCCTGTTTCAAGCTTTGCGGTCTCTTCGGTCTTGGAGCCGTCAAAGTCAACCGTAGCAATAACGCGGCCTTTGTATGAATCTACGCGCACCTTTACTTTGACCTTCTTTGCTTCTTCCAAGACTAAGGTTACAGTCTTTGCGGTGTTAGCACCAAATTGAAGATATCTATAACCAACGGTTGTTCCGGATGTAATGTTTACTATAGGCGCTGAAATATCGTCGCGCTGCTCATAAACAGGGCGGATATTTGCATTAAGCCTGCTGCCATAAAGATGGCAAGCATAACCGGCGGATATCCACTTGTAAGCATCAAGTCCGTTAATATGAGGTCCCTGAGAAGTCATTTCAACAGGTTTTGAAGATACGGGCTCCCCTGCAAGGTATTTAACATCTCCGATATAGAGTCTTCCGTCCTTGCCCATAGCAACATCAATGGGCTCAAGCATTGCCTGGCGTGAGTACTCATCGGTACCGGTCTGACGATGATAGAAAACATACCACTTACCGTTTACTTCCATAATGGAGCCATGATTGTTGCCCCATCTATAGGTCATGGTTCCGTTTCCTTCACTGTCATGAAGGATCTCACCACCGTTAAAGCTGATGTCTCCTCCGTCGTGGAAAGGTCCGAAGGGTGAATCGCTTATCTTGTAAGAAAGAAACGCATTGCAAGGCTCATAAACACCAAGTTCAGGCACAGGGATCTCGTAACGCTTTGAATAAATGTAAACGTACTTTCCCATGACCTTTCTGGGGCTTGATGCCTCAAAGAAACCGTCAATTAATGAGATATGTCCGTCATCAACCGGGTTCCAGGGGCATGTGGAATGGCCCATGGGATTCTCAACAAGAGTGCCCTCCTTAATGGTCGCCATATCATCCTCAAGTTCCGCGATATAGCAGGGTGCTGCGCATCCTCCCCAATAAGCGTAAACTCTTCCGTCATCATCTACCAAGACTCCGGGATCGAATCCGAGCTTGGTTTCAACAGGGTTTTCAAAAGGTCCCCAGGGATTCTTTGAAGAAGCAACGACAACTAAGCTGCCGAATCTCTCAGCAGCATAGAGATAATATGTATCTCCTTTTTTAACTACATCCGGGGCAAAAAGAATTGAGTCCTCATACTGAGTCTCATAAGAAATGCCATGATAGATCCAATCAGTTAAATCATCAACGGGCGCAGACCAAACAACATAGTTTTTTCCGCAGTATCTTGTCTTCTCGATATCGTGAGAGCCGTAGATATAAACCCTCTTCTCACCGTTATGTTCAAATACTCTCGGCTCTCCGTCGGGAATGTGCTCCCAAAGCGGAAGATACGGATTTGCGCCCTTTATAAATTCTTTCATTTAAGTACCCCTCTCTCTTATATATACATATTTAGAACTTCGGAAGTTTATCCAAAGTAATAACTCTCTCGTTATTATATACCAAATTCAGTCTTTCTTTCTCATTCTCCATAAGAAATTCTGTGTGCCAAATCATGAACCATGCCCAAATGCATCCGTCCTTTTCAAACTGTTCAACATAAGGCACAACGCCGCACTCATGAAAAGCTCTCGGTTTTGAGGTAATGGAAATCAGTTTTTTCCATGCTTCATTATTTGTTGATTTATCGTAATTATCAGAGCCGATGATATCAACATATTCATCTCCCGGATACCAGCCATCAAGCATATGCTGGGAATATCCAAGAATCCAGATAAGATTATCAAGGCCGTACTCATCCGTGAACTTTTGATACATCAGCTTCCAAAGCTTTTTAAAGTTCTCAGGACCGCCCTTGCCCCACCAAAACCATTTTCCGTCAAACTCATGAAAAGGTCTCCATAAAACAGGTACATTGGCTTCCTTAAGCTTTTTAAGAGCGTTTGCAGCCAAATCCCAGCTTCCCATAAGAGTTTTATTCTCCTCGGTGCCCTCTGTAAAAAGCTTGTCAAAATCAGGATTGTCTTCCTGGGATTCCTTATAACTGCTGCTCTTAACACCTGTGTGCCAGCAGATGGTCACAAGTCCGCCCTTCTTGTCCCACTCTATAGCTCTTTTTACAACACCGTCAAAGTCATTATGCATGAAGTCAAGACCGCGCATAGCAGGAAGCTTTCCCGAAGCCTCAAAGACATAATTCATCTCATAGTCAGGTGAGCCTTTCCAAAGGGATTCCTGCTGAGCAGACAATATCTTCTCGCCAAATATATCCTGAATGTAATTAAGTACTGCAGTAGCTCTTTCACTTTTCATAAGTCACCTCGCAGTGATAAGTATCAATTTATTTATCAAGTGCTGTTTCAAGTGCCTTGAGATCTTCGTCGGTAGTAGACCAGCTTGTTGCAAATCTGACTACCGTATGAGTCTCGTCTTTCTTCTCCCAGAAACTGAAAGCAAGGTCTTCCTTGAGTTTTTCCATTCTTGAATTCTCAAGAACGATAAACTGCTGGTTTGTGGGGGAATCAATAAAGAATTCATAACCACGTGCCCTGAATATTTCTTTCATTTTCTCAGCCATATCTATTCCATGCTCGCCAATCTTGAAGTAAAGATCATCGGTAAACAAAGTATCAAACTGAACTCCAAGAAGCCTTCCTTTTGCAAGGAGCGCTCCTCTCTTTTTTATGGAGTTGATAAAATGCTTAGGTCTGTTGTTCTTGGTAAAGACAACTGCCTCTCCGCAAAGAGCGCCCACCTTTGTTCCGCCAAAATAAAATACGTCGGAAAGCTCCGCAATATCACCGATGGTTACATCATTGCTCTTGCTCATAAGTCCGTATCCAAGACGAGCTCCATCAATGAACAAAGGCAAACTATACTCACGGCAAACCTTGGAAATAGCTTCCAGTTCTTTCTTTGTGTACAATGTTCCGTACTCGGTAGGGAATGAAATGTATACCATTCCCGGAATTACCATATGTTCATGGCTTGAATCTGCGAAGAAATCGATCAAAAATCTTTCAAGATCAGCGGCATTAATCTTTCCTTCCTTTTCCGGAAGAGCAAGAACTTTATGTCCGGTGTATTCAATCGCACCGGATTCATGCGCATTGATATGACCTGTCTTTGCTGCGATAACGCCTTCGTAATCCGCCAGCATTGTAGAAATGATGCAGGCATTTGTCTGGGTTCCCCCAACCAAGAACTCCACATCAAGGTCGTCTCTTCCAACCGCCTTTTTTATCTTTTCCTTTGCGCTCTCGCAATAATGATCGGTTCCGTATCCGGGAAGGTACTCAAGATTTGTCTCCGTGAGCCTCTTTATGATCTCCGGATGTGCTCCCGCGATATAGTCACTTTCAAATGATACCATTTTTCTGCCTCCATGTTGTTTAGTATTTATGTCATTGGCTAATGCTTTATATAAGTATTAAAGCTTGTCTCCGGAATAGCAACAAATTTATCCCTCAAATATGTTGCCACAGAGTCTGTATCGTCTGCTTCAAATACTATATCTGTATACTTTTCAAACATATAGTACAAAAGCGCATTGCAAAAAACATCAAGAGCATTTTCATCACTAACGCAAATATATGCTATTTCATTATCTTCTATAAATGCAGCTGCTGTGATCTTTTCGGCTGATGATAAAAATAACGCTGTTTCCGGTAAAATGCTCTGAAATTCCGCCATTGTCGCAGTCATAGGGCTAACAGCCTCATGCGTTTTCTTGTAATAGTCATACATTGCTTCTGCACATTCAGTATACTTTGCTGAACCTTTTGAAGCATTTTTTAATTTGAAAGTAGGCTTTTGAAGCGATGTATTAAGCTCATCTTTGCCAACTTCCATCTCAAAGCATCTTCTTTTCAAAATAAATCCGGATTCTTCCAGTTTTTCTATTAATTCCTTAGCTTCTGATGAAATCATTACCTGCAATGGTTTTCCATGTATCCTGATTAGTTCATCAAATTCGCTTTTATTCAGCCTCGAAATCTCCTCATCCTGAAATTTAAGATATATGTGAGTATTGTGAAATTTATTATGATATATTTCCATAATCTATTAACGTTTAAAACCAACTCTAAGTTCCATACCCAGGCCCTTAGCAAGAGCCTGTAATGTCGCTATTGTAGGACTACAAGTCCCGTTTTCTATACGACTGATATTTGATTGACGGATTCCACTTTTCTCAGCCAATTCCTTCTGCGTCATATTTGCCATAATCCTCGCAGCTACTAAAGCTCTGGTAACACTATATTCATTTCTTGTTGCATCATATTCTTTTTTAAACTCAGGATCTTGAAGTTGTTTTTCTTTATATTTTTTTAAATCACTCATACAAGAAACCTCCTTTCAAAATCAGCCTTATATTTCTTAGCTTTATCCAATTCCAATTTGGGAGTCTTTCTGTCCTTTTTAACAAATCCATTTGTTAGTATTATCCTGTTTCCAATCATAAAAAAATAGAAAATCCTAACAATATCTCCTGAAAACTTAATTCTTAGTTCATATAAACCATTACCCATTGATTTTGAAAAAGGTTCTCTCAATTGATTCCCAAATTCTTCTAAGATTGACAAACTATCCAAAGCCTTGTTTCTCATCTTAATATTTAGGTCGTCCAAGAATTCCTCTACAGGCACTTTTCCGTCTTCTGTCCGATAGAAATCCACCGAAAACATTTATCTTCCTCCATATTATAATATTCCTTTTTTGATATATCGTCAAGTTTATATATCTTTTTCTATTTATTGTAGGTATACTAAATATACATTTGGTATACTAACACTACAGTTGAAATATCGCAATACTTATTGTATACTATTATTACTTAGAGTATATAGAGGTGATTGTAATGGACGAAAATTATGGTGAACAAATAAAATCTTATAGAATAAAACTTGGTCTTACCCAGAGTCAGGTTGCCGAAGAAATGGAAGTAACCCCCGGTTACATAAGCAACGTGGAAAACGGCAGAACCGCCATGTCGCTACGATTCTTAATTTATTATGCAAAATTAATGGGTGTCACTTTAGACGAATTAATCGGACATTTGGAGCCCGGTTATAAAGCCAACTCATTAGATAACGCATTAATGTCGGAAATTCAAGAATTAACTGACACAGAAAAGACGAAACTTCTTCAAACAATTAAAATATGGAGGAATAAGGCTTAGCAGTCTTATTTCCCCCATATCCATAACAATTATCTATCAAATCATTTCCCGTATATACCGAACCTCTTCATTCAGCATATCAGTGTCCACATACCCCGTACTGTCAAAAGCAGTGGACTCCAGTGTAAATGTATCGTCGTATCCGATTCTTTTGATAAAATCAAAAAACTTCTCAAAATCAATATGTCCCTTACCAATGGGAAGAGTCCTTAGATTGGCCCAGTCCATGTATCCCCCACCATAATCATTGACATGATAATGACGTATATGCCCTTCTTTCCACAAGAATGCATTCTCATCTTTATATATGAGGTCAAGCTGCTCATGGAAAGCCGCCATCTTTGTATCAAAGATAAAATGAATATCGGGGTAATAGGACAATAGTTCCATCCATCTTGTAAATGGATCCTTGTTATTGCAGACTACATTTTCAACCAAAAGATCGACGCCTGCTGCCTCGCTCATCTTTAAGAGCTCAGGATATGCCTTGATATTGTTCTCAAAATGCAGATCCGATGTGAGCCCGTCCCACAAATGGCAGACTATTTTTTCAGCTCCCATCCGCGCAGCCATGTCACAGTTTATCTTAAACCGTTCAAAGGCGTCCTTTATCTCCTCCGGTCCGCCCTTACTTATATTTTCTCCGATACTCTTCTGGACATGATAAGAAGGAATACTAAGTCTGAGTCTCCTAACCATTGTCACTATATCTTCTATTTTCTCGTACCAATCGGAATACATCATAAACTCGAAGCCGTCGCATTCAAGATTTTCCGACAATGACTCCAAAAGCCTATAATCTCGTCCATTTGGACGTCCGATCAATGCACCTGTTGAGCAAAGAATCCTAGCCATAAAAACTCCCCACAAAAATTGTCCACCGGTGGACAAAACCATCCAACCACCTAATTATACAATAAACCAACGGGTATTAAGACCACTTCCCACAATTTACCTGCTTGTCTTTGATATTATTTTCGAAATAATATGTTGACATATAATCATTATAATGTTATAAGATAAGTGTAACCAGATATTATCTGCAAAATAATATCATCAATATATTAGCTATGTTTTGGGAGGTATTATCATGGCAAAAGCAAAAGTTACTAATGAAGAAGCTCGTCCCATCACTGTAGACGAGCACAAGAATGTTGGCAGGAACAAGCCCAATCCTGTTAACGAAGCTCTTAAGTTTCCTGTTGGAAATCAGTTTGATGATGATCTGACAGAGATCCTTGAAGGGGATTCGGAAGAAAAAGGGGAGACCGTTGTTATCGCCCTCGTGGATTTCGATGAATTTAAATCCATCAACGATGAATTCGGAAGCGAAGTAGGCGACAGAGTTTTGATCGACACAGGAAAATACCTTAAGGAAAACCTTCCCAAGGATGCAATGCTCTATCGCATCGGCGGTGATGAATTTGGAGTTATCTTTAAGGGGTTAACAGAAAGAGAGGACATCTTCCTCTTACTGAACGATCTCAAGAACAATTTCTCCGTCAAGGTGCCCGACGGAAGAAAGACCACATTAACCATTGGCATGGCAACGGCATTCGTGGACGCGTCAAGATGTGCAGAGCTTATCAGAAAAGCAGATGGTGCACTCTATCGCGCTAAGGTTGGCGGCAGGAACAAAGTTGCAATGGCTCGCGAGGAAAAGATGATCCCCAAGACCAGCCACTACACCCAGGACCAGCTCCAGCGCCTCTCCAAACTCGCCACCAGGGAAGGCATCGGGGAAGCCTTCCTCCTCCGTGAGGCTTTGGACATGCTGCTGAAGAAGTATGATGTGTAAAATGACCCCTTAACTCCGTCCCCGGTGGTCAGAAAAAACGCCCCGGCAAATACCGAGGCGTTTTCAGTAACTATTTCTTTTTCTTGGCTCTTCTGCCAAGTACGATACTCTGTAAAAGGATGAAGAAACAAAGCATTCCACCGGTGGTAATACTCTGCCACCAGGGATCGTTAAGTCCGCTGGTAACAACGATCTTACTGATGGTCTTAAGTGTCAGGGTTCCGAAAAATGTACCGATGACGTTACCGACACCACCTGTAAGAAGGGTTCCACCGATAATGGATGATGCAATGGCGTTCATTTCCATTCCCGCAGCATTGGTTGCATTTCCTGCGCCTGTATGCATCATGAAGACAAATCCGGAGATACCGCTTAAAAGTCCGCATATAACATAGCTCATAAAGCGGGTCTTCTTGACATTGATACCAAGCATCAGTGCGCTGGTCTGGTTTCCGCCGATGGCGTAGAAGTTACGGCCAAGGCTTCCAAACTGAAGAAGCACAAAAACGGCAATTACAACAAGGAGCGCTACCACAACTCCAATTTCCATTCTGGCAGGAATAACATTTCCGTTATTGGCAACATATCCAAGCCAAGGGATCTCAATCTTAATTCCTGCCAGCTTATCCATAGTTTCCGTGGGCAATTTTTGAGGATTAACCGAAAGGATCGTGGTCATTCCTCTTGCAAAGAACATACCTGCCAGAGTAACGATAAAGGGCTGAATATCAAGAAAACTGATAAGTGCTCCTTGGATAAGTCCAAAGGCAAGTCCGATACCGATGGCAAGTAACGCTGCCAGGACCATGTTTCCTGTCCTGTTATAGAACATTACGCAGCTCATTACAACAAGGGAAGTTACCGCACCAACGCTGATGTCAATACCTCCACCTATCATGACAATGGTTAGTCCGCAGGATACGATGATAAGGCTGGCATTATCGTTCAAAATATCAAAAATCTGCTGAGTCCTTAAAAATCCGCCTCCGAAAATGAGCATTGCAAGACCATACATCACAATAAAAATACAGATGGTAATGGTCATCAAAAGCTGTGTATCTGTGAGCGGCTCTCTTACTTTTAACTTTGCTTTACTCATTATTCCACCGCTCCTTTCGCTTTCTTTTCGGATCTGTTAGCTTTGGCCTTTGAAACCATTCTGCCAAAGTACTTCTTTACTACAGGGGATCCGATGACAACCAAAAGGATGATAACGACAGCTTTGTATGCCTTAACGTCCGTTGAAGAAACCTTCATGGCGTAAAGCGTAATCGTAAGCATCTGGATAACATACGCGCCCAGGATACTTCCGCCGATCTTGAACTTTCCTCCGCCAAGGCTGTTACCACCGATGGCAACCGCAAGGATGGTGTCCATTTCGATATCGATAAGGAGCGTCTCATGGTTAATAAGTCCGAGACGGCTGACACCGATGGTTCCCGCAACTGCTACGCAGATTCCCAGGATGATGAATGATAAAAGCTTTATGAAAGTTGAATTGATTCCGTTAAGTCTTGCGGCATTTCCGTTTATTCCCACCGACTGGGTAAAGAGTTCAAGGGAGGTGAAGTGGAACAGCAGTTTAAAGAGCACTGCCATGACCACAACAATTATGACCGGAGTCGGTATGGGAACTCCGGGAATAAATCCGCCGATAGCGGTAATGATAGGGCTGCTAACCGTTGGTGTTGCACCGCCGTTTATCCAATATGCAATGGATCTTCCACAAGTAAACAGGATCAGCGTCGCTATCATGGGCTGAATCTTAAATACCGCAACAAGAGTTCCGTTAAAGGCTCCGAAAAGCATCGCCACAACACAGGCTGCCAGGAAAGCAAGAATGATATATCCGGCCTTGATATCAGAGTTGAAGTCGAACATACACATTTTTATTATCTTAACAAAAACGCTTCCTGCAATAGCCGCTGCCGCACCGACTGAAATATCCTGTCCGCCGCAAGCTGCCGTTACAAGTGTCATACCCATGGCAAGGATCGCAAGTTCGCTGGCACCGTTAATGATACTGATAAGGTTGCCCGCAAGGACCATGTTTCCGTCATTGTTGTGTGCAATGCTGATGCTGAAAAAGCTTGGGTCCCTTATAAGGTTAAATATGATCAGTAAACATATAGAAATGATTGGGATGGTAAGCTGTCCGAGACCGCTTGAAAAGAATCTTTTGAAATTGTTCTTCATTCTAAGCCTCTCCTCCCGCTATAGTTTTCATAACCTGTGTCTGATTTAGGTCTTTTCCTTTGAGCTCACCAACGATATGTCTGTCTCTCATGACAATAAGGCGGCTACAAGTACGGAGCATCTCCTCGATCTCAGAAGAGATAAAGGTTACGCTCACGCCCTCTTCTGCCAGTTTCAGCACAAGTTTCTGTATTTCAAGTTTGGTACCGACATCGATACCTCTTGTAGGCTCATCCAGGATCAGATAATCGGGATGAGTTAAAAGCCATCTTGCAAGTATGACCTTCTGCTGGTTTCCTCCGCTTAAAGAACCTACCGGAGTCTCACGGCTTGCGGTCTTTATGTTAAGTACCTTGATGTACTCATCCGCAAATGCTTCGGCTTCGCTTCGGCTTATAGGTTTGAACATTCCGTTCATGACCTGAAGAGCAAGGATGATGTTCTCACGAACACTGAGCTCTGCGATGATACCATCCCTCTTTCTGTCCTCCGCCAGATAGCCGATGCCGTGTCTCATGGCATCAACCGGCTTTGTTATACTTACCTTTTTGCCTTTTATCTTAACGGTGCCTCCCCCTACTTTGTCAGCACCGAATATAGCCCTAACACTTTCGCTTCGTCCGGATCCGAGAAGTCCCGTAAAGCCGTTAACTTCGCCCTTCTTGATAGAAAAATCAAAGGGAAGCGCTTCACTGCTTGAAAGGCCATGAGCCTCATAAAATACTTCTCCCTCAGCGGACTGCTTTTCATCGGATTCACCAAGGGAACTGAGTTCTTCCAATTCTTTACCGATCATCTTGGAAACAAGTTCCACCTGGGGCAGTTCTTCTGTTAAATATTCACCCACAAGTTCGCCGTTACGAAGAACCGTGATCCTGTCACTTACTTCATAAACCTGCTCCAAGAAGTGGGTTACAAAAATGATTCCTACACCTCTGCTCTTTAAGTCTCTCATGAGAGAAAAGAGCATGTTTACTTCCTTATCGTCAAGTGAGGAAGTAGGCTCATCGAGGATCAAAACTTTGCAATTCATGTCCACTGCTCTTGCAATGGCCACCATCTGCTGTATTGCCAGTGAGCAATTGCCAAGGATCTGGCTTCCTCTTGCGGGGATTCCCAATTTGTTCAATATCTCATTGGCTCTTTTGATACGCGCTTTACTGTTTATGAAGCTCTTTTTATCGCGCCCAATGAACATGTTTTCCGCAACAGTCAGATTGGGGCAGAGAGTGATCTCCTGGTAAACAGTACTGATTCCTTTATTCTGCGCGTCCTGAGGGGAATGGATAGAGATCTTATTTCCCTCTACTTTTATCTCTCCCTTTTCCATCTGATAAACGCCTGTTAAAACCTTTATCAAGGTGGACTTTCCGGCGCCGTTCTCTCCCATGAGAGCGTGGATCTCGCCTTTCCTCAAAGTAAAATCAACGTTGTTCAAGGCATGGACACCGGGGAAGGATTTATCTATATTTCGCATCTGCAGTAAAACATTTTCCTGCATTTTCGGTTTCCTCCTAAAAAAGCACAGCCAAGCTGTTTTTAATTACTACAGCCCGGCTGCGCTATTTTTGTTAGTTTATAGCTTATTCACCTAAACCATAAGTGTCGATATCAGCCTGAGTAAGGGTTGTAGCATCGAATCCCTTCTCTTCGTTGATGATCTTCTTTGATGATGCTGTGGTCTTGCCCTGGATAAGATCTGAGATGATCTGTGCCTGGAAAGGTGAGCACTGTCCATCATAGTTCCACTTCTGAGCAAGGAGTTCTCTTAATGCCCACTTGTTGCAGTCAAAGCCCATAACGATAACTTTTCCGCCAACACCGTGAGTGATACCTGCTTCGTCAAGTGCTGCAACTGCGCCCTTAGCCATACCATCGTTCTCAGCATAGATTACGTTGAAGTCTTCGCCTGAGTTGATAACTGATTCAACGATCTTCTTAGCTTCTGCCTCGTCCCAGGTAGCTGTCTGCTGTACAACCTTGTTCATGGTTCCTGCTGCGAACTGAGCGTCAAGAGCACCGGTACGTCCGATCTGTGCGTCTGATCCCATAGCACCCTGAATGTGAATTACGTTGTACTCATCAAGCTTCTGATCAAGGAGCCAGTTAACTGCGGTGTCGCCTTCCTTAGCCATGTCTGAAACAACAGCTGCCTCGTAAAGACTCTCATCTACATCGATCATACGGTCAAAGAGATAAACCTTGATGCCTGCTTCCTTTGCCTTCTTGAGAACTTCGTCCCAACCGGTGGTCTCTGCTGCAGAGATGAGAAGATAATCAACACCTTCTGTAATGAATCCCTGTGCTGCCTGGAGCTGCTCATCGTTCTTAAGGCTGTACGCTGTCTTTAACTCATATCCGTTCTCGGCTGAGAAAACAGCTTCCATGTCTTTAACGTTTGCTTCACGGTAACCTGACTCTGAAGGAGGGTTATTTACAACACCAACCTTAATCTTTCCGCTCTTTCCCCCTGCGCCGCATCCTGTGAGCGCGAATGAAAGAGCAAGTACGCCTACGAGTAACAAAGCGCCAAACTTTTTCATTTTTTTGCTATCCTCCTTTTTCTCGCCGTAATCGGCTTCATAACCAAAGGATAGTCTATTTTATAAAAAGCGTAAATCAAGCATCATTCTGACTTGGTTGAAAATTCTACTGAATATTTTCACCCCTTCCCATAAAAGTTAAAAATCATTTTATTCTGGTTGATTTTGATGCTGCGACCTGTATTCGGAAGGTGTAACACCAACGTTTTTCTTAAATATATAGCTGAAATAGTGGGAGTCGTTGTAGCCCACTTCCCCGGCGATCTGGGAGCTTCGTAAGTTTGTGGTCCTCAGCATTTCCTTGGCTTTTCCGAGCCTTAAATAAATAAGATACTCGGTAAAAGTCCTTCCGGTCTGCTGTGAAAAAACGGTTGAGAATCTGCTGTTACTCATATTCACCGCTTTGGCTACATCCTGAAGCATGAGATTGGGATCTGAAAAATGCTTGGTCATGTATAGCTTTGCTTCGCTTACAACCCCGGGTGTATTTTCATCCTCCGATTCACCCATCTCCCTGGTTCCAAGGATAATTGCGTTTTCATCCCGTCTTTCTACCAATAGATGTCTTATATGCCTTGCAGTCCTGAAGCTCCTGTAGATGTCCTCTGTCTTATCAACGATATCTCCGATTCCTACTCGAATCTCACCACCGTCAAGATGCTCAATCTCCCTTGAAAGAGACGTGGCAAAAGCATAGGCTCTCTCTTCCACTTCTTCCGTGCTTTCTCCGAGGACAAGAAACCTGCTGCCCGCCCTTCCGGGGGAAGCAAGGACATATCCGTTTCCGTTTTCCGCAAGGGCAGCCACAGCCTCCTGGCCTTCACTCGTGGGCGTAAAAGCCGCATCAATGACCGTATAATATTTTGCAGGCACGGGGCATCCCATGGAAGCAAGCTGCTTCAATACTTCTCCCGCATCCTCCTGAGCCGCTTCATCGGAAAACAGGGAGCCAACCAGCTTTTCTCTTACAAGCTTTCCCCCCATTTCCATTCTTGCCCTGAGGCTCGCCGCATGCTCAAAGGTATTCCTCTCTGCCTTTATCTGGGCGCTTACCTTATCAAGAACATTTTTAAGTTCCTCAGCGTTAATAGGCTTTAAAAGATACTCTCTTACTCCAAGAGCAATGCACTGACGGGCATACTCAAACTCATCATATCCCGAGAGAACTATGATCCCTATCCAGGGCATCTGGGCCCTAAGGGTCCTGCAAAGCTCTATACCGTCCATAAAAGGCATCTTTATATCAGTGATAACGATATCCGGGTTTGTGTCCCTTATCATGGGCAGCGCCATTTCCCCATCAGGTGCTTCTCCCACAAGTACGTAGGGAGTCTCATCCCATGGAAATGATTCTCTTATACCCTCTCTGATAACGATCTCGTCATCAGCCAGAAATACTTTCATCTTCGTAGATCTCCTCTCTGGTCCTTCTCGGCACTCTAAAGCTTACCTCCGTGCCCTCTGCACTACTTTCGATCTTAAGGCCTGTAGCCACGTTATAGTAAAGTCTGATCCTGAGGTTAACATTTACAAGACCGAAGCCACCGCTTCCTTCGCTAACCGTTGGTTGTCCTATTCTCATCCTGTCGTTAAGCTCCTGAAGCTGTTCGGCATTCATTCCGATTCCCGTATCCTTTACGGAAAAAACAAGATCATCACCATCGGTTCTTCCTGAAACAAGGATCTTTCCTCCGCCGCGCTTGATCTTAATTCCGTGATACAGCGCATTTTCAACAAGAGGCTGAAGCAAAAGCTTTAGCATATAAATCTCGCCCATTTCATCCGGAATATCGATCTCATAATCAAGGATGTCACGATATCTTGTCTGCTGGATCTTTAAGTATCCTTCTATATGCTTCTTCTCCTGGCTTACAGTGATCCAATCGGCGCCCGAAGATAAGCTTATCCTGAAGAAGTCGCTGAGCGCTCTTGTCAGTTGGATGACCTCTTCCTTTTCTCCCGCTTCGGCTTTCCATATGATGGCGTCCAAAGTGTTGTACAAAAAGTGAGGATTTATCTGGGCCTGAAGAGTTCTTAGCTCTGCTTTTCTAAGGCTCTTTGCGTCCTTATTGCTCTTTTCCATCATGGTCTTTAACCTGTCTGCCATAATGTTTACTTGAGTCGTCAGATTGCGAAGCTCGGAAATCTCAGTCTCTCCCAGTTTTTCATCAAGTGAGCCCTCTGCGATTCTCTCTGCCGCTTCCTCCAGCCTTTCTATAGGCTCTCTTACGGAGTGACCGGTTTTATTAACATAGTAGTTTCGCATGAGAAGAGCAGCAAGAACTATCAAAAACTCAACAACAGCAGTTGCTATAATAACGATGTTTAAGCCCACGCTCATCTTCGCTGTGGAGTCGATTTCCTGAGCAATGTATTCGTTTAACATGGAGTCGATAAGTCCTGCCACGTCTCTTACTTCGCTGACTACGGCTTCGCTCTCCACAACAGGTCTCTCTTCATTAATGTTGTCACGAATCTTGTCAACATAGTTTTCGAGGGTATCCATGGTCCTGTTGGCGACAATAAGAGAGAGTCTGTTTTCTTCTCCCGTCTGCTCCGTGATTGACTCAATGGTGTCCTCAACTTCGTGAATCTGTGCGTAAATTCCGCTATTGGAGAAAGTGTCCCTTCCGCTTACAATGTTCCAGGCTTTTCCGGGGATCTCCTCCGTAACCGCGTTTTTAAGGTTTGCGATAGTTTCCATTCGAACGATGGAACTGTGATATTTCCATGCATAAACCAGCATCAAAACAAGGCTGATGATAATCGGTATCACCAGCATGAAAACCAGTTTGTGGCTTAAGTCACTTATCTGGCCAAGGATACTTTTTTCTTTTTTAATCTTCCCCATAGTCTTCCCCCGAAGCCTTGATTTTCCGAACTTTAGTATCCTCTGGGCGCAATCAAAGAAGTGTCCTGTTCATCTGAGAAAACCTGTTCCTCTGGATGAATCACGGCATCAACTTCCTGTCCCGCTTTAAGTTTTAGTGCTGTCTCCATAAGAGCTTTTCCAAGTTTGGGAGTACATTCAACGACGCAGTTTATCTTGCCCTGTTTAAGAACATTGATGGCTTCCTGACCGCCGTCGATTGAAATGATGATAATGTCTTTTCCCGGCTCAAAGCCTGCCCTCTCGATTTCCGGAAGGGCTCCGATTGTCATTTCATCATTGTGAGAAAATACCACGTCGATATCCTCACCGTAAGTATCCAAAAGATACCGCATGCACTCAGCACCGCGGCTTTTAAGAAAATCCCCGTCTATACTTTCAAGCACCGTCATTCTCTCGTCACCGGCAATAGCATCCATAAAGCCTGCCTGTCTTTGCATCATGGGAGTGGAATTCTCAGTGCCTGTAATCTCAACTATGTTTACCTGCTCAAGGCCCAAGCTGTCGGCTTTTCTGATCAGGTATTCTCCCGCCATAACGCCTTCTTTATAGAAATCGGCGCCTATAAGGCAAGTAGTTAAATCTTTTTCATTCTCGCTTATATCTCTGTCAACAAGAACAACAGGAATCCCCGCATCCTGCGCTTCCTTGAGAACATTGTCCCAACCCTCTTCCACAATGGGTGAGAATGCGATGACATCAACCTTGTAAGCGATAAATCTTCTTATGGCATCAATCTGGTTCTCCTGCTTCTGGTTTGCATTTTCAAGCATGAGACCAATGCCATAATTTGCTGCCTGCTCCTCTATGTCCACGGTGTTACCGATTCTCCAGGCACTCTCCGTACCTATCTGGCTAAAGCCCAAGAGAAGCTCAGGATCACTTGCAGTGTCCCCTTTGTTTTCGCAACCTGCCATCCCCATGGCAAGAAGCCCGGCAAAAAATACTGCCGCCGCAATTCTTTTCCTAAACATAATACCCCTGTCCCCCGGGGACGGGGTTAGTGGGCCATTTCCCCAAAACGCCGTCCCCATTATTAGTTTTAAAATACCTAAACTACATTATATCCCAGATTTGGTTTTTTTTTCAATTAGCACCGTTTAGATCTTTTTTACCAGAAAAATATATCACTGATAGTAATATTGATCTTCTTCTGCATTTCCGGAAAGTCCCTTTTCCCAACCATTATTAGCATGCCAATAATCAGAAAAATCGTCATATTCACCTGAATTGCTGCTATTACTGTTGTTTCCATAGCTACCGCCGGTATCTTCCTCATAGGTTCCATAGCCGGGGTCATCGTCATAGCTATTGTAATTAGAGTTATTGTTCGAACATGGGTAGTCATCGTCGTCAATGTATGGACTTGAACCACCGGATGATGCGAATAAATCCAAAGGTGAACTTATAGTGATGTAATTATCTTCGTCATCATCACTATTGGCTACATGATTTGCCGCCGGCTCTACAGAACGCAGTTTTTCTACTTCCGTTTTAGGATCGTACATCCCTTTCATCATACGAAAAGAACCTTCTAGCGAATCTGCTTCGTATCGAAAGTCGCTTAAAGACTCTTCTACATCTTCGTCTACTAAGTAGGCTATATAATCCTTGTATCTCCATAAAGCATGGCATTCTCTCTTAACATCATAGACATACGATAAACCTCTTGATATCTCGGAACATCCACCTTTCTCATCGTATTCATCCTTTGACGTTACTTTGCTGAACCCACTCCGTATATCTTTAGCTTTCGCAATCAAGCCACATAAGGCTGCTTTTTGGCGATGCCATTCCCTTATAGCCTCTTCTTTTGCTTGAGTTTCCAGAGCTTTTACCTGTTCCGGGAATTTTTTCTCATAAGCTACAGCTCTTAAATAACTGTACTCTTCATTCTTATCATGAAAAGGAAGCGCTTTTCTGTATCGTACGTAATTCTGACGTTCTCTTTCAGTATCCTCAATTTGTAAACTCTCAATGCGCTTAATATACTCATTTCTCGCCTTCTCTGAGGCTTTACGCTTCTCCTGTGATCTTCTTTTTTCTATCACACTCTTGACTACTTTCCTCGCACAAAAGAATACGATAACGATTACAATAACGCAAATTTCAATACCTACGACATGCTCTTGCATCGTAAAAAAGTATAGTAGCTCCGGACCATCGCATAGGGCATTGTTTAACCATGCCGGATAAATATTAATGATAAACTCCCCGACCTTGTATAAAAGATCCCACAAATAGTAAAACATCCTGTCATTCCTCTTTCCGTCTCTCTTTAGTCATATATTATTCTGTTATGCGGATAATGTTCCGGTGAAAGATACTGACTTTTTTCTATTGCGCTCATAATATTTTTCCTCCGTTCTTATTTATCCTCTTCCAAAAATATCGTTGCATCCGGGAGTAAGCTGCATGTAGAAATTATTTTCGTCGTCACTGATAAACTTTGTTTTTTCACGACTTTCCCAAATCAACACATATTTAGCCTCATATTCCTTTATTACAGTACAAATCATCTTTGCTTGCTGTATATTAAAAGTGAATGTTACGATAGGATTGGTATAAGCGCGCCAGAATGCTGAAATATCTGCTGAAACAACGATAGTGTCATTGCCATCCTGTATACCTTTTGAAAGCTCGCTGATGAGTTGTGTCCGTGTGATGGGGACAATTGCATAGCCCTCCTCAAAAACATTTTCATAGCTGAGAAGATTAAACCTTTCACTGTCCATAGAATCTAAAACCACTCCATGTTTGCCTCTTTCTTCTGTAGCAGAAAAATCATGAGAAATACTTACGCCTTCATTGCTTGCAGACATGAATTTTGCGTGAACAGTCAAATTGTCTCCGTCTTTCTCAAAGATCATTTCTGTCTCTCCCGACTTATCTGCTTTCGTTATGATCATTAATAATTCAGAAAGACTCATGTTAGGAATATAGAAGTTATCCCAAGTTTGATCACAGATTTCAACGTCATCTTCGTACAGATCTATGCAAAAATCCGCCAACGAAGCGCTTATCATTCTTAATGAAGTTCTCACATAACCTTCGTTCCGCTCATTATACTTTGGTCCAATTAGTGCAAGCATCACAACTCTCGCATCTTCTCCGACTACGTTTTTCAATATATTCAATCCGGCCAGAAGTTTTTCTGTTTTTAATTTTACTTTCATTAATTTATTGTCCATAACTGTCCCCCTACAATATATAGATTGGTAATTTCCAAACGATACCATTATAGCATTACCAATACCTTGTATCCAACGGTATTTACCGCATTTTCCACCAATTAAAGAGCCTTGGCACTTGCCAAGGCTCTTTGTTTATCTATCAAGCAATTCTGTTATTATTAGGGGTTGGCACCTGGGGACGGGGTTAGGGGGACATTTTCAAAGTAGGATGAACTTTTGAAGTGTTTCCGGAAAATGTCCCCCTAACCCCGTCCCCAGGTGCCAAACCCTAAATCCGTCCCCGGGTGCCAAACCTATTTAGTAGGTAGTTGGGCGATGATGATGGCGGCAAACATCAATCCGCATCCTATCATCTCACGGACAGACATGGTCTGGTGGAGGATCAGCCATCCGGCGATGCTTCCAAATACAGCTTCAAAACTCATGATAAGGGAAGCGATAGTGGGGTTAAGTCCGGGCTGAGCCACAACCTGCAAGGTATAGGCTACTCCGCTGCTCATAACTCCGGCGTAGAGAATCGGGATCCATGCATTCCATGTCCCAAAGCTCTTAACAAGCTCCGTAAATCCTCCAAAAGCCGGCACATCAAAAATAAGCGCCGGTATCAACGACAATACTCCACAAACCAAAAACTGGATTGATGAAAGTCTTACAGGATCCATCATAGGCGAAAAATGATCGATCAAAAGAATCTGTATCGAGAACAAAAATGCGGATGCGATAAGTGCAATGTCCATCCACTCAAGCTTAAACTCCCCTTTAACGCACAGGAAATACATGCCTACAAGGCTGATGGCGACGCCAAGCCATACATTCCATCCGCACTTTTTCTTTATAAACATTCCAAGGATCGGAACAAGAATTATATAAAGCGCAGTCAAAAATCCGGCTTTACTTACCTGGGCGCCCCAATATATTCCCAGCTGCTGGGCATTGGCTGCAAAAAAAAGGGACAAACCAACAAGCCCTCCTCCCAGCCAAAGTAGCCTATAGTCTTTTTTTGTTACAGGTTTTCTCTTTGAAAGTCCAAGTTTATCAAGAACAAAAATTACCGGCAATAATACCACGGACCCGATAATGAATCTTACCGAATTAAAAGAGAAGGGACCGACTGCGTCCCCTCCCGTAGTCTGGGCCACAAATGCTACGCCCCAGATTATCGCGGTTATTGCCAGTAATAATGAACTTCTGATCTGTTTTGTTGTTTTCATGACTAATGTTAAGCAATCCCTAAACGTTAAGGATGGATCTTAAGAAACTCTGTGTTCTGGGATTCTCCGGATGGTTAAATATATGATCCGGTGTTCCTTCCTCTGCTATAATTCCATCAGCCATAAATAATACCCTATCTGCCACCTCTTTTGCAAATCCCATTTCGTGGGTCACAACAAGCATGGTCATTCCGTCATTTGCAAGATCCTTCATGACCTGAAGAACATCTCCTACAAGTTCGGGATCAAGGGCGGATGTGGGCTCGTCAAAAAGCATTATCTCAGGCTTCATGGCAAGCGCTCTTGCGATGGCAACTCGCTGCTGCTGACCACCGGATAAACGGTTAGGGAATTCGTTTGCCTTTTCAGCCAGTCCAACCTTCTTAAGAAGCTCCATAGCCTCCTTCTTAACAGTCTCCTTATCCTCATGCTTTACCTCGATGGGAGCAAGGCAGATGTTTTCCAGAACGGTCTTGTGAGGGAAGAGATTGAATCTCTGGAAGCACATTCCCATCTCAAGAAGAAGCTTCTGCTGAGTCTTCTTGTCGATCCTTTCAACGGTGTGATCCTTTTCTCTGTGGAGGAAAAGATCCCCCTTGATAAATATCTTTCCGGAAGAGATCTTCTCAAGCTGATTAAGTGAACGAAGATAGGTTGATTTACCTGCACCGGAAGGGCCGATGATACAGATAACTTCGCCCTTCTTTACTTTCAGGTTGATGTCCTTTAATACAGAGAGGCTTCCGAAATTCTTACTTACATGTTCCGTTTCCAAAATATACTCGAAATTATCCATGGTGCGCCTCCCTACTCATACAGCGAGAACTTCTTCTCGATGGCATTGAATATCCAGGTAAAGAAGGCTGTGATGATAAGATAGATTATCAAAGCCGGCAGGAAAACAATGTATGAGATCTCGCTGGTCATAATATTCTTTGAAATGGTTGTAATGTCCATAAGGGAGATTGCGAAAACCATAGATGCATCCTTGATCATCATAATGAATTCGTTACAGAGAGGTGGTACCATTCTGCGAACTGACTGGGGGATGATGATAAGGCGCATGGTCTTGCTGTAGGAAAGGCCAAGAGCCTTTGCTGCCTCGTGCTGACCCTTCTCAATAGACTGGATGGCAGCGCGGACGATCTCGGCGCAGTATGCACCGGAGTTAAGTCCATACGCGATAAGAGCCGCTATGAACGCTCCCTTATAAACCGCCTGGGTATCTCCCACAGCAAAAAGGTCACGCCATGCAAATCCAAAGATCGCAGGAACACTATAGTAAATAACAAAAAGCTGGATAAGAAGCGGTGTTCCTCTGAAGAAGAAAATATATCCTCCACAGACCTTGCTGAGCACCTTGTTCTTGGATATCTTTCCAAGAGCAAGCAAGGTTCCAAGCACTACTCCGATGGCTGTTGATAGTGTTGTAAGGAGTAGGGTCAGCTTTGCTCCATGTAGAAGGTTCTCGCCGCAGCCCAGCATACGATAGGTGTAGTTCACCATCTGACCTGCGAATTTTCCGAATCCTTCATCCGCCTGAAAAGCATGGCCCACAAATCCCACGTACTTCTCTGTAACTTCCTTTGCTCCGGAAGTTGAGAAAGAGCAGTAGTTTACGATGATAAGGCTGTTGTAAGTTACGGTAACTCTCTTTCTTGAGCTTCCTTCATCCGCCTTTATCATGGCCTGCATCTCTTCGCTCGCCATTGCTTTCATGTCAGCCTCAGAGGGCTTAAGGGCTGAAAGGACAATGCACACGGCAATCACAACAAGAACAATGATCCATGTAACCTTTGTCTTCTTTTTCCAATTTTTAACGTTTATCAAACCTTTAAGAAAACTTTTCATATTACTATCTGTTTCCTTGATCCATTATTTATTCTTCAGTTACACCGAACCAATAAGAATAGGTGTCTGCAATAAATCCGTCAGCTTCCATATCTGCAAGGACCTCATCGATAACAGCCTTGAGTGCAGTGTTCTCCTTGCCGATGGCGATTCCGAAATACTCAGCCTCTGAATCATCCTTGTATGCATAAACATAAGCATCGGGATTCTTTGCAAGATAACCGTCGGCTACAGTTGAGTCAACAACGACTGCATCAACCTCTCCGTTGTCAAGCTGGGTAAAGCAGCTTAAGATCTTCTCATTTGCAACGATCTCTACATCGATTGTTCCGGTTGACTTGTAATCGCTGATGAGTTCGTCTGAAGTGGTCTCCTTCTGAACCGCAACGGTCATTCCGTCAAGGTCATTGAAGCTCTCGATCTTCTTATCGTTGCCCGCCTTTAAGATAACAGCCTGATAGTTTGCGATATAAGGCTCTGAGAAGAGCATGCTCTCTTTTCTCTCCTCGGTGATGGTGCATGCTGAGCAAACAACATCATAGTTATTATCGATACCTGCGAAGATTCCGTCCCATGCAGTATTTACGATATTTACTTCAAGTCCAAGTCTCTTTGCTACTTCAGTGATGATATCAACATCATATCCAATGGGGGTAACTCCGTCCTCTGCGAAATCTTCGAAAGGAGGGTAGCCTACTTCCTCACCTACGCTGAGTACGCCGTCACTGATAAGCTTGATGCCGCTGAGGTCATACTTGGAAGCCTCGGTGGTTTCGCCGTTTTCTGCAGTCTGGTTTTCCTGGGGTTCCTGTGCTGCGGGTGCCTCAGTCTTGTTTCCGCAACCTGCGATAACAGATGCGCACATTACTGCTGCGCCTATAAGAGCAACAATCTTGGTCATTTTCTTCATAATTCATTCCTCCTGTTAATAAGCCAATGGCTCATAATTATACACTTTATATTCATCCCATCGCTGTATATCAACACACTGCCTTTTTACCTCGTTAAAGCGTTGGGGCTAAGAAAAAAACGCGAACAGAGACGCGCTCCGTTACACGTTTATCTTTCGTATAATATAGACTTATTTTAATCATCTGTCAACAGTTTTATGCGCATATTATGTGCATAAAGTGTATTTTAAATTTGAAAACTGCAAAATTATGCTCTGCTGCTTGCATAATTCACAAATTGTTCATAATTTTAGTATTGACCTGGTGGTTACCACCGGGTTTAAAACTTTATTTGTAGGAATAAGAAAAAGTAATAGGATACCGGCATCGCGTCGCGAACAGTTTCTCTATACCCCTGAAGATGAGCCAACTGATTATTTTGTTACCCTTCATTTTCGCGTCGCACCATACAGCATTTTTTGTACGGCACAATCCACGAAATATTTAATCACTTAAAGGCCGGTATATGCATTCACCTCCCTTATTCGATACAGTTCCCTTGAAAAAAGGTATCACAGTAATTTCTTATAGACCGAGAAATACTGGTGGTATCTTTTTTCTTTGTCGTAAAATCTGGATAAGAGTACTGCGTAAGTAGCATCTGAGGTGTTGGGATATTTCTCCTTAACCTTTTCGTTAAACTCCTTGAAGGTTTGATCCGTCACCTTATCTCTTCCGGTAATATCCATAACTGTTCCCACTGCCTTAGCTGCAGGAATTGTCAGCCCATTTTCTATTTTCAAAATATCAGCATATGATTTCTGAGCCGCTAATCCGATACCGTCATAGGGAGAATTGTTTCCGACTCCAAGTATCCACGCTGTCGAGAAAAACTGTGAGTACTTAAGTGCTTCTATCATGGATTCATAATATATACTATCCGGCTCGGACCTGAAAGGTATATGAATCATCTCCGGGATTTCAGTTTCGATCAGTTCGTTTAAATGCTCCCTGGCATAATCAAGTGCCATATAATTATTGTGAAGGATCTCAGCCATCATCTTGTCCTGGATAGCTCTCTTTTCGTAGAAATCCTCCTGACCTCGAACCCCTTCAATCAGTTGCCCAAAATCCATATCAAAGAGAGCTGTTCGAGTATCCCCGAGGCTTAGCCCCATGGACTTGTACTTTAGGATATCCACTATGATACCCACTTCCCAGTAACCGTATTCACGATATCCGTTTTCCGCATTGATGGTGGGAGTTAATATCCCGATGTTTTCGTAATGTCTTAAAGTTTCACGACCGATATTGAAAATATGGCATATTTCGCTTGTGGAGAAAGTGCGTTCTTTCATTTTATCGTTCTCCTATTTTAGGAATCCATTAATGATCTGTTCTTCCGCCTCTGCTTCCGTAAGTCCAAGTGTCATAAGTTTTATAAGCTGCTCTCCTGCTATCTTTCCGATGGCCGCCTCGTGAACAAGAGCTGCATCAACGCTGTTGGCCTCAAGACCGGGTACCGCAAGGATACGTCCGTTGTCCATGATGATGGCATCACACTCGGTGTGTCCCGAACAAGCCGCGTTTCCCGTAAGTACTGCGTCAAACTTCTGATATGAATTGTCTCTGGCAACCGATCTTGAAACAACGTCAGCGCTTGATCCGTCTCCGTTTAATTCGACGGTGTAGGTGCTGACTGCATTCTGATCGCCATGAGTCATAAGGCGCTCCCTTACTACCAAAGATGCTCCCGCTTTAAGCTCAGCCTTGGTATCACGATTTGTATCGTCAACGCCCTTTATCTGTACCATCTCCATTTCCATGGAGCTGTCTTCTTCCATATATACTTCGGTACCGGGATTAAGGATCCTCTTTCCGCTTCCGTCTCCGGAGCCGTAGTGCTTTTCTACGTATTTTACCTTTGCACCCTTGCCCACATAGAATCTGTGGATACCGTCGTGCTCTGAATCTTTTGGTCCGCAGTTGTCGATGCCGCATCCCGCCACAATAACAACATCTGCATCTTCTCCGATGTAGAAATCGTTGTACACCAGTTCCTTGATGCCGCTCTGTGTCATGACAACAGGAATGTGTACACTCTCATTCTTTGTTCCGGGTTTTATCTTTACATCTATTCCGCTTCCGTTTTCCTTAGGAATGATCTCAATGTTTGCTGTAGATACGCGTCCCACAGCCTGTCCGTTTGAACGGATATTGTAAGCGCCTTCGGGTACTGAATGAAGATCCGCTACTTCCTTTAGGAGCCTTTTCTGTATTTCATCAAGCTGTATCATTGCGCTCCTCCTCTTGCATTTGCTGCCATTGCACACTCGGGCACTGCCGAATCGGTACCGCTGAGCATTGGAAGAATTTCTTCTTTGCTTCCCTCCTTAAAGAGCTGTCCGTTCTTGATAACAACAAGTCTGTCTGCAATGTTAAGGATTCTCTCCTGATGAGAGATGATAATTACCTGACTGTCCTTGATGTTCTTTCTCATTCCCTCAAATACCTGAATGAGATTCTGGAAACTCCAAAGATCGATCCCTGCCTCAGGCTCATCGAAAAGTGAAAGTTTTGAGCCTCTTGCAAGCACCGTTGCTATCTCGATCCTCTTTAATTCTCCGCCCGAAAGGCTGGAGTTAACCTCTCGACTGATATACTCTCTTGCGCAAAGTCCAACTGCAGAGAGATATTCGCAAGCATCACCAACGGATATCTTCTTACCGCTGGCAAGTCTGATCAGGTCAAAGACCTGAATTCCTTTAAATTTAACGGGCTGCTGGAATGCATAGCTTATTCCGCGCTTTGCCCTGTCGGTGATGGAAAGGTCCGTAATGTCCTCTCCGTCAAGATAAATTCGTCCGGAAGTGGGTTTCTCAATACCGGCAATAAGTCTTGCCAGTGTAGATTTTCCGCCTCCGTTAGGTCCTGTAATGACCACAAGTTGATTATCGGGGATGGTAACGGAAACATTTTTGATGATTTCCTTACCCTCCCCGCTTTCACTTACTTCAAAGGATACGTTTTTTAATTCAAGCATATCCGAAATTCCTCTTTCCTAAAGTTGTAATTGATAGATAAGCGCATTGACAGCCTGTCCATCTTTCATGATATAGCCGCCGGGAATCGTTTCTTTTAACTCAAATCCCATCTTTTCAAAGATGTGCTTAGCAATTTCATTGCTTTCCGCAATGGGATCTGAGATAAGTCCGCTGTATCCTTTTTCCTTTGCCACCTTTAAACAGTCATTCATAAGATCCTGCGCCCCCTTCTGGCAACGGCTACAGTTTCTAACTGCAAATTTGACATTGGCAATACCGCCCTCGGTTTCGGAGTAAATCGTATATATGCCGTGAAGGTTTCCGCCAAAATCAACTGCTACAGCACAATACGTCTGCGATGAGAAAAACTTTTCGCCACTCGTTGCGTCGAAGGGCTCCGTTGCAGGAAACGCTTCTCCTGCTTCGATCAGTTCGTTCCAGATCTCGGTCATGACAGGTAAGTCTCTGTTGGAATACTTTCTTGTCCTCATATATTCATCACTCCTTGCTTTTTAATTCTCGGGGTTAATGTTGTAAGACCTATTATACCAAAAGCAACTTGATTTTAACACTATCTTTTATCTTAATGAGAAGTTATGCCCAGTAGTTTGTGTACCTGTTCCTTCTCCTCGTACATGGAATCATCAGCTTCCTTGATGAAATCGTCCACAGTTCCGTCTTTGTCCGGCTTTACGATACAGGTTCCGACGCTGGCGGAAAGAGGGAATGCGACCTGAAGCCTTTCCTTTATCCTCTCAAGCTCGGCCTTAAAGTTCTCCCTGTACAGAGAAACATCCTCTCCCTTATAGGAACCGACAGCAATAAACTCATCTCCGCCGTACCTTCCGCAAAGGAATCCCTCCGGGAGGGCCTTCTTCATTGCATTGGCCGTAGCCTTAATGGCAAGATCTCCGCTTAAGTGTCCAAACTTATCGTTGATCACCTTCATGCAATTGATATCAAAGAAAAGCAGAACCGATGTGTGTCCCTGCTGCTTTTCATCTTCGATAAACTTGTAAAGCACATTTGCACATCCGGTTCGATTGTACATGTCCGTAAGGAAATCGTTCATGTAGATCTCACGCAGTTTTGCATTCATCTTTTTTAAGAAGATATTGTGACGGATGTTTATAAAGAGAGTATCAAGGTTATTGAGCCATCTCTTGTAATGGTTTGAATAAAGTACCTGAGGGTTGTCCTTAATGGCAAGATAACCGATAAGGTGTTCCATATTTGCAAGAGAAGCAAATACATAAACCTCGCTCTTATTGGGATCCGGCACATAACCGGGATAGATCTCCGATGTACTGAACTGTTTCTGGGGAAGATTCCTTCCGTCTTTTCTTCCGTAGATAACATCCAAAACAGGACTAAAGTTCTTTACCTTCTCAAGGTATACCTCATCTTCATCCTCGAAAAGACCGGGTTCGGTACAGATACAATAATTCTGTCCGAAGAAGGTCTGCTGTCCGAAATGCCATTTCGCCTGCTCGTAGAAGTCTTCCTTGCTCTCGGTTACGGACATTTCGATATGAACCTTCTGGAAGAAGAAGTCTATCATATCAACATGGGTCGCGTTGGTAAATACGCTTCTTACCATCTCAAGTCTTTTGTTGAATGCTTCCTCGTCAGGCTTACATCCGCAGCTTTCTGAGGGAACAAATTTTGAGGGATAAATAGTTTCTCGGTCGGGATCTCTGTGCTCCATCTGATAACAGATCTCTTTATAAGCATAGGGACCCATGTTGTCCCATTGTCTGGAGACGGTAGCAACCATTGGATATGATGTCTGCCCTTCGTGTACATGATCGAATCCGGTTACGATAACATCTCCGGGAACATCTTTTCCATATTTGTGAAGAATACTGATAACGCCCAGTGCCATAAGATCATTGGCGCAAACAAAGGCGTCGGGAATAGGCTTTCCGGATATCATCCAGTCTTCCACCACTCTGGAGGCGTTATAAAATCCGAAATCTCCTTTTAATGTATCAATAAGGACAAGTCCGTGTTCATCCAGTGCATCCTCAAGAGCTTTCTTTCTCTCGGCGCACTCGGGATTTCCGTCATTGCCCCTGATATAAACAACTTTGCGAACATTATGTTTTTCTATCAGGTGGGTTGCCAGTTCATAAACACCCTGATAATTTCCGCTTCCAACCATGGAAAAGCCCGGAAGCCTCACCTCGGTGGAAACTCTTGGGATATCGCTTCCCTCAAACATCTCCTGTATCTTTTCCATTTCGTATGAGGAGTTAAAAGTATGAGTAAGGGCTATGACGCCATCAAACTCCATACTTTTTGCGAGATCAAAGATCTTGAGCTGATTTTCCTTCATCTCCAACGCTTCGTTGGGAAGAATATAAGTGGTGAACACGAAGATATCCGTGTTGTCCTTTTCAGCTTCCTTTCTAAGCCCCTCCATAAAGAGACTCATATATTCGCTGCTCCAGCCGTTAGCAAAAACAGCGATCTTCTTTTTCTTATTCTCTGTTAATTCTCTCCCCATTATAATACCCTCATAAAAAACTTTAATTACTTTCTAAAGATTGCGAAAAGCACATCCGCAATGTAGATCAAAATCATAACTATACCTTCGGTGCGAACAACTTTTTTCTTTGTCGCAGCAAAGATGTAGATCAGAATACTAACGATAATAAGAATACCCATGTCAAATACCGATGCGACATTTGAAGCCACGGGATGAATTGCTGATGAAATTCCGAGGATCAACATAAGGTTGAAAATGTTTGATCCCACAACGTTTCCGATGGCAAGTCCCGTCTCTCCCTTTTTCGCTGCAACGCAGGAAGTAACCAATTCGGGAAGGGATGTTCCCAGAGCAACTACCGTCAGCCCGATAAGAGTCTCTGTCATACCTGCTGCCGCCGCAATATATTTTGCACTGTAAACAACAGCCTGTCCACCGCCCACGATAAGAGCAAGTCCGATAAGGATGAATAAAAAGCACTGCCAATAAGGCTTCTTCTTTTCCTCTGTCTCAGGCTCGGGATGACGCTTTGCATTGATGACAAGATACGTGATATATGCCACAAATAAGACAAGAAGAAGAATTCCCAGCCATCTGTATACAGTACCTGCGTTGTCTGCCATAGCGCCGGTAAAAAGCTTTCCGCTGAAAATAGCTCTGCCGCCAACGACTGCAAAGACAAGTATCGTCACCAATATGGAAATGGGAAAATCTCTTTTAAGAACAACCTTGTCTACGGGAACTGCACAGAAAAGTGAACATGCTCCCAAAACAACTAGTGAATTAAACAGATTGGATCCGATAACATTACTAAGCGCTATTTCATTTGATCCGGCTATAGCTGCGGATGTACTTACCGCTAGTTCCGGTGCGCTGGTTCCCATGGCAACTATCGTTAAACCGATGATAAGTGAAGGTACTTTGAGGTTTCGTGCAAGAGCCGCGCTTCCGTCAACAAATAAATCTGCGCCCTTGATCAGCCCCACAAAGCCGACAATGAGCAAAACTATCATCAGTGCTAATTTCATAAATCCTCCTCGAATCCCGGCAAATTTGCTTTGGAATTCTTAACTATTTCATCTTTTTTCTTTTCCATTTCTTTGATCTCTCTTTTAAGCTTCGGGTAGGTCAGCCTGTCCCTTACAAAGAAGTAGATCGCGCAGAGCAAAAGAAAGAGCGCCAAAAGCATACTGAATGTATTTGATACACCCAGAGCGGGAAGCGCTTTGTAAACGGCGGCGGCACTACCTACCAGAGATACTGTAGTCCTTATAAAGGAAAGATGTGTCTGTTCCACCGATAATTTACTGTTTTGGAAAGCAAGATTAGTCCGCAGAATGGAAAGACCGGTTCTGTCATAAGAAAGTTCCGTTCTTTCCTGGGCCAGTTCCTGTTCAAGATTGATGACTTCTCTTTTGAGATCCATACATTCTCCTTAAGTAAATATGGATATCATTATACCACATATTAGAAAATTAAGCAGATTCTTTTGTTTTTAAAATAATAAATAATTTCACATTTTTACAATATTATTCAAAATTTAGCCAAAGTGCTGTTTTATTGTCTGAAAATATGATAAAATAACTTATCTTAAGACTGCAGCGTTTTATTCTACAGCTTGAAGGAAAACTAAATACGTGGAAAGGATAGAATGTTATGAAGAAAAAAACACTTACAGTAACAGCTGCCCTCATTCTGGCCGGTGGCTTGTTGATCGCCATGATCATTGCAAGTATATGTTTCTTTAGCGGTCAGATACTTGCAACATCCAACGAGGACGAAGATCTTTATTACGACCATCTCTACACCATTAGTTCCGACATTATTAACGCCGATCGAGATTTTTACCAATCAATGATCGCAGCAGTTCAGTATCACGACCTGCAGCAGGCTCCCCCCGATGTTCCCCCTGAGTTGCTTTCAGAACTCCTTGGTACATATTACCAGGATTATGTTGATAACCGTCAGCAGGTTATGGACAGGACGGATGATGCCCATAAAGTAGCCTCGGATAACGCAAAGCTTTTCTCCGGAATCAAGATAGATGATAAATCCTTTGACGATTATTACAATGAATTCATTGCCAACTTTATAAGCTGGGATACCACATATGACGTTCAGTCCGGTGAGGGTGATTATTCCCTTTTCATCCAGAATTTTGAAAGCACCCGCAAATCCCTTTCAGATATGACTGATATTGCCGAACAGTGGGCCATTGAAGAAAAGGCGGTCCGCGAGGCAGGTATCAAAAACCGTATCATCATAAGCGCAGTAGCCTTCTTCATTTTGATGCTCGTCGTATTTGTTATCGCTTTCCTCATCATTCGTCTGATGCGCAAGAGCCTCAAATACATTGTTAAATCCGTGGGCAATATGGCAGAAGGTGACTTTGCCACAGAGATCGTTCCCGAGAGTATCTTTAACGAGTTCTATACCGTTCAGTACTCTACAGAGGATATGCGTTCCCGCCTCCAGGAATCACTTAGACTTGTTGTAGCTTCCGCCGATACCGTTAACGGCAAGGCTCAGAATACAAAACAGTCCATTACCGATTCAGAGGACAATACCAATAATATTTCGGTAGCCGTAAGCGAACTCGCCGAAGGCGCCATGACAATGGCCGAGGATGTTCAGACCACAGCCCAGATCACCGTTAATATGGGTGACTCCATCGATAAGGTTAACGTTGCTGCCGGAAACAACCTTGAAAAGGTTAAAGCTCTCTACGAAGAGTCCATCTCTCTCCAGAAACAGCTTGTTGAGATCCGTAAAGCCGATGAAGCTACGGATGAAAAAGCCGGCCTTGTCGCTGAGTCCGTAGGAAAGACTGCAGAGGTTGTCGATGAGATCAATACCGCCGCTGAAGGAATCATCAATATTGCCAGCCAGACCAACCTTCTTGCTCTCAATGCTTCCATCGAGGCTGCAAGAGCAGGTGAAGCAGGAAAAGGATTCGCTGTTGTTGCAGACAGCATAAAAGGTCTTGCGGAAGAGTCCAACCAGATGGCAGGTCAGATCACTAACATGCTGAGTACCATCACACAGTACTCAAATGAGAACCGAAATCTTACTTCAAGCATCAAGGAAGCCACCACCAATGAAGCTACCGCTCTTGAGCAAATGAGTGATGCTTTCGATAAAATGCTTGCCCTTCTTCGCGAAACTGAGGAAGGCAACAAAGAGATTGCTTCTCTCGTAGCGGATATGACTGACGGAAAAGACCAGATCATGGGATCCGTCGACTCACTGTCCAGTCTCTCCGAAGAGTACGCTGCTTCCACTCAGGAGACCAGTGCTTCCATCACCCAGCTTACTTCCAACATGTCAGCCGTTGTCGGTGAAGCCGATGAACTTGGCAGCATTGCCGAAGAGCTTAAGAAGAACGTTGAGTTCTTCAAGGTTGAGAAGCAGGAGGACTGATCTTCTCAGTAAAACCATAAGCATAAAAAACGTCGGGACAGATATGTGTCTCGACGTTTTTTATCAATATGATCAATTCTCTTTTTTGATTATATTCGGAACCACGATCCTGTTGATGTGGTCGTAATTGCCACAGATCATGACTCCGTAATTATCTTTTCCGTCAACATATACAACCACGCCGGGGATGTAGACCGGAACAATCTCACCGGGATCGTAGAGCATTATCTCCTCTCCCATCTGAAGCTTTATTGGTGTGTTGATGCTGACACCCGTATATGAAATGTTGTTGAGGTGAACCTTCTCATGATGTGCCTTGTTCATGAGCATAAGCTCCGTGGAAAGCTCGTAGCGATAGAACATTCTTTTATCGCTGGTATCCACCTCAAAGTCATCATCCTCAATTATTACCTCACTGCTGTTTTTAAGAGCTCCCCTGTTAAAGATGTATACGTTATCCGACGAAATCTCTTCAAACACAAGGCAGAACAGGTTCCTGGTGGCCATCGAGTTGATATTGTCATCCAAAAGCTTTACGGTTCTGTCATTAATGATCTCCGGTTTGCACATCTGGGATACCAGATTGTCCTCGGTATCATACCAGTATAAAACGAATACACCCTTTTTCTCTTTGATAAGATCCAATAAAGTCATTAGTTTCCCCTTTGCTGAAAAAGCCATACCCATTGAATATTATACATAATCAAGTATTACTTTTCAATCACTTGTGTTATAATGAATCCATGAAACTACTATACTTTGACTATTGTGCATTGATCATATTGGTTGCTTTGATATTTACCAGCATTGTCCGTGGTATGACCAGAGGCCGTGTTAATAAATGTTTCATCAACCTGCTGATAGTTTCCGGAGTATCAACGATTGCGGATATTATTTCTGTGCTCCTGGACGGAAATCCCGCCATTCCCCGCGCATTCAGATATCTTGCAAACTCCTCTTATCTTCTTATTCACAACGCATCAACCCCGCTTTATTTCTACTATCTGCTTGTTCTTACAGATACTGAATTCAAGCTGAAAAAAATAAAAAGAGTCTTCTACTTCGCACCGCTCTGCGTAGTTTTGCTGATAACGATCTCAAACCCTTTTACCAAACTGCTCTTCTACTTTAACGAAGAACATTTATATACCCGCGGTCCCCTTTTCTTTGTTCTTTACATTTCCGCGGCCCTATATGTTTTCAATATCTTCTATACCACCGTTGTCTACGGCAAGACTCTGGACAGGAAAAGCCTTGTTGCCATCGCCAGTCTCCTGCCCCTCATGATCGTCGCTGTGGTCGTTCAGTTCATCAATCCCAACCTCCTTCTGGAGATGTTCTCAAATGCCTTATCATTGTTTCTCTGCTCGGCTCTTGTTAACCGTCCCGAAGACATTCTGGACACCGATACGGGCTTAAGCAATAAAAGGGCATGTATGAGCAACCTGACAAGATGCATCAACAACGGAAAGCCCTCAGAGCTCATTCTGATAAACATTACAAACTACAAGCTCCTCGAGAATATCGTGGGCTATGAAGGCATGGTGACCATCCTTCGCCGCATCTCGGGTCGTTTTCTCAGCACCAATCGTGTCAACAACTATTTTTCCGAGATGTTCTATATGGGAGACGGCATGTTCTGTCTTGAAATGGACTACCGTAAGTTTTCAAAGACCAATTACATTGCCCATTTCCTCAACGATCTTTTGAGCGTTCCCCTGGATTTCAGTGGCATGGAGCTCAACATCGACGCCATCACCTGTGTGGCAAGGTGCCCTGAGGATATCGAAAACGTTGAATCCCTCATTGCATTCCAGAAGGATCTCGGTTCCAGCTACTTTACAGGAGAAGTTGTTTTTGCTTCCGAGCTTTATGCCGGCAGTCATTACGACCTCATCAGACAGGTTGATTCAATCATCGAGAACGCCATTAACAATCGTTCCTTTGAAGTATACTACCAGCCTATCTACAGCATTCGTGAGGACAGGTTCAATTCTGCGGAAGCTCTTATAAGACTCTATGATGAGCACTTCGGATTTATCTCTCCGGAATTCTTCATACCTGCTGCGGAGAAGAGCGGTGCCATCCATCGTATCGGTGCCTTTGTTCTTGAGGAGGTTTGCTCCTTCATCAACAGCCCCGAGTTTGAAACCCTCGGTGTCGACTATATCGAGGTTAACCTCTCCGCCGCCCAGTGCATGAGAAATGACCTCTACAAGGAAGTCCTTACCATAATGCGCAAGTACAATGTTGATTCCACCAGGATCAATCTTGAGATCACTGAGACCGCCGCCGCCTGCTCACAGGATTCTCTTATCGAGAACATGAAAAAGCTTGAGTCCCGCGGCATCTCCTTCTCACTGGACGACTTCGGTACCGGTTATTCCAACATGGACCGTGTCTCCAGCATGAATTTTAACATAATAAAATTGGACAAGTCCTTTGTCAATGTTCAGCGTAACATCAGAAGAGACATTGTCCTTGATAATACAGTGCGTATGATCAAATCCCTTGGAATGAAGATCGTTGTTGAAGGCGTAGAGAACGCCGAGATTCTTCAGCGATTTGCAGACCTTAGATGCGATTATATCCAGGGCTTTTTCTTCTCAAAGCCCCTTCCTAAGAGCGAGTTTATTACCTACGTTAAAAGGCAGAATAACCGATAACCGTATTTTTATCATGACCCTTTTAAGCAACAAAGGCGTAGCCATTATGGCCACGCCTTTTTAATATGCATGTTTATTTGTTCAGTCCTCATAGTAGTCGTAACCCACAAGCATGAGTCCCTTTGCGGGAAGTGTGGGGCCGGCCATTCTTCTGTCACCGGATCTTATTATCTTAGAGACATTTTCAGCCTTGATCTTTCCAAGTCCAACATCCATTAATGTTCCTGCAATGATGCGGACCATGTTGTAAAGGAAGCCGTTTCCGGTAACCCTGATAACAGTCTCATTTCCCTCTTTTTCCACCTTAAGTGCATAGATGGTCCTGATGGTTGAATCTGCCTGAGACCCTGCAGCACAGAATGCCGCAAAGTCATGCTCACCGATAAAAGGTGCACAGGCCTTCTTCATAGCTTCAACGTTTAGATTGTTATAGGTAAAGTGGGAATACAGTCTCTTGGTGGGGAGCTGAACCTTGCCACTGGTTATTCTGTATTCGTAAGTCTTTCTGCAGTCCTGCTTTCTTGGGTGCCAGTTTAAAGGAACCTCGTCGGACTTTACGATCCTGATGTCTTCGGGGAGTCTTGCATTGATGGCCCCTGCCATTTTCTCCGCAGGGATCCTGCTTTCGCAGTCAAACACCGCCACGTTGCCTCTGGAGTGCACTCCTGCGTCCGTACGGCTTGCTCCGATAACTAACACCTCTGTACCCAAAAGATCGCTTATTGCGGCATTTAACACTGCCTCAATGGTATTTGAATTTTTCTGTATCTGCCATCCGTGGTAATTGGTACCGTCATAGGCCACATATAATCTGATTCGTCTCATTTATTACCTTTATCTAATATTTCTGTTATCTATTTTTCTATTACAGCTGTATGCTTTATGCCTGCTTGTTTCTTATAACCTTTGGTTAGAATATATTAAAGATCCACAATCTGCCCACAAAAATGCTTCCCACCGTGTATACGAAGAGAATGATGTAAGCCACAGCATCCCTTGTATGGTACTTTAAAGGCTTCATTTTGGTCCTTCCGTCCCCTCCACGGTAACATCTTGCCTCCATTGCATTGGCAAGGTCATTTGCGCGTCTGAAGGCCGATATAAAGAGTGGCACCAAAATGGGCACCATTGCCTTGATCCTTTTAAAGAGATTTCCGCTCTCAAGGTCAGCACCTCTTGCAAGCTGCGCCTTCATGATCTTATCCGTCTCTTCAAGTAGAATGGGAATAAATCTGAGGGCGATTGACATCATCATTGCGATCTCATGAACAGGAACCTTTATGACTCTCAAAAACCTAAGTCCCTTCTCCATGCCATCGGTTAGATGGTTGGGGGTGGTGGTAAGTGTCATGATGGACGATCCTATGATCAGCAAACTGATCCTCAACGCAATAGTGGCTGCCTGTACGATTCCCTGTTTTGTTATCGTGATCTTCCAGTAAGAAAATACCGGATCTCCCTGGGTCACAAAAAGATTCAGGATAACTGTGATGAGCATCAAAACAACAATGGTCTTCATTCCTCTGATCATATAAAGAAAAGGAACTCTTGATAAAAAAATGACCACTGCAAGGAACACGATGGCTACCGCATATCCCACAGGATTTTTAAAGCAAAACAAGGTCACGAAAAACAGGACCGTCCCAAGAAGTTTTACTCTCGGGTCAAGTCTGTGTATTACGCTCTCTGTCTGATAATATTGTCCTAAAGTAATATCTCTTAACATCTTTTTAACGCTGCTGCGATCTCATCCGCAGCCTCTGAAATAGTTGTAACTTCCGGATTGACCTTCAATCCGCTTTCGCTTAATGCGTGCATAATGTAAGTAACCTGAGGCGCGGAAAGTCCAATCTCCTCCAGTTCCCTGTAGCACTTAAATACTTCACCCGGGGTGTTGTCCAAAAAGACCTTTCCGTGATTCAGTACCACGATCCTGTCCACATACTCCGCCACGTCGTCCATGGAATGGGACACAAGGATAACAGTAATGTTCTCCTCCTGCCGGAGCTTCTTTATCTGGCCAAGGATCTCGTCCCTTCCCTTGGGGTCAAGACCTGCCGTAGGCTCATCAAGGATAAGTATCTCCGGCTTCATGGCAAGAACACCGGCAATGGCAGCACGTCTCTTCTGTCCGCCGGACAATTCAAAAGGTGAAGTAAAAATAAGATCATCCGGGAATCCAACCTTTTTAAGAGCGTCGTAAGCCCGAAGCTCACACTCCTTCTTTGAAAGGCCAAGGTTGGTCGGACCGTAGCAAACATCCGCAAAGACTGTCTCTGCAAAAAGCTGATGCTCGGGATACTGGAAGACCAGTCCCACCTTGCTCCGCAGTTTCTTAAGGTCAAAGCCCTTTTCGTAAATGTCCTCTCCGTTGTAATAGATAGTACCGGAGGTGGCTTTTAAAAGGCCGTTTAAATGTTGCATAAGGGTGGACTTTCCCGAACCTGTATGTCCGATGACACCGATGAACTGCCCATCGGGGATGACCAGTGAAACATCATCAAGGCCTACAACAGGTATGCCGGATTTTGCATCATATGTATAACTAATGTGATCAACAATAAGTGACATTATATTCCTCTAAGATTCTGTACAAGTTCTTCGGTGGTCAGGATACCATCCGGAAGATTGATACCTCTCTTCTTAAGTTCATACGCAAGTAGAGTTACCTGGGGAACATCAAGCCGAAGTTCCTTTAATTCATCAACAAGTGAAAATACCTGTTTTGGAGTTCCCTGCATTACCACCTGTCCGCCGTCCATAACGAAAACCTTGTCGGCGTCAATGACCTCTTCCATGTAGTGGGTAATGAGGATGACTGTAACTCCCTCTTTTTTGTTGAGCTCATGTACCGCTTCAAGGACTTCTTTGCGTCCTTTAGGATCAAGCATCGCTGTGGGCTCATCAAGGACGATGCACTTAGGCTTCATGGCCAATACACCTGCGATGGAGATACGCTGCTTCTGACCGCCTGAAAGCTTATTGGGGGAGTACTTTCTAAACTCATACATACCGACAGCCTTGAGGCTTTCTTCCACCCTCTTCCAGATCTCCTCGGTGGGAACACCGATATTCTCGGGGCCAAATCCCACGTCTTCCTCAACAACCTGTGCAATGATCTGGTTATCAGGGTTTTGGAATACCATTCCCGCGCTCTGTCTTATATCCCAAAGATGCTCTTCATCTGAAGTGTCCATACCATCCACCCATACAGTTCCTTCCTCGGGAAGAAAAATGGCATTAAAGTGCTTTGCCAAAGTGGACTTGCCTGATCCGTTATGGCCAAGAATCGCTACAAAGTCACCCTTGTTGATTCCAAGGTTAACATGGTCCACCGCCTTGGTTATTCCAACTATATTCCCTTCATCATCACGTCTTATATATTCATATACGACGTCTTTTGCTCTAACTATTTCCATTATTTATCTCCGGATGACTCAGCATACTCAGTATCGGTTACTTCATCTTCAGACTGATTTTCATCTACAGGCACTGCCAGCTTGTCTGCAAACTTCTGAAGATCGCTTATGGAACTGAACTCATGCTCTGCTTTAAAGAGATCATAAAAAAGTGTAAGAGTCTCCTCCGGATCCTCTACATTAAGTTCAAGTTCCGCAGTGCTTAATTCATGCTTTGAAGTATAATACATCAAATGAAACTTATAACCATCGGTTTCATCGGTGTAATAAAAATTATCATATATTTCCTGAGCTGTTATCTCTGTAGAATTCCTTGAATCCTTATCAGACTTGGAATCCTTTCCGGTATTTGAATCCTTATCGGTCTTAGATTCCTTCCCGTCTTTATCCAAGTCCGAACCTACCTCATCGCTTTTTGTATCGCCGTCCTCATCTTCCTCAGGTGTAGCGTAAGCTATCTCAGGATTCTTCTTGGCGTAATCATTAAGGCTGGTCTGGCTCTTCTGCATTACCCTTGTCATTATACCTACTATCAGGCATAACGCACCGATAACAGCCACCATCTGTATTAATTTTTTCCAATCGTATTTATTACCCATACACTAAAATCTAACATTTTCTAGGTTTTAAGTAAAGAGCCAGCTTTTATTAATTTTATATATCCAATCATAGAGAAAACGGGACATAAAAAAACCGAGTTGATCTCTCAACTCGGTTTGAAATGTTTAATATGAATTAAACGAGCTCAAGAACTACCTCAAGAGCTGCATCGCCCTTTCTCTGGCCGATCTTGATGATTCTGGTGTAACCACCATTGCGGTTAGCATACTTAGGAGCGATCTCATCGAAAAGCTTCTCTACAAGATCAACTTCCTTGGTGTTCTTCTTTCTTCCCTTAGCTTCGGTAGGAACCTCAGTTACAGGGTAAAGAACCTTGAGCATCTGACGACGAGCGTGAAGTCTTGAAGGCATATCCTTCTTAATCTCCTTCTCTACCTCATCGTATACGGTAACGGTTACGCCGTTCTCAACGCGAACGATCTTGCCGTCCTTGTCACGATGTGACTCAGCAAGAACTTTTGAGTGATCATTCTTGTCAACGATCTGCTTTACGCGCTTTCCGTCCTTATCCTTGCGAGCAACCTTAGCGGTAACCTTAACGGTCTCGAAGTTATCCTTCTCTTTAACTGCAAGTGCGATAAGACCTTCAGCGATCTTCTTTACTTCCTTAGCCTTAGCCTCGGTGGTAACGATCTTACCATTGTTGATAAGTGCGGTAACCTGGTTTCTAAGAAGAGCCTTTCTCTGTGAAGAGGTTCTTCCAAGCTTTCTGTACTTAGCCATTTTAAATTCTCCTTTACATGGTACATCCGGCCACGCTCTTTGGACTTACTTACCGAATGTTGTTTATTGCCATATATGGATTTCGCAAAGGAACTCTTTGGAATTACCCTTTGCGAAAGCACAATATGTGTTACTTGATTAATTATTCCTCAGCATTCTTGAGTGAAAGGCCGAGGTCGCTGAGCTTCTGAAGAACTTCTTCAAGAGACTTTCTGCCAAGGTTACGAACCTTGATCATCTCATCGGGAGTCTTCTCGCAGAGCTCACGAACAGTGTTGATGTTTGCTCTCTTTAAGCAGTTGAAAGAACGAACTGAAAGCTCAAGCTCTTCAATGCTCATCTCGATAACCTTGTCTGAGTTGTTCTCAGGAAGCTCCTGCATGAAGGAAGCGTTCTGAGCGCTCTCTGAAAGGTTGATGAAGAGGCTGAGGTGCTCTGAAAGCACTTTAGCTGCAAGGCTGACTGCCTCATCGGGAGCAAGCGCACCGTTGGTATAAACGTCAATTGTGAGTTTATCGAAGTCAGTGCTCTGACCAACACGGGTATTCTCTACTGAAACATTTACACGCTCAACGGGAGTGTAGATGGAGTCGATAGAGATAACACCGATTGAAGTGTTCTCGTTCTTGTTCTTGTCTGAGCTTACATATCCTCTTCCTGAGGTAACAGTCATCTCAATGTAAAGCTTTGCGTGCTTACCGCAAAGTGTAGCGATGGGCTGTTCGGGATTAAGGATCTCGATATCAGCATCGTGCTGAATATCTGCAGCTGTTACAACACCTTCTCCTTCGTAATCAATAGTGATGGTAACAGGCTCCTGGCTCTCAGAATTGTTTCTGATAGCGATGCTCTTGATGTTCATGATGATCTCAGTAACATCTTCCTTAACATCCGGAATAGTAGAAAACTCGTGCTGAACGCCATCGATCTTAACCTGGCTTACAGCTGCTCCGGGGAGTGAAGAGAGCATAATTCTGCGAAGAGAATTACCAAGAGTAATACCATAGCCTCTCTCAAGGGGCTTGATTACAAATTTGCCATACTTCTTATCTTCCGAAATTTCCACAATCTCAATATTGGGTCTTTCAAAATCAAACACGCTAATACCCTCCTTATGGGAACAAATCGTGAACAAGTTGCATTTATAAAAACAACTAAACTATTATTTAGAGTACAACTCGACGATAAGCATCTCGTCTACAGGAACATCGATCTGCTCTCTGGTGGGGAGATTCTTAATGGTTCCCTTAAGTCCGTCGATATCAACGTCCATCCAATCGGGAGTAAGTCTTCCACCGGTAACCTCAACAATTGCCTTATAACGGTTAAGAGACTTTGACTTCTCTCTGATTTCTATAACATCTCCTGCCTTAACAAGATATGAAGGAACATTTACCTGCTTGCCGTTAACAAGAACATGCTTGTGTCCAACAACCTGTCTAGCTTCCTTACGGGTTCTTGCAAATCCCATACGGAATACTACGTTGTCAAGTCTTGACTCAAGGAGAACCATAAGGTTTTCACCGGTCATTCCCTTCATCATATCAGCCTTGTCGTAGTAGTTACGGAAAGGCTTCTCAAGTACGCCGTAAATGAACTTTGCCTTCTGCTTCTCGCGGAGCTGAAGACCATACTCAGATACCTTTCTTCCGGCGTTGTGGGGCTGTCTGTTAGACTTCTTGTCATATCCTAAAACTGAGGGCTCAATACCAAGAGCTCTGCATCTCTTAAGGACGGGGGTACGATTAACTGCCATTTTAATTATTTCCTTTCATGATTGTTTACAGCACCATAATGGTGTCTTCATCCAATAATTACCAACATCGTCCCATATATAAATGCGACGATGTTTATTAACAAAATAAGATTAAACGCGACGACGCTTAGGAGGTCTGCATCCGTTGTGAGGAACGGGGGTTACATCCTTAATGGAAAGAACCTGAAGTCCTGCTGCTGCAAGAGCACGGATAGCTGCTTCACGTCCTGAACCGGGTCCCTTTACAAATACATCAACAGTCTTGAGACCGTGAATGATAGCTGCCTTGGTAGCAGTCTCTGCTGCAACCTGTGCTGCATAAGGGGTAGACTTTCTTGATCCTCTGAATCCAAGTCCGCCTGCACTTGCCCAGCTGAGAGCGTTTCCTTCAGCATCGGTAAGAGTTACGATAGTGTTGTTGAATGAAGCCTGGATATGTGCCTGGCCATGCTCAACGTTCTTTTTAACGCGCTTTTTTGTAGCCTTTTTAGCTGCTGCTGTCTTAGTTGCCATTTTAAACTAACCTACTTTCCAGCGGGTTCACCGCTTTTCGATTTTCTGTGCCATGTAAATTTCACCGGCACCGTTTAATTAATTGTTACATAAAAAGTTTCTAATAAGAAGAAAATTACTTCTTCTTATTAGCAACGGTACGCTTGGGTCCCTTACGGGTACGAGCGTTGTTCTTGGTGTTCTGTCCACGAACGGGAAGTCCCTTTCTGTGGCGGATTCCACGATAGCATCCGATCTCCTGAAGAGTCTTGATGTTCAAAGCGATCTCTCTTCTGAGGTCACCTTCTACCATTACTCCAAGTTTGTCGATTGCTTCGGTAATCTTCTTTACTTCGTCATCGGTGATATCTCTTACTCTGGTATCGGGATTTACGCCACACTCAGCAAGGATTCTGCTTGCGGTAGCTCTTCCAATACCATAAATGTAGGTAAGACCGATCTCGATTCTTTTCTCTCTGGGTAAATCTACACCTTCGATACGAGCCATTTTGATTTTTCCTCCATTTGTTACATTTGCATGATTTTCATGCGGTTACTAGATGATTGAGGCTTTCGCCCAATCGGACGCTATATCCGATCTATCCTTTCCTACTATATAAATAGAAAGGTATCAGGAAGTAACTTACAGAATTCGGAAGTCTTTATCACTCCCGAGGTGTAAGATTATCCCTGTCTCTGCTTGTGTTTCGGATTCTCGCAGATGATCATAATGCGTCCTTTTCTCTTGATGACTTTGCATTTTTCGCAAATCGGTTTTACTGAACTTCTAACCTTCATCTCAAAGCCCTCCTTTCAAAAAAGACCGTTTAACATATTATCACAGTGCAAACAATAATGCAAGCACTTTTTTGTAACTTACTTATCTCTCCAGATGATTCTTCCTTTTGTAAGGTCATAAGGAGAAAGTTCCATGGTAACCTTATCGCCGGGAAGGATTCTGATGAAATTCTGGCGGAGCTTTCCGCTGATGGTTGCGAGAACCTGATGTCCGTTCTCGAGTTCAACCTTAAACATTGTGTTGGGAAGTTTTTCAACAACAACTCCCTCGATTTCAATTACATCACTTTTCGACATTTTTTCATAACCTCTTAGGATTCGACTTCGAGCGTGAGCACTTCCGGCTCTCCGTCCGTAATCAATACCGTGTTTTCATAGTGAGCTGACCAAGATCCGTCAGCCGTTACAACCGTCCAATCATCATCAAGGAACTCAACATCGTCGCCTCCGAGATTGACCATCGGCTCTATGGCAAGTGTCATACCTGCTTTAAGCTTCGGTCCTCTTCTGCTCATTTCGAAGTTGGGGATCGACGGATCTTCGTGAAGACTTGTTCCGATCCCGTGACCGGTAAGGTCTCTCACTATTCCGTATCCGCCTTCCAAAAGACTTTCCGCTATGCCATTTGATATGTCATAGAGATGATTGCCGGCTTTCGCCATTTTTATTCCGTCCCAGAAGCTTTTCTCGGTAGCCGCGATAAGCTCTCTTACTTCGGGAGACACATCTCCGACGGCATGAGTTCTTGCTGCATCTGAATGATATCCTTTATATATCAGTCCGCAATCAAGACTCACGATGTCGCCGTCCTTGATGATGCGATCCGCTCTCGGTATTCCATGAACGACTTCGTCGTTAAGGGAAACACAGATGGATGCGGGATAGCCGTGGTAGTTCTTAAAGTTCGGTATCCCGCCCAACTTTCTGATAAGCGATTCGCCGAAGGTATCCACATCTAATGTGGAAATACCGGGACGAAGAAATTCGGCAAGTTCTTTATGCAATATGGCGAGTCTTCTGCAAGACTCTCTCATTAATGCAATTTCTTCTTCACTCTTTATCGTTATCATTATCAGCCTAAAATTGCTACGATAGCATTAAATACATCCTTCATGTCAACTGTTCCGTCTACAGTCTTAAGTACACCCTTGGCTGTGTAGAAATCGATAAGAGGCTGAGTCTGATCGTGATATACCTTTAATCTGTTGAGAACTGTCTCAGGCTTATCGTCATCTCTGAGTACAAGCTCGCTGCCACAGGTATCGCAGATTCCTTCCTTCTTGGGGGGAATGTGCTCGATGTGATAGGTTGCTCCGCACTTAAGGCAAGCGCGTCTTCCTGACATTCTCTTTACGATGTTCTCATCGGGAACATCTACATTTACAGCATAATCAATCTTCTCGCCGAGTTTTGTAAGTGCCTCGTCAAGCACTTCAGCCTGAGGAATTGTACGGGGGAATCCGTCAAGAACATATCCGTTCTTGCAATCATCCTGAGCTACTCTGTCAAGAAGGATCTTAACAGTGAGCTCATCGGGAACCAAAAGTCCCTGATCCATGTACTTCTTAGCTTCTTTGCCGAGCTCGGTACCATTCTTGATGTTGGCTCTGAAGATATCTCCGGTAGAAACATGGGGAATTCCATATTTGTCGGCGATCATCTTAGCCTGTGTACCCTTGCCCGCTCCGGGGGCGCCCAACATAATAATTTTCATTACCCAAAACCTCCTTAATTCTTAATACCACGCAAAGCCACGTTGTTTACACGTGGCTTTGGTTATAAGCTTAGTTCTCTAAAAATCCTTTGTAATTACGAACAAGCATCATAGATTCAATCTGCTTAACGGTTTCAATTATAACGCTTACGATAATGATAAGACTGGTACCGGTAGTAGCTACGTCCGCACCAAATACTCCGCTAAAGATATAGGGAAGTACACAAATGATGATAAGACCGATCGCACCGATAAATACGATATAATTAAGAACCTTGTTCAAATAATCACTGGTAGGCTTGCCCGGACGAATACCGGGGATGAATCCACCCTGCTTCTTCAGGTTATCAGATACCATCAAAGGATTGAAGGTAATTGATGTATAGAAGTAAGCGAAGAAGATTACAAGCGCAACATAAACAACCAAGCCGGCTGTATACTTAAATTCTGTTCTTGAAGGTATACACCACTTATTTGAGTTAAAGTACTTAAGAATTTCTCCCCAAACACTCTCGCTACTTGCATTACCAACAAACTGGGTAATGATGATAGGAAGTGTAAGGATTGACTGTGCAAAGATGATGGGAATAACACCTGAGGTGTTAACCTTGAGAGGAATGCTTGAAGAAGCTCCTCCTACGGTTCTACGTCCTGCCATCTTCTTTGCATACTGTACGGGAATCGAACGCACCGCATCATTAAGGATGATTACAAGAACAACCATTCCGATGAAAATAGCAATGATGATAAGTGCATAAAGGATTGCCGTTGCAGGAGCCTTTCCCTTTACGAACTGGTCGTACAGACTCTTAAGGTCCTGAGGTAAACGGGAAATGATATTTACAGTAAGTACTACAGAAATTCCGTTTCCTACACCGTGCTCAGTGATCTGCTCACCGATCCACATGAGGAATGCACTACCTGCGGTAAGTGCAACAACTACAGTGATGACATGGAAGGCATCAAAGCTCTGAAGGATTGTTTTCATCTGACCGTCGATATTAACAGTCTGACGTCCAAATCCGATAGCCATGAATGTTGCCTGGAAAAGTGCAAGACCAACGGTAAGGAATCTTGTAATGGTTACAATCTTCTTTCTTCCGTCTTCACCGTCTCTCTGCATCTCCTCAAGCTTAGGAATAGCAATTGTAAGGAGCTGCATGATAATTGATGATGTAATGTAGGGATTGATGTTAAGTGCAAGGACGGACATCTGAAGGAATGATCCACCGGTTACAGCATCAAAGAAGCTGATTGCACCATCAATACCTGCGGTCTGCTGTTCAAACCATGCCTTGAACACTCCGGTATTGATACCGGGCACAGGAAGCTGTGATCCGATACGGATCACAACTACCATAGCAAGTGTAAATAATAATTTTGTACGGATTTCTTTGATTTTGAATGCGTTCTTCAAGGTAGTGAGCATTATTAGATCACCTCAGCACTTCCGCCAGCAGCTTCGATTTTTTCCTTTGCAGATGCGGAAAATGCATTTGCCTTAACGTCGAGCTTCTTGCTAATCTCTCCATTTCCGAGAATCTTAACGCCGTCTCTGGGGTTCTTGATAACGCCGGCCTCAACAAGAGCTGCTACATCAACAGTAGCTCCTGCCTCAAAACGCTCAAGATCACTAACATTGATTGAAACGATCTCAAGAGTGTTACGATTCTTAAATCCTCTCTTGGGAATACGTCTATATAAAGGCATCTGGCCGCCTTCGAATCCGGGTCTGGGTGCACCAGAACGAGCCTTCTGACCCTTGTGACCCTTACCTGCGGTCTTGCCATTGCCTGAGCCGTGTCCACGGCCTCTTCTAAAATTATCGCTCTGCTTTGAACCATCAGCAGGTCTTAAGTTGGATAATTCCATGGTAAGAACACCTCCTATTATACTTCTTCAACCTTAACAAGGTGATTGATCAGACGAACCTGTCCCTTAGTAGCATCGTTGTCGGGAAGAATAACGCTCTTACCGATCTTACGAAGACCCATAGACTCTGCAATCGCTCTGTTCTTAGGAACCTGACCGATCAGGGACTTGGTCAGAGTAACTTTTAACTTTTTATCTGCCATCTCTTTACTCCTCCTTATGCCTGAACTTCCTCAACGGACTTGTTACGCTTCTTAGCTACCTCTTCAGGGCGCTTAAGCTCAGAAAGTCCGGTAAGGGTTGCAAGAACAACGTTCTGCTTGTTGTTAGAGCCAAGAGACTTAGTACGGATGTTCTTGATACCTGCAAGTTCACAAACGATACGAGCGGGACCGCCGGCGATGATACCGGTTCCTTCAGGTGCTCTCTTAAGGAGAACGTTTGATGAACCATACTGTCCGATGAAATCATGAGTGATGGAGTTGTTCTCATCAAGTGCGATCTCAACAACGTGCTTGATAGCATCTTCCTTGCCCTTACGGATAGCTTCGGGAACTTCCTTAGCCTTTCCAAGGCCTACTCCAACGTGACCATTCTTATCACCAACTACAACAAGTGCGGTAAAACGAGAATTGCTACCACCTTTAACAACCTTGGTAACTCTCTTAATAGTAACAACCTTATCTTCTAATTCCAACTGGCTTGCATCTACGATTGTACGTTTCATGTGATTCCTCTTCCTTTCCTAGAATTCCAGGCCAGCTTCTCTGGCTGCCTCAGCTAATGCTGCGATCTTACCCTGGTAGATAAAACCACCTCTATCGAAGACAACCTCTTTGATTCCCTTCTCAAGTGCACGCTTTGCAATAACGGTGCCTACATATGCTGCTGCATCGACATTATTAGTCTTATCGAGCTCTGCCTTTACTTCCTTTTCCATGGTGGAAGCGGCTACAAGTGTTTTGCCTTCGGTATCATCGATAATCTGAGCATACATATGATTGTTGCTTCTGAATACTGCAAGACGAGGTCTTTCAGCAGTACCACTGAAGCGGTTACGAATTCTCATGTGCTTCTTTGCACGAATTTCCGATCTAGATTCTTTTTTAACCATCTTCATACTCTCCTTATCGATTACTTCTTACCGGTCTTACCAACCTTGCGGCGGATAGTCTCGTCAGCATACTTAATACCTTTGCCCTTGTAAGGTTCGGGTCCTCTCTTGGATCTGATCTCGGCAGCGAACTGTCCAACCTTCTCCTTATCGATACCCTTTACAAAGATAATGTTCTGACCGTCAACGGTAGTTTCAATTCCTTCGGGATCTTCCATCTCTACGGGATGAGAATAACCGAGGTTAAGTGTAAGTTTCTTTCCCTGCTTAGCAGCTCTGTAACCAACACCGTTTACTTCAAGCTTCTTCTCGTAGCCTTCGGTAACACCTACTACCATGTTGTTGATAAGAGTTCTGGTAAGTCCGTGAAGAGACTTGTTTCTCTTAAGGTCATTAGGTCTGGTAACAACTACTTCTGCACCTTCAACCTTGATTTCCATTTCTGTGGGAAGTACTCTCTCAAGAGTTCCCTTAGGTCCCTTAACGGTAACCTTGTTTCCTTCTGCTACTGTCACAGTTACACCTGCGGGAATAGCAACGGGCATTCTGCCAATTCTTGACATGCCTTTTTCCTCCTTATATGTTTTCAGGATTATGCTGCCGGCTAAAATTTCCGGCAACGTTAACATTCACGATCCGGGGAAGAATCGTCTCCCCCATCAACTCGCGATAGTTACTAAGTTAAAATTTTAATTTACCAAACGAACGCAAGAACTTCGCCACCAACGTTAAGCTCACGAGCCTTCTTGTCGGTTACGATGCCCTGGTTGGTGGATACTATTGCAACACCGAGACCGCCAAGAACCTTGGGCATATTCTCGCTGCCGGCGTATACACGAAGTCCGGGCTTTGAAATTCTCTTGATACCGGAGATTACTCTCTCGGTCTTGTTAGCGTTATACTTAAGGGTGATGCGGATATCCTGGTGGCTTCCGCAGTCTACCATCTCATACTTCTCGATATATCCCTCATCTACAAGGATATCAGCAATTGCAAGCTTCATCTTGGAGCTGGGAACATCAACAGTATCATGTTTTGCAGTGTTAGCGTTACGGATTCTTGTAAGCATATCTGCAATAGGATCGCTCATAGTCATTTTGTTCTTTCCTCCTTACCAACTTGCCTTCTTTACTCCGGGAATCTCACCCTTGTAAGCGAGCTCACGGAAACATACTCTGCAGATGCCGTACTTCTTAAGAACTGAGTGAGGACGGCCGCAAAGCTTGCAGCGAGTGTAAGCCTGAGTTGAAAACTTGGGCTTGCGCTGCTGTTTAATTTTCATGGATGTCTTTGCCATAATTTCATTTCCTCCTGATTACTTCGCGAACGGCATGTTGAAGAGAGTAAGAAGCTCACGAGCTTCCTCATCTGTCTGAGCCGTAGTAACAAAGATGATGTCCATTCCACGGGTCTTGTCGATCTTGTCGAACTCGATCTCGGGGAAGATGAACTGCTCCTTGATTCCTAAAGCGTAGTTACCCTTTCCGTCGAATGCGTTGGGGTTAACGCCTCTGAAGTCACGTACACGGGGAAGTGCAAGGTTCACAAGACGATCAAGGAACTCATACATCTTCTCTCCGCGGAGAGTGGTCTTACATCCAATATTCTGACCCTCACGGATCTTAAAGTTAGCAACTGAATTCTTTGCCTTGGTAAGAACTGCCTTCTGACCGGTGATGGTTTCCATATCTGATACAGCGTTCTCGAGAACCTTGGGGTTATCCTTAGCTTCGCCAACGCCCATGTTGATAACGATCTTATCAAGCTTGGGAACCTGCATAACGTTCTTGTAACCAAACTTTTTGGTCATTGCAGCAACGATCTCGTCGTTGTATAAATCTTTTAATCTGCTCAACTTTAGTCTCCTTCCTATCAATCGATAACCTTGCCGGTAGCTTTAGCAACACGTACCTTCTTGCCGTCCTTAACTTCGAAGCCGACTCTGGTGGTCTTGCCGCCTACAACGAGCATAACGTTAGAAATGTCAATAGGAGCTTCCTTCTCGACAATTCCGCCATTGGGATTTGCCTGTGAAGGCTTTGCATGCTTGGTTACCATGTTAAGGCCTTCTACTACAACCTTACCATTCTTGGGATCTACTGAAAGGATCTTTCCTTCCTGTCCCTTATCCTTACCTGCGATAATCTGTACGGTATCGCCCTTTTTAATCTTCTGCATCTAGGGCACCTCCTTACAATACTTCGGGAGCGAGAGATACGATCTTCATAAACTGCTTGTCACGAAGCTCTCTTGCTACCGGTCCAAAAATACGTGTTCCTCTGGGTGTCTTGTCATCTTTAATGATAACTGCTGCGTTCTCATCGAACTTGATATAGGAACCGTCCTTGCGGCGAGCGCCTTTTACGCTTCTAACCACAACGGCTTTAACAACATCGCCCTTCTTGACAACACCACCGGGTGTTGCGTCTTTAACGGAAGCTACGATGATGTCACCAATCTGTGCATATCTTCTGGTTGAGCCGCCCATAACTCTGATGCAAAGAAGCTCTTTAGCACCGGTGTTATCAGCAACTTTCAGTCTAGTTTCCTGCTGAACCATATTTCCTCCTTTGTGCGATCTAAAGCACTAATTATTTTGCTCTCTCTACGATTTCTACCAGTCTCCATCTCTTGTCTTTTGAAAGAGGTCTGGTTTCCATAACCTTAACGGTGTCACCAATCTTGCACTCATTGTTCTCGTCATGAGCTTTGAGTTTGTAGGTGCGCTTTACAACCTTGCCGTAAAGAGGATGCTTAACGTGCTCTTCGATTGCAACAACGATAGTCTTGTCCATCTTGTCACTGGTAACTTTACCAGTACGGGTTTTTCTTAAATTTCTTTCTTCCACGGCTTCATTCCTCCTTAAGCTCTGGCCTTCTGGCTGATAACAGTCTGGATTCTGGCGATGTTCTTACGAACTTCCTTGATCCTTGCTGTGTTATCAAGCTGATTTGTAGCGTTCTGGAATCTCAGATTGAAGAGCTCTTTCTTAGCCGCTACTAAGTCCTGCTGAAGCTCGTCAGCGGATTTAGTCATCAGTTCCTCAATAAACTTATTTGATTTCATTATACTGCACCGCCTTCCAAATCTTCCTTAGAAACGATCTTGCACTTGCAAGGAAGCTTGTGCATAGCAAGACGAAGTGCCTCTCTTGCCTGTTCCTCAGGAACTCCTCCGATCTCGAACATTACGCGACCGGGCTTAACAACTGCTACCCAATACTCAAGTGATCCCTTACCGGAACCCATACGGGTTTCAGCGGGCTTTGCTGTAACGGGCTTATCAGGGAAAATCTTGATCCATACTTTACCAACACGCTTGGTATAACGGGTAAGAGCGATACGAGCTGCCTCGATCTGGTTTGACTTGATCCAGCAAGGCTCGGTAGCTACGAGACCGAACTCACCATAACTAATGGTATTTCCGCGAAGTGCTTTTCCGGCCATAGTGCCACGGAACTGCTTACGACGCTTAACTCTCTTAGGCATTAACATTTATTTGTCGCTCCCTTCTGACTGAACGTTCTTTGTAGGAAGAACTTCACCCTTGTAAATCCAAACCTTAACACCAACCTTACCATAGGTGGTATCTGCCTCTGCAAAACCGTAATCAATGTCGGCTCTGAGAGTCTGAAGAGGAATGGTTCCCTCGCTGTAGAACTCGGTACGAGCGATATCAGCTCCGCCAAGACGGCCGCTGCATGCTGACTTGATTCCGAGAGCGCCTGCCTTCATGGTTCTGCCCATGCAAGACTTCATTGCTCTTCTGAATGAAATACGGTTCTCGAGCTGCTGAGCGATGTTCTCAGCAACAAGCTGTGCATCACGATCAGGCTTCTTGATCTCTTTGATGTCAACAAGAACTTTCTTGCCAGCAGTAAGCTTAGCGATCTCGTTCTTGGTAACTTCGATCTCTGTGCCGCCCTTACCGATGATGAAACCGGGCTTTGCGGTATAGATGATAACCTTTACTCTATCGGATGCTCTTTCAATCTCAATCTTAGAAACTCCTGCGTTTGAGAGCTTCTTCTTGAGAAACTTTCTGATTTTCTGATCCTCTACAAGGAAATCTGAGAAATCCTGGTCATTAGCGTACCATCTGGAATTCCAGTCCTTGATAACACCAACTCTGAGGCCATGAGGATTAACTTTCTGTCCCATAAATTTTAAGCTCCTTTCCTTACTTCTTCTCGTCGAGCACGATTGTGATGTTGCTCATTCTCTTTTCGATTCTGTAAGCTCTGCCCTGTGCACGAGGTCTTACTCTCTTCATGATAGGACCCTGGTTAGCATAGCACTCTGCAATGTAGAGATTCTCGGGGTTCATACCGTTGTTGTTCTCTGCATTTGCAACAGCAGATGCAAGCAGCTTTTTAATGATGCTGGAAGCATATCTGGGGTTGTACTCCAAGATTGCTGCAGCAGTAGTTACATCCTTGCCTCTGATAGCATCAAGTACGAAGCATGCCTTCTGTACTGATACTCTGGCGTAAGATAACTTTGCAGAAGGTCTGTTGTCTTTCTGCGCGTTTCTTTCTCTCTTTATTTGAGATCTATGTCCCTTAGCCATAGACTTACACTCCTTTCAACTGATTGAACTTACTTAACCTTGGACTTCTTCTCGTCCTTGCCATGTCCTCTGTAGGTTCTGGTAGCAACGAACTCACCGAGCTTGTGTCCTACCATATCTTCGGTAACATATACAGGCACGTGCTTGCGGCCATCATGTACTGCGATGGTGTGTCCTACGAAGGAAGGGAAAATTGTGGATCTGCGTGACCAAGTCTTGATAACTGACTTCTGGCCGGCTGCATTCTGTGCATCCACCTTCTTAAGCAGCTCAGCGTCTGCGAAAGGTCCTTTTTTAAGTGATCTAGCCATTTTTGTTCCTCCTCGATTACTTGATTGCCTTGCCGTCGCGTCTTCTTACGATCAACTTGTTGGAAGCCTTCTTCTTGTTTCTGGTCTTGAGACCAAGAGCAGGCTTGCCCCAAGGAGTTGAAGGGCCGGGACGTCCGATACCGGTCTTACCTTCACCACCTCCATGAGGATGGTCGTTGGGGTTCATAACAGAACCACGAACAGTAGGACGGATGCCCATGTGACGCTTACGTCCGGCTTTACCGATCTTAACGAGGCTGTGATCAACATTACCTACGATACCAACGGTAGCACGGCAGTTAAGAGGAACCATTCTCATCTCGCCTGAAGGGAGTCTTAAGGTTGCATACTTGCCTTCCTTAGCCATAAGCTGAGCTCCGTTACCGGCGGAACGAACCATCTGTGCGCCCTTTCCGGGATAAAGCTCTACGTTATGTACCATGGTACCAACAGGAATGCACTCAAGAGGGAGGCAGTTGCCTACTCTTACTTCGGCCTCAGGTCCATTCATAACCTTCATGCCATCGGTAAGTCCTTCGGGAGCGATGATATATGCCTTCTCGCCATCTGCATAGCAGATAAGAGCGATGTTAGCTGTTCTGTTAGGGTCATACTCGATACCGATTACGGTAGCGGGGATGCCATCTTTAAGTCTCTTGAAGTCGATGATACGATACTTCTGTCTGTTACCGCCACCCTGATGTCTAACGGTAATCTTGCCCTGGTTGTTACGTCCGGCATTTTTCTTCTTAGAAACAAGAAGGCTCTTCTCAGGAGTTTTCTTAGTGATCTCTGAGAAATCAGAACCGGTCATGTTTCTGCGGGAAGGGGTGTAGGGATTGTATGTCTTAATTCCCATCTTTTTATTCTCCTTTGTCTTTTTAGCACGACTTATTTAAAAGTCGTATACATCTGCGCGAATGAACATTGTATCAATTTGTGATAAAGGACATCACAAATTGCGCAACAGCTTCGCTGCAAATTGCGAACTAGTGCATTTCGCAATTTGTCAGCATTATAAAGTACATAATGCTGATTGCTTATAACTTACAGACCTGAGAAGATCTCGATGTCCTTGCTGTCCTCGGTAAGCCATACAATTGCTTTCTTAGCCTTTGCAGTCTTTCCGGTAACAACGCCGCGTCTCTTGTTCTTGCCGTCAAGGTTCATGGTGTTAACCTTCTTAACCTTTGCGCCTTCGAACATTTTCTCTACAGCTTCCTTGATCTGAGACTTGGTGCTCTCAGTGTGAACAAGGAAAGTGTACTTCTTGTCTGCATAGCCTTCCATGCTCTTTTCAGTAACAACAGGCTTAAGGATTACGTCATAGTATTTAATGTCTGCCATTATGCGTACACCTCCTCGATCTTTGCAACAGCGTCCTTAGTAAGAACAAGCTTCTGTGCATTAAGTACATCATATACGTTGATGTTATTAACAACGGAAGTGTTGATTTCAGCTACGTTTCTTGCGCTGAGGATTACATTCTCGTTGATCTCGCTGATTACTACAAGACCGCTCTCAACCTTGAGGTTGTTCATAACCTCGGTGAACTTCTTGGTCTTGATCTCGTCAAGCTTAAGCTCGTCAACAACTACGAGGTTGTTGTTCTGAACCTTATCGGTAAGAACAGACTTAAGAGCTGCTCTCTTTTCCTTCTTGTTAAGCTTGAAAGAATAATCTCTGGGAACGGGAGCAAAAACAACTCCGCCGCCCTTCCACTGAGGAGCTCTGATGGATCCCTGTCTTGCATGACCGGTTCCCTTCTGTCTCCAAGGTTTTCTTCCGCCACCTGATACTTCAGAACGGGTCTTTGCCTTCTGAGTACCCTGACGATTATTTGCAAGCTGCTGTACAACTGCCATGTGAACGAGATGCTCGTTTACGGGTGCGCCGAAAACTGCGTCATTCAGTTCGATTGTACCAACTTCCTTGCCTTCCATATTGTAAACAGATACGTTTGCCATTATAATTGGTCCTCCTTTCGCCCTGAATTAGCAATCTACCTTGGTAGTCTCTTTGATAGTAACAAGAGCTTTCTTGCATCCGGGTACTGCGCCCTTAACAAGGAGAAGGTTCTTCTCACTGTCAACACGTACTACTTCAAGGTTGCGAACAGTAACTTTTACGCTTCCCATGTGTCCGGGCATTCCTTTTCCCTTGAACACACGGCTGGGTGATGAACATGCACCGTTTGAACCCTGATGACGGTGGAACTTAGAACCGTGCTTCATGGGTCCTCTGTGCTGGCCGAGACGCTTAACTGCGCCCTGGAATCCTTTACCCTTTGAGATTGCGGTAGCGTCTACCTTATCTCCCTGAGCAAAGATGTCAGCCTTGATCTCATCGCCGAGCTTGTACTCTTCTGCATTCTCAAAGCGAAACTCTCTGACATATTTCTTGGATGAAACACCGGCCTTCTTGAAGTGTCCCTGAGCAGCCTTATCAGCGCCGTGACGATTGTAAACCTTCTTGGAGCCCTTTCCATCCTTGTTAACAACTCTGTCCTTGTCGTCTACGAAGCCAACCTGTACAGCGCTGTAACCGTCGTTGTCCTCGGTCTTAACCTGAGTAACAACACAAGGTCCTGCCTGAAGTACGGTAACGGGAATAAGTGCTCCGTTCTCGCCAAAGATCTGAGTCATGCCAATCTTTGTTGTCAAAATTGCTTTTTTCATTTCTTAATTTTACCTCCTGTGTTCTACATAGCGGACCGGCTTGTTCGTTGCAACTCCCCGTTCTTGTCTAGTAGAGGTTTTAAAAATGTTTCTTTATTTAATGAAGATTACTTGTTCTTCATCTTGATGTCGATGTAAACACCGGCAGGCATCTCAAGACGCTGAAGAGATTCAACAGTCTTGGGTCCAGCAGTAACAACGTCGATGAGTCTCTTGTGAGTTCTCTGCTCGAACTGTTCTCTGGAATCCTTATACTTATGAGTAGCTCTAAGAATAGTAACTACTTCCTTCTTAGTAGGAAGAGGAACGGGTCCGCTGACCTGGGCGCCGCTTTTCTTCAGAGTATCGATGATCTTAACTGCAGATGCATCGATGAGCTGATGATCATAAGCTTTAAGGGTAATTCTCATAATTTGACTTGCCATAAAAAAAGTCGCCTCCTTTTCGCATTTCGTATGCGACAAGCGGTGACTGTACACATTGCCGTGTGTGTCCTAACCCTTAGCAACGTTCCGGGCACATTTTTACCTCTTTTCGAGGTGACCACACGTAGTTTCTGCACTATTGCAGACTTTATTTTCGGTACAGTGACTTGTCGTCAGTTTTCTGAACTTGACATTCGCTCCACGGAAAACCTGTTATAGATTTCTCTGTAACAGCAACCTCACGCTTCACAGCTATCATGCCACAGCAAGGACTAATATAACATCTATTTGTAAATATTGCAAGAAGTTTTTTAGAAAAAATTGTAAATATTTTATGTACTACTTTTTCAGTCGAAACTATTCCCCAAATATTTCCTCAACTCCCTCAAGTAATTCTTCCATAGTAGTCATACTATTGATCCTACCGCGAAACTTGGAGGAGTTCGGCATTCCCGCGGTGTACCAGGCGAGATGTTTTCTCATCTCCTGGATTGCTACATATTCGCCTTTGTATTTCCGCATTAATGCGGCATGCCTAATAGCCAATGCCTTCTTCTCGGCGGGGGTGGGGGGATCCAGTTCTTCGCCGGTCTCGAGGTAGTGGACTACCTGCTTGAAGATCCAGGGATTTCCTTCGGCGCCTCTTCCGATCATGATTCCGTCGCAGCCGGTCTGATCTACCAAAGCTTTTGCTTTCTTTGCGTCGGTAACGTCTCCGTTTCCGATGACAGGGATAGAAACAGCTTCCTTAACCTGTCTTATTATATCCCAGTCCGCCTGACCGGAATAATAATCGGTGCGGGTCCTACCGTGAACGGCAACTGCATTAACGCCTGCTGCCTCGGCGGCCTTTGCGATCTCAACCGCGTTAACGTGGTCATGGTCAAAACCTTTTCTGAACTTTACGGTAACGGGCTTGGTGGAATTCTTTACAAGCTGCTCCATGATCCTAAAGGCAAGATCGGGATTCTTCATAAGAGCTGAACCCTCTCCGTTGTTTACAACCTTAGGAACGGGACATCCCATATTAAAATCAAGGACATCATAATTTCTTCCATCGATTGACTTGACCACCTCACCGATTAGTTCGGGCTCGGATCCGAAAAGCTGAAGGCTTGCGGGGCGCTCCGACTCCTCAACGCGGAGAAGTTCAACAGTGTTCTTATTATTATAGGAAATGGCTTTTGCACTTACCATTTCCATGCAGACCATACCCGCACCCATTTCGCTGCATAAAATGCGAAATGGCAGGTCAGTAACTCCTGCCATTGGTGCAAGTATCACATTATTCTTTAATTCAAGTGTACCTATTTTAAGTTTCTTCATTATTATTCTGTTTAGTAACGTTTCCTTTATTCGCCAACAAATATATTAAGGTGGGTAGCATTATAATATTTATAACAATGTATCTCAAGAAAGGTGCCGGTCCAAAAAGGCAGCTCATCAAATACATAAACGGGAAACTAACCGCTCCCAAAGATTTAATGTTCTTTCCATAGATACTATAGAAGAAAGCAAATACATATATCCAAAAATACAGTCCGCCTCTCCATAACCATCCAAGCAAAGGAATTGAAAGCCTTCCTTCCCTTTCATCATACAGATAATCAAAAATACTTCCACCGATTGGTAAAAGGTTCTTGTTTTCTATATTCGGAATATCCGTACGGAAAGACGCACAAAAGAGTTTAGTCGTACCTCCCACATAATAAGGATAATCACCCAAGTACCAATAACCGCAAGTTAATCCCGAGAACGCCTCAAGATATTCCCCGGGATACTTTAAACCTACTTTAGCAACCAACTTAAAAAAGTTTATCTTGTTGTCCCTGAGAAGATTTTCATTTGCATAATTCTTTACGCCGTCCGAAAGGCAATATGCATAACTATCTATAAGATATTCAGGAATATAAAGACAGATTTCGTCATGTACTGCGGGCTCAAGTTCAGTTCCATGATACTTTACTACTCTTGCAAGACACATGATCGGAACCGACATACTCTCTCTTTGAGTATCTACCACCTTACCATCAGTAGCTTTGATCAGGATCTTTTCACTCACCTTTGCTCCCGCAACGATCAAAACTATTGCTGCAAAGAAAGCGATCACAGTCTTAAGACCTTTTTTCTTAGCTACAAAAACTATAGTCATTACTATTCCTGCCACAGCCATTGCATAAACCATGTTGTTCCTAAAGCAGCATGCCAAGATAGCAGGTACAATAAATCCGATAAGCCTATTGATCTTTCCGCTGTCTATGAATCTTAGAAGGAAAGTGACCGCAATAAGAGTAAATGCTCCGCACATCACTCCCTTAATAGTTGAAATAGCATAATAGGACAAAGTAGGGTTGAGCACAAAGCAAAGCAGCGTAATGATCCTTATGCTTTTCCTTACCTTTCTGTCATAGAGATACCTCATAAAGCAAGCTACGGATCCCGAAACTACAAGCATCTGTAGTATCGTGAAAAACTGAAAACCGTAATTCGGATGTCCTAATTTGCATCCAAGCTCATAAAATCTTCCCAAAAGGACTGTATGCAGTATGGGATGATGCGTAGATATTCCTCCATATAGCCAATCCTCAACCTGCGCATTTGCATCACCAATAAAGTTACCCGGCCACCAATATAGAAATAGCGGAACAAAGCTCAAAAACACTATTCCCCAGATCATACACAGGTAACCAATGGCTTTGCCGGTCTTTGTCGCTTTAACATCCAAAGAATCCTCAACAGAACTTATTCTGTCAAAGAAACCGATCATCTCCGAAATAATCGGTACAAATATAAGCGCCAGTCCCAATGTAACCGGTATAAGATAAGCCCCCTTTGAGCTTCCGTCAAAAATATCATTGTTACCGAAAATAATATGTACTCCCAAAAACGTCGAAAGTCCCATAAGAATTCCGATCACAGCAGAAACAATAGCCCTGCCTATGTTTGATAAAACCTCTCCCTTAAAAAATCTCCATAAAAGGATAAAGTCAAAGGCAAAAAAAACAAGGCTGACAGGATTAAAGCC
>JAEEGF010212963.1_pt1 | contig 60923 bp, 60 predicted proteins | sample 9134171 | NCBI WGS metagenome assembly JAEEGF01 (sample SAMN16246542, study PRJNA631951) | gut metagenome | biome: gut microbiome; feature: rumen; material: AP-attached | host: Bos | place: Iran: Karaj | collected 2018-10 | reverse complement strand
AGATTCTTACTAATGGTCTTAGACTTTCGAGAGTACATGAAGTATTGGTTGAGCGTTGTATCGCCGGCTGGAAGGAAATCGAGTACGAGGTAATGCGAGATGCAGCAGGTAACTGTATCACAGTATGTAACATGGAAAATATTGATCCTGTTGGTGTACATACTGGTGATTCAATTGTAGTTGCTCCTTCACAGACTCTTGGAGATAAGGAATATCAGATGCTTAGAAGCTCTGCATTAAATATTATCTCTGAACTTGGAATTACTGGTGGATGTAATGTGCAGTATGCACTTCATCCAGATACATTTGAATACTGCGTAATTGAGGTTAATCCTAGAGTATCCCGTTCATCAGCTTTGGCTTCTAAAGCCACAGGTTATCCTATTGCCAAGGTTGCTGCCAAGATTGCTTTGGGTTACACCCTTGATGAAATCAAGAATGCAATTACAGGCAAGACTTACGCATCCTTCGAGCCAATGCTTGATTATTGCGTAGTGAAGATTCCTAGACTTCCATTTGACAAATTTATTACAGCTAAGCGTACACTTACAACTCAGATGAAGGCTACTGGAGAGGTTATGAGTATCTGCAACAATTTCGAGGGCGCTCTTATGAAGGCTATCAGATCTTTGGAGCAGCATGTGGATTCTCTTATGAGCTACGGATTTAATGAATATAGCGATGCAGAGCTTGAGGCTGCACTTGATGTGGTTGATGACAGAAGAATCTATCTCATTGCTGAATGCTTGAGAAGAGGTATGTCTTATGAGCATATTCATGAGAGAACAATGATTGATATCTGGTTCATTGACAAGATTGCAATCCTGGTTGAGATGGAGCAGAAGCTGCAGAATGAGGAGCTTACAGTTGAGACTCTCAAGGAAGCTAAGAGATTAGAATTCCCTGATACAGTTATTGCTAAGCTTACAGGCAAGTCTGTAGAAGAAGTGAAGAAGATGCGCTATGACAATGGTATTGTAGCTGCCTTCAAGATGGTTGATACCTGTGCTGCTGAGTTCGCTGCAGAGACTCCTTACTATTACTCGGTATTCGGTTCAGTTAACGAAGCTGAGCAGACCAAGGATAAGAAGAAGATTTTAGTACTTGGTTCTGGCCCAATTAGAATCGGTCAGGGTATTGAGTTTGACTATTGTTCAGTTCATTCTACATGGGCATTTGCCAAGGAAGGCTATGAGACAATTATTGTAAATAATAATCCAGAGACAGTATCTACTGACTTTGATATTGCAGATAAATTGTACTTTGAGCCTCTTACAGATGAAGATGTGGAGAGCATTGTAGATATTGAGAAGCCTGATGGAGCTGTTGTACAGTTCGGTGGTCAGACAGCTATTAAGCTTACAGAAGCATTGAAGCGCATGGGTGTTCCAATTTTAGGAACCAAGGCGGAGGATGTGGATGCTGCTGAGGATAGAGAATTATTTGACAAGATATTAGAGGAGACTGAGATTCCTAGAGCTTCAGGTGGTACAGTTTACACTGCTGAGGAGGCCAAGGAAGTAGCTAACAGAATCGGTTATCCAGTTCTTGTTCGTCCTTCATATGTACTTGGTGGACAGGGAATGCAGATTGCATTCAATGATGATGAGATTGAAGAATTTATTGATATAATCAATCAGATTGCTCAGGATCATCCAATTCTTGTAGATAAATATTTACAGGGAAAAGAGATTGAGGTTGATGCTGTATGTGATGGTACAGACATATTGATTCCAGGTATTATGGAACATATTGAGCGTACAGGAGTTCACTCAGGTGATTCAATCTCTGTATATCCAGCTCATACCATCGGAGATGATATTAAAGCCAAGATTGCAGATTATACAGCTCGCCTTGCCAAGGCTTTGCATGTAAAGGGTATGATTAATATCCAGTTTATTGTAATGGACGGAGAGGTATATGTAATCGAGGTTAATCCTAGATCTTCCCGTACTGTTCCTTACATCAGCAAGGTTACTGGAATTCCAATTGTTGATTTAGCAACCAAGGTTATTATAGGTTCTACAATCAGAGAGCTTGGTTATGAACCAGGACTTCAGCCAGAAGCTGACTATATAGCAATCAAGATGCCGGTATTCTCATTTGAGAAGCTACGTGGTGCTGAGATTTCCATGGGACCTGAGATGAAATCGACAGGTGAGTGTCTGGGAATTGGCAAGACATTTAACGAAGCATTGTACAAGGCATTCCTTGGCGCTGGTGTAAATGTTACTAAATACAAGCAGATGATTATGACAGTTGCAGATAAGGATAAGCCAGAGGCTGTAGGCGTAGCCAAGAGATTTGCAGACTTGGGTTACAAGATTTATGCAACTCGCTCAACTGCCAAATATCTCCAGGAGCATGGTATAGATGCTCTTTGGGTAAATAAGATTTCTCAGGAATCACCAAATGTTATGGATTTGATTCTAGGTCACAAGATTGATTTGGTAATTGATATTCCAACAACAGGTCATGGGGATAAGACAAGAGATGGATTCCTTATTAGAAGAAATGCTATCGAGACAGGAGTATATTGTATAACAGCAATGGATACAGCCAATGCTCTTGCAACAGCATTGGAGACTCAGTTGGATAATATTACTTTGATTGATATTGCCAAGGTTGATAATCGATAGATTTATATGTAAATGAATGCCGCAATAAATTCATGGATAATTAATTCATGTTTTTATTGCGGTATTATTTTAAAGTCAACTTTGATGTGTTAAAATGATAAAATCTTATGTAAAATAAGTGGAGTATATTTAAATATAGTAAAGAGATTGGAAGAAAATGAGTAGTTTGAAACAGGATTTAACAACACAGGTTATATTGACTGACGGTGCAATGGGAACCTATTACAACCATTTGTATCCAGAGGCAGAAGAGCTTGTGGAAAATGAAAATCTAAATAATAAGTCGAGAATCTATGATATTCATAAAGCATATATTCAGGCTGGAGCCAGATTGCTTCGCACTAATACATTTGCATCAAATTTCAATTTCTATCCTGATAGGGATGAGTTGAAAGCAAATTTGCAGGCAGGTCTACAGATTGCCAGGGATGCAGTGGCAAATGTAGCCTGTGATGGCCAAGTATATGTAGCTGCTGATATTGGAACTCTTTATGACATTGGCAAGGATTTCACTGAGGTTATCAATGATTACAAATATATAATTGACTGCTTCCTTGAGGCTGGAGGAGATATATTCTGGTTTGAGACACAGAATGATATTTTCTATATCAAGGAGCTGGCTCAATATATCAAGACTAAGTGTCAGGATGCCTATGTTATAGCCAGTTTCTGTGTTGATAAGACAGGCTATTCCAAATCCGGTATTAGCTACAAGAGAATTATAAATGAAATGTGTCATTTGGATTCTGTAGATGCTTACGGATTTAACTGTAGTATGGCAGGCTCTCAGATGGTTAAACTCCTGGAAAATATATCATTTCCATCGGATAAACCTCTGGTTGCATTACCTAATGCAGGATATCCATATGAAGTTCGTGGCCAGATATATTATGGCAAGAACATTGGATATTTCGTTGAAAATGAAATTGCTCTTCAGAAGATAGGTGCCAATATTGTAGGCGGTTGTTGTGGAACAACTCCAGAATATATATCCCTGATTTCACTTGATAATCATCTTTATACCAAGAGCATTACCAAAAAGGAATCTGAAGTTGTTGCCAGAACTGAGTCAGGTTTCTGGAAGAAGCTTCAGAATGGTGAGAAACCATTTGTTGTAGAACTTGATCCACCTGCTGATATGAATTATCAGAGGGTTGTTGAAGGAGCCAAGATGCTTCAGGAGCATAATGTGGATTTACTTACTTTGTCAGATTCACCACTTGCCAGAACCAGAATGGATGCATCTTTATTGGGAAGCAAAATTCAGAAGGAGATTGGCATAGATGTGATGCCTCATATCTCCTGTAGAGATAGAAATATTATAAGTCTCCGTGGAACTATTATGGGGGCTTATGCCAATGATTTGAAACATTTTCTCTTTGTAACAGGTGATCCTATATCAAAGCAGAATCGTGCGGATCAGACACAGGTATTCAACTGTAATTCAATTCGTCTTATGAATCTGGCAGATGGAATGAATCACGAGGAATTTGTGGATGATACCATAGTATATGGTGGGGCTCTGAATTATAACGGGGTAAATGTGGATGCAATTGCCCGTCGTATGAATATGAAAATGGAACAGGGATGTACATTTTTCCTGACACAGCCTATATATAGTGATGATGATGTGGCCAGAATAAAAGAATTGAGAGAGATGACAGGTGCCAAGATAATGGCAGGAATCATGCCTCTTGTCAGCAGAAAAAATGCCATGTTTATTGCTAATGAAATGCCTGGTATGAATGTGCCGGATTATATTGTAGATAAATATAGTGCAGACATGACCAGAGAGGAGTCGGAGCAGGTGGCAATTGAGATATCTGTGGAAATTGCCAAGAAATTACAGGATTGCTGTGATGGATATTATTTTATGACTCCATTTAACAGAGTGAATTTGATTTGTAATGTTATTGAGAAAATACGATCAGGACTGAATCTGTAATCATAAGTTGAATTTATTCTATTATTTATGAATACTATTATTATCCTAAATTATTATTGTTATAAATGTTTTTGAACTTTGATAAGAAGTTTGAGGGTTGAGGTGAAGAAATGACTAGAGAGGAATTATATAAATTATTTGAAAATGGGCCGGTAATATTAGATGGTGCAACTGGTACCAATTTAATGAAGGCAGGACTTCCTATGGGTGTATGTCCGGAGGAATGGATCGCTAATAATCCTCAGGCCATTATAGATTTGCAGAGGGCTTATGTGGAAGCTGGAACTAATATTTTGTATGCTCCAACATTTACTGCCAACTCTATTAAGCTGGAGGAATATGGCTTGGGAGACAAGCTGGTTGATCTTAATCGCACAATGGTCAGACTCAGTCGAGAGGCTGCTGATGGCAAAGCATTGGTTGCAGGTGATTTGACCATGACTGGACAGCAGTTGTATCCCCTTGGGGAATTGCGTTTTGAAGAGCTTGTTGAAGTATACAAGGAGCAGGTGAAGGCCATCCTTCAGGAAGGTGTAGATTTATTTGTTGTTGAGACCATGATGAGCCTGCAGGAATGTAGAGCTGCTCTTCTTGCTATTAAGGAGACCTGTGATCTGCCTGTAATGGTATCTCTGACATACAATGAGGATGGTAGAACTCTCTATGGTACAAGACCGGATACAGCCATGATTGTATTGCAGAATATGGGGGCTGATATTGTGGGCTTAAACTGTTCTACCGGCCCGGAAGATATGGTGGAACTGGTGGAGCAGATGGCAAAGGTTGCGGATGTTCCTATTATGGTTAAGCCAAACAATGGATTGCCTGAACTGGTGGATGGAGAAACTGTATATTCTACTACACCGGAAGAGTTTGCGGGCGCGTGTGAGCTTTTATATGAGGCCGGAGCAATTGTTCTGGGAGGTTGTTGTGGTACAACTCCTGAGCATATTAGAGCCTTGGCTAATAGAATGTCTGGCAAGGAGGCTAGAGTTCCTGAACCAAAACATTTACCAATAGTTACATCTGAAAGGGAAAATGTATTCGTAGATGTCAATGGAACCTTTAAGGTAGTGGGAGAGCGAATTAATCCTACAGGTAAGAAAAAGTTACAGGCAGAGCTTCGGGAAGGAAGTCTGCAGCTTGTGAAGGATTTCGCCAGAGCTCAGGAAGCGGACGGAGCTTCTATATTGGATGTGAATATGGGAACCAATGGTATTGATGAGGGGGAGATGATGCTGGCTGCCATTGATGAGATAACCTACACAGTAGATTTGCCTCTGTGTATTGATTCAAGCTATCCAGAGGTTATTGAGGCGGCTCTTAGAGCATATCCAGGACGAGCTATTATTAACTCCATCTCTGCAGAGGAGCCAAAGATGCAGAAGATGCTGCAGGTGGCGAAGAAATATGGTGCAATGTTTATTTTGTTGCCTCTGTCATCAGCAGGTCTTCCAAAGAATTTAGATGAGAAGAAGGCAAATATTGATTATATATTAAAGAATGCTGAGGAGATTGGTTTAAGCTCTAAATCAGCTATTGTTGATGTGCTTGTGCAGACTGTTGGTGCAGATCCAACTGCGGCTTTACAGTGCTTTGAGACAATTGATTATTGCAAGAATACTTTGTCGTTGCCAACTATTTGTGGTCTGTCAAATATTTCCTTTGGTATGCCACAGAGAACCTTTGTCAATTCGGCATTTTTGAATGTGGCTCTGTCTAAAGGTCTTACTATGGCTATTGCTAATCCATCTCAGGAGATGCTTATGTATTCGGCCTTTGCTGTGGATTTGTTATTAAACAAAGATGGGGCTTCTGACAGATATCTGCAAACTGTTCCTACAGAGAAGATGAATCTGTCATTTGGTGATGGTACCTTTGTTCCAGGAAAGAAGGAGTCGGAGGTTCAAGTTGATTCCACAGCTTCCCCAGAGGAGAGCCATCCGATCTTTATTGATGTGTTAAATGGTAATAAAGACGTGGTTGTAGATGATGTGAAAGCTGAATTGGATGCTGGTACAACACCTACGGATATTATTGAGACTTATCTTATTGCTGCCATTAACAAGGTTGGTGAATATTATGATCAGAAGAAATATTTCCTTCCACAATTAATTGCAGGAGCCAATACCATGAAGGTGGCTATGGATTATTTGGAGCCCCTTTTATTGGAAAACTCTGATGGTACTGTCAAAGGTGTATGCGTATTTGCTACAGTTGAAGGTGATATCCATGATATTGGTAAGAATCTGGTTGTTTTAATGCTCAAGAATTATGGCTATCAGGTATATGACATGGGCAAAGACATAGCTGCTGAAGCTATTGTGGATAAGGCAATAGAAACAGATGCTGATATTATAGGATTATCAGCACTTATGACTACAACTATGGTGAAGATGAAAGATGTGGTTGAGCTTGTCAAAAAGAGAAATTGTAGAGCTAAAGTTGTAATTGGAGGAGCTTGCATCACAGAGAGTTACGCTGTGGAAATAGATGCTGATGGCTATTCCAAAGACGCGGCAGATTGTGTGAAATTAATCGATAAATTGTTGGAATCTTAGAACATGGAAAATGTTTTATTGAAAAGTTTTAAAAAGTTGAAATTTTTTCGAAAAAAGTTGTTGACTTAAGATGGTCAATATAGTATATTAGATTTCGGTCGCGAGAGAGCGACGCAGAAATGGGATCTTAGCTCAGCTGGGAGAGCATCTGCCTTACAAGCAGAGGGTCACAGGTTCGAGCCCTGTAGGTCCCATTCAAAATCTAATATGGCGAGGTGGCTCAACTGGCTAGAGCGTCCGGTTCATACCCGGGAGGTTGAGAGTTCGAGTCTCTCCCTCGCTACTGAAATCTCTTATCAATAGATAAGAGATTTTTTTTGTTGTAAAAAAAGTTGGTTCAGCAATTTGGAATTAAAAAATACTATAATTGCTGATTGTTTTATGTTATTATGTAGATTGTATGTGAAGATAACATAGGAGAGTACTATAATCATGAGAATAGGTACAGGATATGATGTTCATAAATTGGTTGAAGGCCGCAAGCTGATTATTGGTGGAGTTGAGATTCCCCACACTTTGGGACTCCTTGGGCATTCAGATGCAGATGTGCTTCTACATGCTATTATGGATGCTATTTTGGGTGCAGCTGGTCTTGGGGATATTGGTAAACATTTTCCGGATACAGATGAAGCTTACAAAGGTGCTGATTCCATTAAGCTTATGGAGCATGTGGCTGAACTGATTGCTGAGGAAGGTTATGTAGTAGGAAATGTTGATGCGACTGTTATTGCCCAGAAGCCGAAGCTTAGACCTTACATAGAACAGATGGAAGAAAATGTAGCCCGAGCTCTTGGAATTACAACTGATAGGGTAAATATTAAAGCTACTACAGAGGAACATCTGGGATTTACCGGTAGAGAAGAAGGTATTAGCTCCCAGGCGGTTGCGTTGCTTGAAAGTTTCTATGAATCCAGTGTGACTATGGCTGATTCGGAAAGTAGTCGATGCGCATCCTGTCCAGGCTGCAGTAAGCAGTAGATTTTTGAATAAAATGAATAAAATGTATATGCAAATTTATGCATAAATACTTGATATATGAGGAACTTGGAAATGAAAATATTTAACACACTTACAAGAACAAAAGAAGAATTTAAACCTATAGAACCAGGAAAGGTTAGAATGTATGTCTGCGGACCTACAGTATATAACTATATTCACATTGGAAATGCCAGACCAATGATAGTATTTGACACAGTTCGCAGATACTTTGAATATTGCGGATATGAAGTGAATTATGTATCCAACTTCACTGATGTGGATGACAAGATTATCAAGAAGGCTAATGAAGAAGGCATAGCACCAGAGGAAATCTCAGAGAGATATATTGCTGAGTGCAAGAAGGATATGGCGGACTTGAATGTGCGTCCTGCCACAACACATCCACAGGCCACACAGGAAATCGATGGTATGATTGACATGATTCAGACATTGATGGACAAGGGCTATGCCTACAAGGTTAGTGATGGAACTGTATATTACAGAACCAGAAAATTTGAGGGCTATGGTAAGCTTTCTCACAGAGATATTGATGAGCAGGAAGCTGGACATAGAAGCATCGATGTAGTTGGAAGTGAGAAGGAAGATGATTTTGATTTCGTTCTCTGGAAGCCTAAGAAGGACGGAGAGCCATATTGGGATTGCCCATGGTGCCAAGGTCGTCCAGGATGGCATATAGAATGTTCTGTAATGTCCAAGAAATATTTAGGTGATCAGATTGATATTCATGCTGGCGGAGAGGATTTGATTTTCCCTCATCATGAGAATGAAATTGCTCAATCTGAGGCGGCAAATGGAGTTCCTTTTGCTACATACTGGATGCACAATGGTTTCTTGAATATTGACAACAAGAAGATGTCCAAGTCACTTGGCAATTTCTTTACAGTTAGAGAGATTGGTGAGAAATATGATTTGGCAGTTTTGAGATTCTTTATGCTCCAGGCTCATTACAGAAGTCCGTTGAACTTCAGTGCTGAACTTATGGAAGCTGCCAAAAACGGTTTGGATAGAATTATTACAGCAGGCAAGAATCTGGATTATATTGCCAAGAACTCAGCAGTTGAAGAGATGACAGCTGAGGAGAGAGCGGTTTATGATAAGAGAATTGAATTTGTTGATAAATTCAAGGCTGCAATGGATGATGACTTCAATACAGCAGATGCTTCTTCGGCAATATTTGAACTTGTTAAATTCTGTAATCAGAATGTGAATGAGAATTCTTCTCGTGCTTTAGCCAAGGGATTATATGATCAGATGGATGAATTATGTGATGTTCTTGGAATTGTATTGGCTCAGGAAGAGGAAAGTCTTGATGAACAGGTTGAAGCTCTCATTCAGGAGCGCCAGCAGGCTAGAAAGGATAAGAACTTTGCCAGAGCTGATGAGATTAGAGATGAGCTTACTGCTATGGGTATCGTATTAGAGGATACTCGAGAAGGCGTAAAGTGGCACAGAGCTTAAGTTTGCAAAGGTATAGATTATAATGGATGAAATGAATGGAGTCGAAGCATTCAATTCCTATATAATGGATGCTTTTCACATTGAAAAGAAAGATATACGAACCTATTCGCCTCTTACTTTGGCATATATTGGAGATGGAATATTTGACCTGGTTATAAGAAGTGTGGTTGTAGGTGAGGGTAATACCTCGGCGAATCAGCTACATAGACATACATCTCATATTGTCAAAGCTCATTCACAGGCTGTTATGGCAGATGCTTTGATGGAGGAAATGACTGAGGAAGAACAGGATGTATACAGAAGAGGCAGAAATGCCAAATCTCATACAACTGCCAAGAATGCTACCGTTGCTGATTACAGAAGCGCCACAGGCTTTGAGGCTGTTATGGGATATTTATATATGACAGACCAGTTGGAGAGAATTGTATATCTGTGCAAGCTTGGTATTGAAAAATCAGGTTTGACTCTGTAATTGGATGAAAGGAATACAATGGAAGAAAATAATTTAACCATAGAGGGCAGAAATGCAGTATTGGAAGCGTTTCGCTCAGGAAAACCAATTGACAAAATATTCGTGTTGGATGGCTGTCAGGATGGACCTATTAGAACAATTGTCCGTGAAGCCAAGAAGCATGATGTGATTATAAATTTCGTAGCCAAGGAGAGATTGGATCAAATCTCTGAGACAGGCAAACATCAGGGCGTTATTGCTCAGGGAGCTGCGTATGAATATTCAACAGTAGAACAAATGCTTGAGACTGCCAAAGAAAAGGGGGAAGATCCATTTATCATTTTCCTTGACGGTGTGGAAGATCCACACAACTTGGGAGCTATTATTAGAACTGCCAATCAGGCGGGAGCGCATGGAGTGGTTATTCCAAAGCGCAGAGCTGTTGGTCTAACAGCTACAGTTGCCAAGGCTTCCGCAGGAGCTATTAATTACACTCCAGTGGCAAAGGTTACTAATCTGTCACAGACTATTGAGAGTCTGAAGGATCAGGGCATGTGGTTTGTATGTGCTGATATGGATGGAGAGTCCATGTACAACTTGAATCTCACTGGTTCCATTGGCGTTGTAATGGGTAACGAGGGAAATGGTGTCAGCGACTTGGTGAAGAAGCACTGTGACTTGGTTGCTTCAATTCCAATGAAGGGAGATATTGATTCCTTAAATGTATCTGTAGCTACAGGAATTTTGACATATGAGGTTGTGCGACAGCGCTTAAATGTTGTAAAATAATTGGGAGCGAGATGGAATTTAATTATTTGGAAATGACAGACGAAGACATTGTTGCCAGATTTCAAAATGGGGACTTTGACGCGGCAGAATATATTATCAAGAAATATGACAGTGTTATTCGTCGATATGGGGAAATTTTTTTTATAAAAGGCGGTGACAAGGCCGATGTGAGACAGGAGGGTTTCATAGGTCTGTTGGAAGCCTTGAAGAACTACGATGTTTCTAAGGGAGCTGGCTTTAGCAGCTTTGCAAATTTATGCATTAAGCGACGCATTTTCAAAGCGGTTCAAAGTGCTGATACTTTGAAAAATGCTCCTCTTAATCTATATACATCTCTTTCGGATAATGAGGGAATCAATGAATATGACAACATGATTGCCTCGTCTAATATGGGAGAATTACAGAATCCGGAGAAAATAATAGTAGATATAGAAGACTCGCAGAATATTTATGGTATGTTAGTAGATAGTCTAAGCAAGATGGAACTTGAGGTTTTGTTCTATATGAACAGCGGAATGGATTATCATATGATTGCCAAAACTATGGGAAGGTCAGACAAAAATATCGATAACGCTATTCAGCGTATCAGAAATAAAGCCAGGAAGATAATAAATGCTTCCAAAGAATAAATGTATTGGAGAAATTGGGGTAGATGTTAAACAAAATCTTGGAACACAAAACTGAAGAACTTCCATCACTTGAAAGGTTCAAGATACTTGGTGCAAAAGTAGTTGATGAAATGAAACAACCACTTATTGTCAGTATGAATATCAGAAATCTGAAATATTTCAATGAGATTTATGGTACTGATAAGGGTGATTGGTTGATTTCTAGAATGGTTGATTATTTCTGCAGAAATAATAGGACTACAATCACGGGAACTATGAGTTATGCGGATCATTTATTGATTCTATGTGAGACGGGTTATGCTACAGAAAAGGAAGTCATAGCTTATTATGAATCAATTGCTGATGACTTCGTAGCGGAAGTAAATCGACTATATGATCGCGCTAAGGTACATGTGGAAATAGGTCTATATATGATGCAGCCAGGGGATAGCTTCATTTATGCTCAGGACAATGCTCGTTATGCCAGAAGAAGTATGAAGGGTAGCTATGCTACAACAGTTGCATTTTATTCAGAAGATATCAGACGCAAGTCGGTTAAGAAGGCCAGCGTTATTCCTAATTTTGAGAGAGCTATGAGTGAGGATGGAATTCAGATTTATCTCCAGCCTAAATATTCTGTTAAGGACGACAAAATAGTAGGTGCAGAGGCCTTGTCTCGATTCCATGATGAGAATGGTGAAATATTATCACCTGCACTATATGTGCCGATTTTGGAACAGGCAGGAATAGTATCCCGCCTGGATTACAAGGTGTTGGCCAAGACAGTTAAGCTTTTATCAAAATGGCAGAGGGATGGCAAAGAATTATTTCCTGTATCTGTTAATTTATCAAGAGAAGATCTGGCAGATAAGAGATTTATTGATTCATTAGATAAACTTGTGGAAGATGCTGGTATTGATAAGAAATATATTGAATTTGAATTGACGGAATCAGTGCTGGTTCAGGATTTAGAAGATATTATTGAGCAGCTTCAGAAACTTCGTAAATTAGGTTATAGAGTTGCTTTGGATGATTTCGGATCAGGTTATAATTCACTTTATGTACTTGGTCAGATTCCTGCCAATGTAATTAAGTTTGACAGAGGTTTTGTTCTCCATTCAATTAATAATGAAATGGGAGAGACGATTCTAAAGAATCTGGTGGATACATTCAAGGAAATTTCCTTTGAGGTTCTATGCGAAGGCGTTGAAACTGAGAACGAAAAAGAGAAGATTGTAGACTGTGGTTGTGATGTGATACAAGGGTATTTATATGACAAACCATTGAATATAATTGAATTTGAAAACAAGTATGTGTATTCATAGAAAATTCATAGTTTATTACAAGTAAATGGTTGACAGAAGCCAGGTGCCATGTTATTATAATTTTGCTTTTAAAGTTCATAGAACTTGTTTCCTTTATGGAAACAGAAGTCTCTATCCTTTGTAAGTCTCATAAAGTTGCAAAAAAAGCCACTCATTTGGGTGGCTATTTTTGCGCCCGAAAATAATTATTTCAAAGGCATATCATATGGAGTTCTAGACTTGTATACCTGATATGCCTTGAAGCCTGTATCAAGCAACATTTCTCTTATATTATCAAAGTGTTCGCCGATATATTCTGGTGAATGAGCATCAGCGCCGATGGTTATTAGATTTCCACCCATTTCCTTATACTTCTTGATTATCTGGTAATTAGGATTAGGTTCTTTTAATCCGCGTTTATATGATCCAGTATTTATTTCCAAAGCGATATCATGTCCAATGATAAATTTCAGAATCTGTTCAACTAATTCCTTGAAAGGTTCATAGCTATCAATATTTAACTCCTTGGCAGGGCCGTAGCGAAATACATAATCCAAATGTCCTAAACTGTCGAACTCATCAAAGGCAATAATATTTTCAAGCATTGCTTCATAGGATTTTCTATATGCATCAATTGGATCTACATTTTCAAAATAAGCAGGATAGTAAGGGTCCACACCGTCAATTACATGGAGAGAACCGATTACATAATCGAAATCATTTTCCAGTAATAAAACTCTGTGGCGGTTGCTTAGATGTGTCTGGAGACCTAATTCAATTCCGTAATTAATTTTGAAGTCTTCATTAGAATGAGTTTCTATCAATTGGCGAATTGTTTTTTCATAAGTAGGAATGTCTAAGTCAAACAGTCCTGGTTCTTCCTTGAAATCCCAATCTAAGTGGTCTGTAAAAGTTATACCTGGCAATCCAAGCTTCATGGCCTGTGCAATCATATTTTCTGGAGGTGTCTGCGAGTCTCCGGAAAAGGAAGAGTGCATGTGAGAATCCCATATTTTCATTGTATGTCTCCTTTGTTTATTCCAATATAAATGTCATCATATAATCATAATTATATTTTAGGAACATATGAAATTCAATGCCGGATGTAATTAGATATGAACCTTAATGTGTCAAAAAATTAACAAATTTTATGAAAGTTGGTCTAAAGGGTTGAAATCTATGGCTAAATTAGATAAAATATAAAAAGTTTCGAGGCATTGCCTCGCTAATAGAAATTATTCAAATCTTAGGAGGAATTGAAAATGGCAGTAAGAGTAGCAATTAACGGTTTCGGTCGTATCGGTCGTCTTGCTTTCCGTCAGATGTTCGGAGCAGAAGGTTACGAAGTAGTTGCAATCAATGACCTTACATCACCAAAGATGTTAGCACATCTTTTAAAGTATGATTCATCACAGGGAAAGTATGCTTTAGCTGATACAGTTAAGGCTGGTGAGGATTCAATCACAGTTGATGGTAAGGAAATCAAGATTTATGCATTCCCAGATGCAAACAATTGCCCATGGGGTGAATTAAAGGTTGACGTAGTTCTTGAGTGTTCAGGATTCTACACATCAAAGGAAAAGGCTCAGGCTCATATCAATGCTGGAGCTCGTAAGGTAGTTATTTCTGCACCTGCAGGAAACGACCTTCCTACAATCGTTTACAATGTAAACCACAAGACATTGAAGCCAGAAGATACAATCATCTCTGCAGCTTCATGTACAACAAACTGCTTAGCACCTATGGCTAAGGCACTTAACGATGCTTTCGGTATCAAGTCTGGTATCATGAGCACAATTCACTCATACACAGGTGATCAGATGACACTTGATGGCCCACAGCGTAAGGGTGATCTTCGTCGTTCACGTGCAGCAGCAGTTAATATCGTACCTAACTCAACAGGTGCTGCAAAGGCTATCGGTCTTGTTATCCCTGAGTTAAATGGTAAGTTAATCGGATCTGCACAGCGTGTACCATGCCCAACAGGTTCTACAACAATCCTTGTTGCAACAATCGAGAAGAGCGCAACAGTTGAGGAAATCAATGCAGCAATGAAGGCAGCTGAGACAGAGTCATTCGCATACAATGAGGATGAGATCGTTTCTTCTGATATCATCGGTGCAACAGCTGGATCTATCTTTGATGCAACACAGACAATGGTTGGTGAAGATAACCTTGTTCAGGTTGTTTCTTGGTATGATAACGAGAACAGCTACACATCTCAGATGGTTCGTACTATTAAGTACTTCTCAGAGTTAGCTTAATTCGTTGATTTAAACAGACTCATTAAAGGGGTCCGGCTTATAGGGCCGGGCTCCTTTTTGTATCTCAATTTATGAGATATACCATTGCGAAATGGTTGGAGGAGTGGGTATAAAAACAATCTTTAGAAAATGGAGGAATGTTCAATGGGATTAAATAAAAAATCTGTTGATGACATCAATGTAAAAGGTCAAAGAGTATTATGTAGATGTGATTTCAATGTACCAATCATTGATGGAAAAATCACTGACGAGAACAGACTTGTTGCAGCTATGCCTACAATCAAGAAATTAGTTGCTGATGGCGGAAAGGTTATCTTGTGTTCTCACCTTGGAAAGGTAAAGACAGAAGAGGATAAGGCTAAGCTTAGCCTCGCTCCTGTAGCTGAGAGACTTACACAGCTTCTTGGTCAGGAAGTTAAGTTCGTAGTTGATCCAGAAGTTGTTGGACCAAACGTAAGAGCTGCTGTTGAAGCAATGAATGATGGAGACATTATTTTAATCGAGAATACTCGTTTCCGTCCAGAAGAGACAAAGAACGGAGAAGCATTCTCAAAGGATTTAGCATCTATCTGTGATGTATTTGTAAATGATGCATTTGGTACAGCTCACAGAGCACATTGTTCAAATGTAGGTGTTACACAGTTTGTTGACACTGCTGTTGTTGGATACTTAATGGAGAAGGAAATTGATTTCCTTGGAAATGCTGTTGAGAATCCAGTTAGACCTTTCGTAGCTATCCTTGGTGGCGCAAAGGTTTCTTCTAAGATTCCTGTTATAGAAAACCTTTTGGATAAGGTTGATACACTTATCATTGGTGGTGGTATGGCATATACATTTATGGCAGCACATGGTGAGCCAGTTGGTAAGTCACTTCTTGAGGCTGATTACGAAGATTACTGTCTCAAGATGGAGAAGAAAGCAGAGGAGAAGGGCGTTAAGCTTCTTATCCCTATTGATACTGTTGTTGGAGACGATTTCTCAAATGACTGCAACTTCAAGGTTGTTGAGCGTGGAGAAATTCCTGATGACATGGAAGGTCTTGATATCGGACCTAAGTCAAGAGAATTATTTACAAAGGCTATCGCTGATGCGAAGACAGTTGTATGGAACGGACCTATGGGATGTTTCGAGATGCCTAACTTCGCTGGTGGTACAATAGCTGTATGTGAAGCTCTTGCTAAAATTGATGGAACAACAATCATCGGTGGTGGTGATTCAGCTTCTGCAGCAAATAACTTAGGATTTGGCGACAAGATGACACATATCTCAACAGGTGGTGGAGCTTCTCTTGAATTCTTAGAGGGCAAGGAACTTCCTGGTGTTGCTGCTGCAAACGACAGATAATTTATAATTGATATTGATTCATGATATGTCATTTGCCTTGCTGTGCTTGGCAGATGACATATGCATGTGTTGAAATGTTAATAAAAAGGAGTAATTGAAAAATGGCAAGAAGAAAGATTGTAGCCGGAAACTGGAAGATGAATATGACTCCAAGTGAGGCTGTAAAATTAGTAGAAGAGTTAAAGCCACTTGTAGAGTCTCAGGACGTTGATGTTGTATATTGCGTACCAGCAATCGACATCGTACCAGTTGTAGAGGCTGTAAAGGGTACAAACGTAGAAGTAGGTGCTGAGAACCTCTACATCGAGGATAAGGGTGCTTACACAGGTGAGATTTCAGCAGATATGCTTGTTGATGCAGGTGTTAAATATGTTGTTATCGGACATTCAGAGAGAAGAGAATACTTTGGTGAGACAGATGAGTTCCTTAACAAGAAGGTTAAGAAGGCTATCGAGAAAGGTCTTACACCAATCCTTTGCTGTGGTGAGACACTTGAGCAGAGAGAAATGGGCGTTACAATGGATTGGATCAGACTTCAGATTAAGTCTGATTTAGCTGGAGTTGCAGCAAGTGATGTTGCAAACTTAGTAATCGCTTACGAGCCAATCTGGGCTATCGGAACAGGCAAGACTGCTACATCTGACCAGGCTGAAGAAGTATGCTGCGGAATCAGAGAGTGCATCGCTGAGATGTATGATCAGGCTACAGCAGATTCAGTTCGTATTCAGTACGGCGGATCTGTAAATGCTTCAAATGCAGCTGAGCTTTTCGCTAAGCCAAATATTGATGGTGGATTAGTTGGTGGAGCTTCAATTAAGGCTGACTTTGGTAAGATTGTAAATTACTAAAATATTTTTATATTTATGGTGGAATATTAGTTGGTATTTGTGTATACTTTACTTGCATATATTAATTTTGGTTATGACTTATTTATAAGTTTATAACATACACACCAAACAAAAACGCGTCACTCGGCAGCACCGCTGAGGGACCGTTTTTGCTTTATATAGAATCATTTATGCATTTTGTAAGAAAATATAGGATTTATTTTGTTACAAAAATTCGAGACAAATCTGTTTTCGATTTTCGAGACTTTTGTTATGATAAATATAATTGTTAAACTGTTAATCAGTATGTACGGGTGCATTTGAGTTTTTGGAAATTAGGGGAATTGGACAATGAGAATATTATTAGCAGAGGATGATAGCAAAATTAGTAATTTTGTTTCCATGTCTTTGGAGAAATATGCTGACTGCGATGTGGCTAAGACGGGAGATGAGGCAATTGATTTGTATACTTTGGTTGCATCAAAACAGGATGCATATGATTTGTGCTTCATTGATTATATTATGCCGGGAATAAATGGCTTTGATACAATTAAGCATATTCGTGATTTGGAAAATAACAAGAAATTGCAGAAAAGTGGTATATATCTTATGACATCTATGCCTGAAGCAGAGTGGGATACGGATGGAATTTGTGATGGCTTCATCAAGAAGCCGCTGGATATATCTGAGATAATACATATCATTACGACTCGAGAATAATATCATAGATGTCATCAAAATTGATTTTGGTATTTGTAATTTGAATGAATCGGCTGGTAGCATCAATTTTAGCTACCATGCCGGTTTTCTTTATATAATTATTATCTGAATAATATATGATGGTTACAATGCTGCCTCTTTGGATGCCTCGCATTTTATAATCTAATTCTTCGGCCTTTTCTGGAGATAGAGTTATTTTGTCGACGATAATTACTTCCTTGGCCCTAAGAGCTTCCTCATATCCCTTGAGGGCGGCAAATGGCATGAACTGCTTGGCGCGTTCTTGAATTGTCATTTTATACTTTGGTTTAGTCGCCACTGCGATGACCTCCAATCTGATTATTTCTCTCTTGCATAGTTGAGCTTTCCTGCAGGTTCATTCCTTTTAGAATTGCATTTTTACCAAACTTATCCTTAATCTGGATTACAGCTTTTTGAATCTTTTTATTTCTTTCTAATTCTACAGCATCAACAAAGAAATTATATTGATGGCACTCTTCTTGAGTTACAGAATTACAGGTTATATTGATTCTGCGAATAGGATGCATAGGATTAATGATTTCTTTGTACAATTTCTCAATGGCAGGAACCCATATAAGATCTGAATTGGTAGAATAGTTCATTGATGTAGTTCCATGTGCTGGTGGGATGTTTAAACTGTTTGAATATCCCACATGCAGGGTGATAGAGTTTGTGACTAAATCCTGGGACACCATATCAAGACACAATAAATCCATCATTTCCTTTGCTATCAGCATACCTTCTTCGAATTTATAATCACGCATCAATACCTGACCGCTTGATAAGCTGTTGGTGGATGGCTTGTAGTTTTTCACATCCTCCATGGTCACAGGTTCAATTCCTCGAGAGTGATCAATTAATAGTTCAGCATCCTTGCCAAATAATTTGTAGAGGAAATCCTCATCTGTTTTGGCAATTTGTTCCATGGTTGTTATGCCATACTGGGCCAGTTTGTCTGCAGTTCCTCTTCCAATTCTCCAGAAGTCAGTCAGAGGAGTATGCTTCCACAGTGTTTTGATGAAGCTTTCTTCTGTCAATTCTCCAATGAAATCAGGAGAGTGTTTGGCGGTTATATCCAAGGCAATCTTGGTCAGATACATATTACTTCCAATACCACAGGTTGCTCTAATGCCCAGGGTGTTGTATATATCTGCCATAATGGTCTGCCCAAGTTCTTTGGCAGACATTTGATATAGAGACAGATATTCTGTAACATCCATGAAAGCCTCGTCAATGGAGTAGACATAGATGTCTTCCTTGGCGATATATTTCATATAAATCTCGTAAATATCAGCGGAACATTCAATATAAGCCTGCATTCTAGGTGGTGCAATTATATAGTCAATGTTCTTGGGAATCTCGAACAATCTGCATCTGTTTTTGACACCCATTGCTTTGAGGGCAGGGCTTACTGCCAGACAGATGGTTTTGTCTGTTCGAGTAGGATCAGCAACAACCAGCCGAGTTGTCATTACATCCAGTCCTCTATGAGCACATTCAACAGATGCGTAGAAAGATTTCAGGTCTATGCATATATAAGTATGTTGTCTTGCCATATGTCGCTGCTCCTTTCCTTTATAATCATATATTATCTTATCATATTTGCGGAAATATAATATAATAACAGTATATATAGTTTTAGGAGAATGCTTATGGCTTATAAAGTTGGAAAATTTGAATTTGGTACATTGGATGAAGCCAATGAGGCTCAGAAAGAGTATCAGGCAATTGAATATATAACCAAGCAGTTGGATTTCAATAATCTAAGTGCTGTGAAATCAGTCTATGATCAGCTTCAGAAGCAGAATATGTTTCATACATCAATAGGTCTGACATTCATGAAGAAAATGGAGGCTCAGATCGCTAAGCTGGAAAACGCAGTTGCAGATAATGATTTTCCCTTGGATACCAATTCAAATGTGGTTGAAAATGCCGAGACGAAAACAAGGTTAGAATCAAGAACTAATGGCAAAGTTAAGCCGAAAAAGATTGAGAGAGAACTGAAGAAGTATAAGACGCTGACTTCGATTTTTAGGATTACAACAATTGCTTTGCTATTGATGGTTATTGGAATGTTTTATGTGGCTTCCACCATCAATAGCCCAAATATTTTAAATTATAAAGAGCAGATAACCAATGAGTATGCTTCCTGGGCCCAGGAATTATCTGACAAGGAATCAGCTCTTAATAAGAGAGAGAATGAGTTGAAGGAGAGGGAGGAGAAGCTGCAGCAACAGGCTCAGCCAACCCAGACAACTCCAGATGCTGCTCAAAGTGGGAATCAATCAACCCAGGTAACTCCAGATGCTGCTCAAAGTGGGAATCAATCAACCCAGGTAACTCCAGATGCTAGCCAAAGTGGAGAATAATCAACACAGACGAATCCAAGTGCCACACAAAATGTGACTCAAAATCAGTAAAAAATCGTCACGAGTTCACATAGGCAACATATTAGTATGTTAAGATTTTAGAAAAGCGAAAGGACGAGAATGAGATTATGTCAAAGAAAATACTTATTGCAGATGATGAATCTAGATTATTGAAACTTCTATCGGACTATCTGGTTCGTGAGGGATATGTTGTTACAACAGCTATAGACGGCCAGGCTGCTTTGGATAAATTCTATATGGATAGAAGTATAGATATGGCTATTTTGGATGTTATGATGCCAGAGATGGATGGATATACAGTTTGCCGTGAAATCAGAGCGGTATCTGATATTCCTATTATTATTTTAACAGCCAAGAGTGAAGAGAATGATGTGTTAAATGGTTTCGAGTGTGGAGCGGATGAATTTATATCAAAACCATTTAGCCCAAAGATTTTAGTAGCTAAGGTAAATGCTTTGTACAAGAGAGCTCATGGTGATTCTGAGGATAATCAGAAGTTGGAGATGGGCGGAATTGTGCTGGATAAGAAGGCTCATCAGGTAACAGCTGGTGGAATTGATGTGACTTTGAGCGTCAAGGAATTTGAACTTCTGGCATATTTTATGGAAAATGCAGATATTGCATTGTCAAGGGACAAGATTTTGAACGGTGTATGGGAATATGATTATTTCGGTGATGCCCGTACAATTGATACTCATGTGAAGAAATTGAGAGCTAAGCTTGGTAAGCGAGGCGATTATATTAAGACAATCTGGGGAATGGGATACAAGTTTGAAATTCCCTAAATCATTTTAATCTAGATTATTTGAATTAGAAGGTGAAAAATGCAATCGAAATATAAGTTCGTTAGATTGAATTACCAAATAGCAATGATGTTCATAATAGTTATTATGCTGGTAATTGGATTTATTGCCACAATGAATACTTCATTACTTGGTTTCTATTATATTCAGGAGAAAGCATCTGCCATGACTGATGCTTATCAGCAGATTAATCAGTGGTACAACAATAACAACCAAGGCAGCATAGAGTTCAGTTTATCCATGGAGAGACTCCATGCCAACAACAACATGGCTATTATGATTTTAGAGTCTGACGGCAGTACTATTTATTCAACTGGTAAAGACAATGTATCTAACTATGGCATACTTATGGATGCTATAGTAGGCACTAATCTCAAGGGCCATGATAAAATCTGGTTGAAAAATGATAATTATACAATACTGCGAATGGAAGACGACAGACTGGCTGAAGATTATATTGTGCTGTGGGGAACTTTGGATGATGGCAATTTGATTTTACTTAGAAGCCCTCTTGAGAGTATGAAGGAGAGTGCTAGAATTTCCAATAAGTTTTTCCTCATAGGTAGTATTTTCGCCATTATTGTAAGTGTGTATGCCACTATTATTTTAACACACAAGATTACTCGCCCGATTCTGAAACTTACTGAGATTTCAGAGAGTATGTCCAAGATGGATTTCAATGTCAAATATTTTCCAAGCGATGAGCTGAAGAAAAATGAAATTGATATTCTCGGAGAGCATATGAATGAACTTTCGGAGACTCTGGAGCAGAAGATTATCGAGTTAAAAAATGCGAACCATGCGTTAAAGCGAGATATTGTCCTGAAAGAGGAGAATCAGCACAAGCAGAAAGAATTCATCCGAAATGTAAGTCATGAGTTGAAGACGCCAATTGCGGTTATATCCGGTTATGCAGAAGGCCTCAAGGATTCAATTAATGATGATCCGGAGAGCAGAGAGTTCTATTGTGATGTTATTCTGGATGAGGCTAATCGAATGAACAAGATGGTTCTGGAGCTAATTAACTTGAATCAGTTGGAAATGGGCTCTGAGCAGTTGGATATTCAGAGGATTAATATTATAAATCTCATTGAAAATATGCTTCCTTCCTATAAGCTTATATTTGAACAGAATAATATACGTTTTGAGTTTGAATATGTTGAGGAGATGGACATTTATGCAGATGAATATGCCATTGAGCAGGTTATCAATAATTATTTAAGCAATGCTGTGCATTATTGCAAGGGAGATGATAAATATATCAGACTCAAGTTGGAGAAAATTGATGGCCATTGCCGACTGAGTGTATTTAACAGCGGGGATCAGATTCCTGAGGAGTCATTGCCTTACTTATGGGATACATTTTACAAGGTGGACAAAGCCAGAACCAGAGAATACGGTGGAACAGGAGTTGGCTTGTCAATTGTAAAAGCTGTAATGGAAGATTTGAACCAGAAATATGGTGTGGAAAACAAGGAAAATGGAGTTGAGTTCTGGATTGAATTAGAATGCTAAATTCAGAATATTGGCTAAATTTTAGTTGAATATTACTCATAAGAATGGTAACATTAAACTAAGTGTAGGACTATATTGTTCAAGGAGTTTAATATGAAATACAAGAAATGTATTCTATGTATTCTTTTGTTTTGTATTTGCCTTTCTTTTAGTGGATGTACCAAGATGTATGAGCTGACACCTGAGGAGGAAGAGAAGATTGTACTTTATTCTTCCAAGATGATAGCGAAGTATAACAGAGCATCCCATGAGGGATATTCCTTCGTTAATCCTGAGAGAATAAAAAAGGCTGAGGAAGAGAAGAAGGCTAAAGAAGAGGAAGAAGCAGCTAAACATGCTGAAGAAGATGATTATGAGACAGAATCAATCTCATCATTTTCAGATATAATGGGAATAGAAGGTGTGACTTTTGGTTTTGTTGATTATGAGGTTGTTCAAACAATAGAAACACCTGATGTTGCTATTCCTGATGCCGGTGAAGGCAATAGTTATATTGTATTAAACTTTACGGCAACCAATACAACAGATGCACCTATAGCAGTTGATTTATTAAATAATAGTATTGGTTACAAATTATCAATAAATGATAATGTTACAGCAGAAAATTATTCTACATTATCACAAATTGATTTATCAACATATTACAATGATAATCTTGAGCCTGGAGCAAGTGAAGATTTGGTTCTTTTATTTACTTGCAATAGCTTGTATGTACAGGATGTATCATCCATGATTATGCAAGTGTCGAAGGGCAGTCAAGTATTTAATGTAAAACTACAATAATTTATCATACAACTTTGTTGGGAGGAAAAAGGAATGGACACAAATATTTTATTGGAATCTGGAACAAATGAGTTAGAGATTCTGGAATTTACCATTGATGACAATCACTACGGAATTAATGTAGCGAAGATTAGAGAGATTTTACTCTACCAACCTGTTACTCCGCTTCCTAATTCACATCCTTGTATTGAAGGTATCTTTATGCCAAGAGATACAATGATATCTGTTATTAATTTGAGAAAGTGCTTAAAGTTAGAAGAGAATCCTGATAACAAGGGACTTTTCATTATTACTAACTTTAATAAATTAAATACAGCTTTCCATGTAGATGAAGTTATTGGAATTCATAGAGTATCATGGGAAGAGATTATTAAGCCGGATGCTACTATCAGCTCTGATGAGGCTGCTGTTTCAACTGGTGTAATTAAACTTGAGGACAAGTTGGTTGTTATTCTCGACTTCGAGAAGATTGTATCTGATATTAACCCAGAAACAGGATTGAAAGTTTCAGATATGGAAAATTATGTGAAGAAGGACAGAGGCGATACAACTATTATGATCGCAGAGGATTCAGCTTTGCTTAGCAAGCTTATATGCGAGTGCTTGAGAAAAGCAGGATATACAAATCTGAATATCAATATGAATGGTCAGGAAGCTTGGGAAAAGCTTGTTGAAATGAAGAAAGAAGGCAATGTTCTCGATAAGGTTCAGCTTATTGTAACTGATATTGAGATGCCACTTATGGATGGTCACAGACTTACAAAGCTTGTAAAGGATGATGACACATTAAAGGGTATTCCTGTAGTTATTTTCTCTTCTTTGATTAATGAGGAAATTAGAAGAAAGGGTGAATCCCTTGGTGCTGATGCTCAGTTGACAAAGCCTGAGATTGGTAATTTGGTTGATACAATTGATGAACTTATAGATACATACGCTAATAAGCGCAATTAAAAATTTTAGGATTTTGTAGGGATGTGCTTAGCACATCCCTTATTAATTTTAAATAAATGGAGGTATCGCTGTGGCAAACAGTGAAGATTACTTGGATGGGTTGCTGAATTCGGTGAAAACTGTTCGCGATGATGTTCAAAATGCAGAGCAGATGTCAGCCATTAATGCAGCAAGAAGACAAAATCAGAGAAATAAAATAAATCCTTCAGATGATTTCATGCAGGCAACGGGGTTGGATGATTTTGAACCAGAGGTTTCTAGTCATTCAAACTTGAGAAGAGTATTATCTGAAGATGATTTTTTGCGTGAATTTGAAGCTGAATTGGGATTGGATGATGCTGATACTGATGCAATTATGCGAGACTTCGAGGAGGAGATGGAAAGGGATGAGATGGAATTCCAGAAATCTCTTCAAAATGAACAGACTGAAGATGTGGACCAGGATGATGATTTAAATCAGGATGATGATAAGAGCTTCTTGGAGAATATTGAAAATATTGTAAATCAGGCCAAAGAGGAAATTGAAAATGGAACTGTTGAGACAGGATTTTCTTCTGAATTAACAGATTCATTTGGAGATGTTGCTGAAATTGATGAGTCTGTAGAAGATGTTGGCGTAGATGATTTAGGAAATCTTGGCTTTGGTGATGATGAGGAATCTGAAGAAGAGTCAGATTCTGTAGAATCCGATTCAGAAGAGACTGGATCAGATTCGGAAGAACCAGCTGCAGGTGATACAGAAGAATCAGTTGTTGACGAGGCTGATGATACAGAAGAATCAGATGCTGCCGAGGCTGGAGATGCTGAAGAATCTGTTGAGGAGTCATCTGAAGAGATTGATCTTAGCGAACTTGAAAGCATTGCTGGAGATGCTGATCTTAACTTGAACATGGATAATGGGGAAGAACCTGATCTTGGAGCATCAGAAGCTCCTGAGGTAGAAACAGATGAACCTATCGGCGTGTCAGGTGAGAATCTTCTTGAGAAATATGCTGAGATGGAAGCTGAGAATATGCTGAATAATCCAGAGGAATCTCTCCTGGATGAAAATGCAGATGTAGATTTGATGGACCTCCTCTCTGGTGATGGAGATTTAGATGATATCAGCCAATTACTTAATGCTGACGAGGAACAGGAAGAACTTCCTGAAGCTCAGGAGGAATTTGAAGCTCAGGCAGATGCTGCCGCTGGAAGTGATCCAAATGATTTAGCTGCAGGATTGAATTTTGATCCTTCTGAGGAGGGAGAGGAAGCTCCTGCTGAGAAGAAGGGCTTTGGTGCTATTATTGAGAAGATTAAATCAATATTTGCCAAGAAGGACCATGACGAAGAAGGCGAAGAGACAGTAGATGTTGGCTCTGGAGAAGCTGAGGATATGAACCAGGAAAATATGGACATCCTCAAGACTCTCGAGGGAGAAGGCGCCGGTGAGGAAGAACCTCCTAAGAAAGAAAAGAAGAAAAAGGAAAAGAAGCCAAAGGAGCCTAAGCCTAAGAAAGAGAAGAAACCTAAGCCACCAAAGGAGAAGAAGCCTAAGAAGGAGAAGCAACCTGATAATTCTCCAAAGATTCCAATGAAATATATCATTGTATTCTTGCTTCTGGCAGTATCTATTGTGGTTTTGATAAATGTTGGGCAATCAGTTTTGAGTCACAGAAATTCCAAGGCTAATGCTGAATTGGCATTTGGAAAAGGTGATTATATAACAGCTTATGAATCATTAGCTGGCAAGAAGCTTACTAAGGATGAGGATATACAATTATTTGCTCAGTCCAGATTGCTTTCTGATTTACAGAAGCGTCAGCACGATTATAATCTGATGGTTAGCTTAAATAAATATGATTTGGCATTGGATTCGCTGATTATTGGTGTGGTAAGATATACAGAAAATGTGGATCAGGCTGATCAATATCAGGTGCGTGAGCAGTATGATGCTATTGGAACGAATCTGATAGATACATTGAATGCACAATATGGATTGACACAGGAAGATGCAATATCTATGTCTCATATGAATAGAGAACAGTATTCTATTCGAATAAATGAGATTGTAGATGAGCTTAGTCTTGGAAGATAAATTCAAAACATTTGAATATTTATTTGGTTTTTTATAGAATCTGCGAATATTTTATTCGCAGATTCTGTTATATAATGGATAAAAATTCTACGAGAAGGGTGTAATGACATGATTGCAATTCTGGATTATGATGCGGGGAATATAAAGAGTGTAGAGAAAGCTTTTGGGGCCATTGGACAAGAAACTGTTGTTACGAGAGATTTCCGAGATATCGAGAAGGCTGACAAGGTGGTTCTGCCTGGTGTTGGTTCTTTTGGAAGTGCTATGGATCAATTGCATAAATATGATTTGCATAAAGCCATAAAAGAGGTTGTGGATTCAGATAAACCATTTCTTGGTATATGTCTGGGACTGCAATTATTATTTGAAAGCAGTGACGAATCTCCTGAGGTTGATGGCCTTGGAATTTTAAGAGGCCAAGTGAAGAGAATTCCTGATACTTATGGCTTGAAGATTCCACATATTGGATGGAACTCTCTTGATTTATCAGGTGATGGCAGACTGTTTAAAGGATTGGAGTCTAATCCATATGTATATTTTGTTCATTCTTATTATCTTCAGGCTCATGATGCAGATATTGTAAAGGCTACATCAGAATATGGTGTGAAGATTCATGCATCTGTTGAATCAGGCAATGTCTTCGCCTGCCAATTCCATCCTGAGAAAAGCAGTGATACAGGGTTGAAGATATTACAAAATTTTGCGGAACTTAATTAATTGGATTTGTATTGAGGATTTGAAATGTTTACTAAGAGAATTATTCCATGTCTGGATGTAAAAGATGGCAGAGTTGTAAAGGGAGTGAACTTCGTTGATTTAAAAGACGCAGGTGATCCTGTTGAAATAGCCAAGGCATATGACAAAGCAGGGGCTGATGAGGTGGTATTTCTTGATATTACAGCATCCAGCGATAGCAGAAACACCGTGGTTGATATGGTTAGACGAGTTGCTGCCAATGTATTTATCCCATTTACTGTAGGTGGCGGAATTCGAACTGTTGATGACTTCAAGAATTTACTCCGTGAAGGAGCTGATAAGATTTCAATTAATTCATCAGCTATTGCTAATCCGGATTTGATTTCTGATGCTGCTGATAAATTTGGTAGTCAGTGCGTTGTTGTAGCAATTGATGCTAAGAAAAGAGCAGATAACAGTGGTTGGAATGTGTACAAAAACGGCGGGCGAGTTGATGTGGGCTTAGATGCTATTGAATGGGCTGTTGAAGCTGAGAAGAGAGGGGCTGGAGAAATCCTTCTTACAAGTATGGATTGTGACGGCACCAAGGCTGGATATGATATTGAGCTTACCAGACTTATATCTGATGCGGTAAATATTCCGGTAATTGCTTCAGGTGGAGCTGGAACCAAAGAACATTTTTATGACGCATTGACAGCTGGGGGCGCTGATGCAGCTTTGGCAGCTTCATTATTTCACTATAAAGAACTTGAGATAAGAGATCTTAAGGAATATTTGAGAGATAGGGGAATATCAGTTAGATTATGATTGAACTACAGGAAATTGACAGCCAGTGGCAGGAGGCTTTGAAAGAAGAATTTCAGAAGGATTATTATCATGAACTTATGGCAAAGGTGTCTGAAGCATATGAGAATAACCAGGTGTTTCCACCGGCAAATGAGGTTTTCAACGCTTTGAATCTGACACCCCTTTCTCAGGTGAAGGCGGTTATTATAGGACAGGATCCTTATCATGATGTGGGCCAGGCTCATGGCCTGTGTTTCTCAGTTAAACCGGGAGTGAAAGTTCCACCTTCTCTGGTAAATATTTATAAAGAATTACATGATGATTTAGGTTGCAGCATACCTGAGGATGGATATCTGGTTAAATGGGCGACACAGGGAGTGCTTATGCTCAATACTGTATTGACGGTAAATGCACATGATGCCAATTCACATAAGGGATATGGCTGGGAGAAGTTTACAGATGCCATAATCAGCAAGGTAAATGAGGAGGACAGACCCATTGTTTTCTTGCTTTGGGGAGCGCCTGCTCAGAAGAAGAAGAAATTGTTGAATAATCCTAAGCATCTGATTTTGGAGGCTCCTCATCCAAGTCCTCTTTCAGTATACAGAGGATTCTGGGGATGCAAACATTTCTCCAAAACAAATGAATTTCTGGTGGAAAACGGAATTGAGCCAATAGACTGGCAATTGTAAATATTTTCAAAGCTATTGACTAATCCAAAATATCAATATATATTCTAGTTAAGATAGGATAGGTTTATTCTATAGACAGGTCGGTCTGTATTATTTTTCAAAGGAGTGATGGGTATGGGACTTACTATTTCAAGCTATAATGCCAATACTATAAATTCCTTGTTCTCTAGTATGAACGGCAGGAATTCCAATACAGTAGGTTTTGATTATTCTATGTTATCAGAATATAATAGCATCAAAAGTGGTAATTACCATAAGCTTTTGAAGAATTACTATTCTGATAATACCAATGTGAAGGCCAAAGCCTTTAACGAGGACAAGAAGAAGACTGTAGATGATATGGCAAAGCAGAAGACAGAAGCGTCTAATCTGTATGAATCTGCTTCTAAGCTTATGAACAGAGGCAAGGATTCTCTATTTAATGAAATTGAAATCAAGGACGAAGATGGCAAGGTAACCAAGGATTACGATAGAGATGCAATCTATAAGGCTGCCAAGGCTTTCGTTGATGATTACAATTCTACAGTGGATGTTGCCAAGAAATCTGATGTGACAGGTGTAGTAACTGCTACAGCTGGAATGACAGGATTAGCAGCAGCTAATTCCAAGAACTTAGCTTCAATAGGTATCACTATTGATAATGAGAATAAGTTATCAATTGATGAGGATACATTCAAGAAAGCTGATATGAACATGGTGAAGACTCTCTTCAATTCTCAGGGTAGCTTCGCTGGACAGATTGCATCCAAGGCATCTATGATCAACAGTTCTATAGTGGCTGCTTCTTCAATGGGTGGATATACTAATTCAGGAGCTCTGTCTACAGTGGGCTTAATGAATACATACAATACATTTATTTAATGAAAAATATTAGAGACTCTCCTTTGGGAGAGTCTTTTTTAGTGCATTTATACATAGCGCTAGAAAGTGATTTCATATATAATATTTTTGGTCGGGTTAAATGGCCCGGCAATGACAAATAAATAATGTATATTTTAGGAGGAAAATTATGGAAAAGTTATCATTACAAAATGAACTTTCAGGAAATGCTTATCCAGGAAGAGGAATTGTAATTGGAAAAACTTTGGATGGGACCAAGGCTGTTACTGCTTATTTCATAATGGGAAGAAGTGAGAACAGTAGAAACCGAGTGTTCGTTGAAGAGGGTGAAGGCATTAGAACTCAGGCTTTTGATCCTTCAAAACTCAGTGATCCAAGCCTTATTATCTATGCACCAGTGAGAGTGCTTGGCAATAAGACTATTGTGACAAATGGTGATCAGACGGATACAATTTATGATCTTATGGACAAACAAATGACTTTTGAACAGTCACTTAGAACTCGTGAATTTGAGCCAGACGGTCCAAATTATACTCCTAGAATTTCAGGAATTATGCATATTGAGGATGGCAAGTTTAATTACGCTATGTCAATCCTCAAGAGCAATAATGGAAATCCTGATGCATGCAACAGATATACATTTGCTTATGAGAATCCTGTTGCAGGTGAGGGACATTTCATTCACACATATATGCATGATGGTAATCCACTTCCAAGTTTTGAGGGAGAGCCAAAGCTGGTTGATGTGTCAAATGATATTGATGAGTACACAAATCTCATTTGGAATAGCTTAAATGAAGAGAACAAGGTATCTCTTTTTGTAAGATATATCAATATTGCTGATGGAACTTATGAGACAAGAATTGTAAATAAGAATCAGTAAGCTTAGGACTTAGAACACAAAATTTAATATATAGGGATGGATTTAAAATGAAAGAATTAGAATTAAAGTACGGATGTAACCCAAATCAGAAGCCTTCAAGAATTTATATGGAAGAAGGAGAACTTCCAATCAAGGTATTGTGTGGAAAACCTGGATATATAAATTTCCTTGATGCATTTAACGGATGGCAGTTAGTTAGAGAACTGAAGCGCGCTACAGGTCTTCCTGCAGCAACTTCATTTAAGCATGTATCTCCAGCTGGTGCTGCTGTAGGTTTACCACTTTCAGATGTGGAGAGAAAGATTTACTGGGTAGATGACATGGATGTGGAGTTCACACCAATTGCCAATGCTTATGCAAGAGCTCGTGGTGCAGATAGAATGTCATCATTTGGTGATTTTATATCTCTTTCAGATGTATGCGACAAGGCAACTGCTTTGTTAATTAAGAGAGAAGTATCTGATGGTGTTATTGCTCCTGGATATACAGATGAGGCTCTTGAGATTCTGAAACAGAAGAAGAATGGCAATTACAATGTAATTGAAATTGATCCAAACTATGAGCCAAAGCAGCTTGAGAGAAAAGAAGTATTTGGAATTACATTTGAACAGGGCAGAAATGAACTTGTTATTGATGATGAATTCTTCTCAAATATTGTTACTGATAACAAGGATTTGCCAGAACAGGCCAAGATTGATTTGGCTCTTGCAATGATAACTTTGAAATATACACAGTCTAATTCTGTATGCTATGCCAAGGACGGACAGGCTATTGGTATTGGTGCTGGACAGCAGTCTAGAATTCATTGTACAAGACTTGCGGGAAGCAAGGCTGACAACTGGTGGTTGCGTCAGTCTCCACAGGTTTTGGGATTGCAGTTTGTTGACGGAATCCGTCGTGCTGACAGAGACAATGCTATTGATTTGTACATCGGTGAAGATTATATGGATGTATTGGCAGATGGCGCTTGGGAAAATATTTTCAAGGTAAAACCTGAAGTATTTACTCGAGAGGAGAAGAGAGCATGGCTTGATAAGAATACAGGTGTTGCACTTGGTTCTGATGCATTCTTCCCATTTGGTGACAATATTGAGCGCGCACATAAGAGCGGCGTTGAGTATGTAGCTCAGCCAGGTGGCTCAATCAGAGATGATCATGTAATTGATACTTGCAATAAGTACAATATGGTTATGGCATTCACAGGAATTAGATTATTCCATCACTAGAAATAACAAAACTCTCTACCGTTTGTCGGTAGAGAGTTATTTTTATACCATTATAAATTTCTGGCTGATTTCCGGAGGAACAGAATTGTTGCATTTTGAGGTTAGCAATATATTATATATTTCTGTTGCCTTGGTATCGGTTTCAAATTGCCTTTTGGCCAGAGTAACCATTTCATCATTTTCCCAGATAGGAGTGTCATCATTTATGGCCTTTTCTATTTCTTTTACAGAAGTAAAAAAAGGCACTGTGGAATATTCCTTCATCTGCGAGAACAAATCTGTGGCGCAATTGGCAATTCCCAACACTCTGATATATGGGAGAGTTATATGCTGGTAGTCAACATCTGTATCTCTTATATCAAGCAGGATATGGGCGAGAATTCGAGATAGGCGAGAGTAGGTTATATCCTTGGACTTCAGCAAATCTATAAACTGTTCTGAGTTTATATAATCATTACGATGCTTTAATATTTTGTTGGATATATCCTCGTTGCAATCTAGATATTTCTCAAAACTTTCTGCATTTAACAATTTGTAATGTAGAATTTCTGAAACTGCCACAGGTGATAAATAATTATTAACTCTACACAACTTCATATATGAGCTCTGTAATTTGGATGGTACACCTTCCATGGCATTATCATTATTTTCAATAATTGCATTTCTAATGGCAGAGGCGCTGGAATAATAGCTGTCAGCTTCCAGGGAGTGATAAGCTTCACCCATGCGCTCCATTATTTCATAATGTATATCTAAATGATTCTTTTTCAAGGCTTTCACATATTCCAGTCCCAGAATATTGTTTGGCTTGGACAGCAATTCCTCTGTCTGATTGTCAGGGCCTGGTATGCATGCCTTTACTGCAGCCAAACGTGCAGATGGATAGCTCTGGCCTGCTGCAAGGGCGTCACGAATAGTGATTTTATAAGCCTCAGGTTCATTTATTAGAATGTCGCTGATTTTCTCGAATAGATCTCTGTTGGCATTCTCGCTTGAGAATAGGATGGTATCAACGATTCCTGTTGATGCCAAAGCTGCAATTGCTGCAGTGGCAAAACCTTCTGCCGAAGCAGTGGCATACATTACTGGAATTTCAATTACCATATCTACATAGTTGAGAGAGTGGGCAGTGCGTTGATATTTGGAAAATATTGCAACTTGACCTCTCTGGGTGAAATCCGGGCTCATGGCTGCGATTACATAATCGGCACCCAGAACTTCTCTTGCATATTGAATTTGTGCTTTGTGTCCGTTGTGAAATGGATTGTATTCACATACGATTCCTACTATATGACTCATTATATTATGCGTCTGAGAGACGCCTCCTTACATATTTTATATTTTAATCATTAATGATTTTCAATTCATTATATCATATTCGTAAATTGTGATTTATATGTGGCAGAAGTATTAAGAATATTTCACATATAAATTGTATCTCAATAAAATCTTGTTAGATTTATAAAATCATAATATAATGAAAATACTGCGTAACATATCGACATTTACATAATAAATGCCGTAGTAAATATATTTTATGAAAGAGGTATAAATATGAACGTATTAGTTATTAATTGCGGAAGTTCATCACTTAAGTATCAGCTTATTGACTCTGAAAGCGAGGCTGTACTTGCAAAAGGTTTATGTGAGAGAATTGGAATTGACGGACGACTTGTATATCAGAAGGCTGGTCTCGACAAGGAAATTACAGAGACAGATATGCCTACACATAAGCAGGCTATTCAGCTTGTAATTGATGCTCTTATCAATCCTACAACAGGAGCTATCAAGAGCCTTGAGGAAATCGATGCAGTAGGACATCGTGTAGTACATGGTGGTGAGAAGTTCGCTTCTTCAGTTGTACTTACAGATGAAGTATTGAAGGCTATTGAGGAGTGTAATGATCTTGCACCTCTTCACAACCCAGCAAACTTAATTGGTATCAATGCTTGTAAAGAGCTTATGCCAAATGTACCAATGGTTGGTGTATTTGATACAGCTTTCCATCAGACAATGCCAGAGAAGGCTTATCTCTATGGCCTTCCATATGAGTACTATGAGAAGTACAAGGTTAGAAGATATGGTTTCCACGGAACAAGCCACAGCTTTGTATCAAAGGAGACAGCAAACTTCCTTAACATGGATTTAAAAAATTCTAAGATTATCGTAGCTCACCTTGGAAATGGTGCTTCTATTTCAGCTGTATTAAACGGTGAGTGTGTAGATACATCAATGGGTCTTACACCACTTGAAGGTCTTGTAATGGGAACTCGTTCAGGTGATATTGATCCAGCAATCATTGAATTCATCGCTAACAAAGAGAATTTATCAATCTCAGAGGTATTGAATATACTCAACAAGAAGTCTGGTATGACTGGTCTTCAGAAGGGTGGTTCAAGCGACTTCAGAGATGTTCAGGATGAAATCAAGAAGGGCAACAAGTTGGCTGTATATGCTATGGATGTATTCTGCTACAGAGTTGCTAAGTACATCGGTTCTTATGTTGCTGCAATGAATGGTGTTGATGCTATTGCATTTACAGCTGGTATCGGTGAGAACGTAGCAATGGTTCGCCGTAAGGTATGTGAATACTTAGGATACTTAGGAATTACAATTGACGAGGAGACAAACCTCAAGACATTTGGTGATGAAGTTGTTCTTTCTACACCAGATTCAAAGGTAAAGGTTGCTGTTGTTCCTACAAATGAAGAGTTAGCTATTGCAAGAGAGACAGTTGCATTAGTGTAAAGAAAAAGTGGTTGACAATATGATTTGTCATCATTATAATAGTTTAGGTGTGGATAGGAGTGCCTATGTATATTGAAATAAGAGATTTAATTACAATTGCCAATAAGCATTTAGAGATTCCATGTAATATGGAAAATCTCGTTTTCAAGTATATGGGAAATGAATATCCTATAACAGAAATTAAGCCATTCGATTTATGTCTGACAAATGATAGCAATAAGGAATTATTGATTTCAGGTGAAACATCACTTAAAATGATTCTTTCATGCGACAGATGCTTAGAGGATGTGCCAATGGATTTTGATATTTCTATTGATAGAAAGCTCAAGATTGAAGATGGTATTATCTTAGCAGATGAAGATGGAGATGATGATTTTGTAAATGAGAATCAGCTTGATGTTGACAGACTAATTTTTGACGAAATCTTGGTTAACTGGCCTGCCAAAGTCTTGTGTAAGGATGATTGCAAGGGCATATGCCTGGTATGTGGTCAGAACTTAAATATCCAAGACTGTGGATGTAATCGTCAGGTTATAGATCCAAGAATGGCGGCGTTCCAAGATGTATTTGATCAATTTAAGGAGGTGTAATCCGAATGTCAATTTGTCCAAAGAATAAGTCTTCTAAGGGTAGAAGAGATAAGAGAAGAGCAAACTGGAAGATGACAGCGCCTACATTAGTTAAGTGTAGCAAGTGTGGCGAGCTTATGGTTCCTCATAGAGTATGCAAGAACTGTGGAGCTTATAACAAGCGCGAGATTATCGCTCAGGATTAATTTGCAATTATTAGGCCTTCCCATTTTGATATGTACCCAGAATCCTGGACACATATTTATGAACTAGGCGGAACACATGGATGCTATCCTGTATTGTACAGGTGGCATCCATTTTGTTTTTGCCTGAATTCTTTTGTTATTATAATAATCTATATATTCTTCAACTGCTTTTGTGAAATCTTCGAAAGAATGGTATTCTTTCTCGTAGCCATAATACATCTCATTTTTTAATCTTCCAAAGAATGTCTCCATAATACAATTATCATAGCAATTACCTTTTCTAGACATGGATTGGATAATTCCATGTTCTTGTAAAGTAGTTCTATAAATAGCATGTTGATACTGCCAACCTTGATCAGAATGAAATATAAGTCCTTCAACCGAAGGAAATTTATCAAAAGCTCTATTTAACATTCTGGTTATTTGCTCAAGATTAGGGCTCTTAGATAAGTCATAGGAAATGATTTCATTTGTATTCATATCTAATATTGGCGATAGATAACACTTTCCCCATGAAAAATTAAACTGTGATACATCCGTTGTCCATTTCTGCAAAGGCGCAGTTGTACTAAAGTCTCTATCAATTACATTATCCGCAATCTTTCCGACTTCACCCTTATAAGAATGGTACTTTTCTTTTGGTCGTTTCCCAGCTAAGCCTGCTTCATGCATAATACGTTGAACTCGCTTATGGTTTATTTGGTACCCACGATTTATCAATTCATGATGTACTCGTCTGACACCATACCTGCGTTTGTTTGATTCAAAAATACTCTGTATTTCTTCCAGTATTTCTTGATTACGTTCAGCAACAACATCTTTCTTGCTAATCTCAAAATAGTAAGTTGATTTAGCCATATGCATAGCTTTAAGAAGGTGCTTTAATTGGAATCCATTTTCTCTGAGTTCTTTGATGATTGCTGCTTTTTCGCCTTGAGTCGCGCAGCCCATTTTTCTTGCCTCAAGGCGATCCGTTTTTTTATTACTTCATTCTCCGCCTTTATATATTCGTTCTCGGCACGTAATCTGATTAATTCTTCGCGTTCAGATTCCGTAAGCGGTCTAGGATTAGTTTTTTTCTTCATAGTGGCTTCCTTACGTGGTCGACCTTTTTTCATGTTTACTAATCCATTATAACCATTTGTTTTGTATTTGCTAACCCATTGATATAGCATACCTGGTCTTATTCCAGCTTCAAGTGCTACGGATTGATTTGACCTACCGGCTAAGACCTTAGATATAAGTTCCATTTTTTCTTCCGGAGTCCAAACCTTATCATGATTCTTGGGTTTAAGAACATCTGGACCATTGGTCTCCTCAAGCCTTGCCCATCTGCGAACTGTGATCTTGAAATTATGTTCAGAAATACCAGGAGGTGTTTCAGGCCACCTTCCTTGTCGGTACAGATCAATACATTCAAGTTTGTATTCGTGTGAATAGCGCATAAAAAACCCCTTTCTCTGGTTGTCCAGAAAAAGGGGTACATATCATTTCAGGTGGGAAGGCTTTTTATTTATACATTTGGTTGATTTATACACTTTGATATAGTATATTTTTAATGGTGCTCTTTAAGAGCAAGGAGGATATATTATGAGTGATGTAACGGTTGTTGCATTAGATGCCATGGGCGGAGATAATGCTCCAGGAGCTATTGTGCAGGGAGCAGTTGATGCTGTAAATGCTAATGATAATGTGAAAGTTATGTTAGTAGGTATCGAGGATGTAGTTCGTCAGGAATTATCAAAGTATGATTATAATGAAGCTCAGATTGAAGTTGTAAATGCCACTGAGGTAATTGAAACAGCTGAGCCTCCAGTTATGGCTATTAGAAAGAAAAAGGATTCATCCATTGTAGTTGCGTTAGAACTGGTTAAAGCAGGCAAGGCAGATGCTTTCGTTTCTGCTGGAAGTACAGGTGCAGTCCTGGTGGGAGGCCAATTGCTTATTGGCAAGATCAAGGGTGTGAAGAGAGCTCCTCTTGCGCCACTTCTTCCAACTGAGAAGGGAGTATCACTTCTTATTGACTGTGGTGCCAATGTGGATGCCAGACCAGATCATCTGGTTCAATTTGCTCAGATGGGCTCGTTGTACATGAGAGATGTGGTTGGTGTAGAGAATCCTCGAGTTGCTATTGTAAATATTGGCGCTGAGGAGGAAAAGGGCAACGCTTTGGTAAAGGAGACCATGCCTCTTCTGAAGGAATGTGAAAATATTAATTTCATCGGAAGTATTGAATCCCGTGATATTCCTAGAGGTGATGCAGATGTAATTGTCTGTGAAGCTTTTGTAGGAAATGTAATCTTGAAATTATATGAAGGACTTGCATCAACTCTTATTGGTGTTATTAAGAAGGGGTTGCTTAGTACATTAAAGAGCAAGATTGGTGCAGCTTTGGCTTTGCCAGCATTGAAGAAGACTTTGAAGTCCTTTGATGCATCAGAATATGGTGGAGCTCCACTTTTGGGATTAAATGGATTGGTTGTGAAGACACACGGTAGTTCTACTGCCAAGGAAATCAAAAATTCTATTTTGCAGTGTGTGTCATTTAACGAGCAGGATATTACTTCAAAAATAAAGGAAAATATAGAGATAAATTAGAAATTCATTATAGGATTAAGAGGAGGACTTAAAATGGAATTCGAATTGTTGAAAAGAGTTATTGCAGATGTATTAAATGTTGATGAGGCTGAAATCTCAATGGATACAACTTTTGTTGAAGATTTGGGAGCTGATTCATTGGATGTATTCCAGATTATCATGGGTGTTGAGTCAGAGCTTAATGTAGAATTCGATGTTGAGCAGGCTGAGAACATCAAAACAGTTGGCGATGCTGTTGAAATGATCAAGAAGACAGTTGCCTAATTGTTAATATTATTACTGATTATTATGTAGATAGGGCTCTTATTTAAGAGCTCTATATTTTACATTTTACAGAGAGGTATTTAAGTGAAGACAGTTAGAGAGTTTCAAAAAACTATAGGTTATGAGTTTAAAGACGAAAACTTATTGAAACAGGCGCTCACACATAGCTCTTATGCTAACGAGAAACGTATGAAGCCACTTTCAGATAATGAGAGACTGGAGTTCCTCGGAGACGCAGTGCTTGAAATGGTATCCAGTGAGTTTTTGTATTTAAATTATCCTAATCTCCCTGAAGGAGATATGACTAAATTGCGCGCAAGCATGGTTTGCGAGCCTACACTGGCATTTTGTACACAGGATATTGACCTGGGAGATTATGTATTCCTGGGCAAAGGTGAGGACCAGACTGGTGGCAGACAGCGTAAGTCTGTATTATCTGATGCCATGGAGGCAGTTATTGGCGCAATTTTTCTAGATGGCGGAATTGAACCTGCCAAGAAATTCATTCTTACATTTATCATGAATGATATAGAGCACAAGAGAATGTTCTTCGATAGTAAGACAATGCTTCAGGAGATTGCTCAGGGCAAATATAAATCCAATACTGTATATGAGATTATTGGAGAGGAAGGCCCTGCTCATGCCAAGACATTTACCGTAAAAGTATCCATTGATGGACAGGAGCTTGGTGTAGGCAATGGAAATAGCAAGAAATCTGCTGAGCAGCAGGCGGCTTATAATGCACTTATGAAATTAAAGTCTGCAAAAGAATTGTAAGAGAATAAATAGATTAATTTGAGGTAGTTATGTATTTAAAAAGTATTGAAATGTACGGTTTCAAATCATTTGCTAATAAGATAGTATTTGATTTCCATAATGGTATTACAGGTATTGTAGGACCGAACGGTAGTGGTAAGAGTAATGTCTCTGATGCTGTTCGTTGGGTTCTGGGTGAGCAGAGCGCTAAGCAGCTTCGTGGTGCAAGTATGCAGGACGTTATTTTCGCCGGTACTGAAAATAGAAAACCCCTTAGTTATGCTTATGTTGCAATTACAATGGATAATTCTGACCATGTACTTCCTATTGATTACGAGGAAGTGACAATTGCCAGACGTGTATATCGCTCAGGTGAAAGTGAGTATCTGTTAAATGGTTCTCCTTGCCGTTTGAAGGATGTAAATGAGCTCTTCTACGATACTGGTATCGGTAAAGAGGGTTATTCTATCATTGGACAGGGTCAGATTGAGAAAATCCTAAGTGGTAAGCCAGAGGAACGCCGTGAGCTCTTTGATGAAGCTGTTGGTATTGTAAAGTTCAAGAGAAGAAAAGCTGCTACTATCAAGAAGCTTGAGGCTGAGAGAGAAAATCTGGTTCGTGTAAATGATATTTTGGGCGAGTTGGAGCGTCAGGTTGGACCTCTTGAGCGACAGGCAGAAGTTGCAAAGCAGTATCTCAAGAAAAAGGAAGACTTGAAGACCTTGGAGGTTAACTCTTTCTTGTTAGAGATTGAGGATATGACATCTAAGTTGGATGATATTGAGAAGAATTTCAATATTTCACAGACACAGATGACAGAAAGTATTGCTGAGCAGGAAAATATTAAGAATGAGTATGCACTTCTAGAAGAGAAGCTTGCTGATATTGATGTTGAAATCCAGAATGTAAGAGATGAGCAGGGTAAGACTACTCTGGTAAAGGGAAATCTGGAAAATCAGATCAAGATGCTTGAACAGCAGATTGAATTTGCAGAGAATGCAGAGGAGAATCTGGCTGGAAGAAAGGGGGCTCTTGAACTTGAGAAGGAAGAGTACCAGGAACAGCAGGCAGAATATGAGAAGGAGCGTGAAGAGCTTCAAAAGACACTTGATGAGGTTGAGAAGAGATTAGAGACAGTCCGTAAATTCTACAGTGATTTGCAGGCTGAAATCAAGAAATATAATGATGGTATCGAGGAAAATAATAATACTATTATGAAGCTCCTCAATACCAAGGCTGAGTTGTCTGCTAAGCAGCAGAAATTTGATACTATGTTGGAGCAGACTAACATTCGCAAGGCTCAGTTGAATCAGAGAATTCTCCAGAGAAAGACTGAAGAGGAAGACTTGGATAGTAATCTGGTTATCTGTCAGAAGGAATATGATGAGACTCAGGCTAAGTATGCTGAGCTTAAGGACAAAGAGCAGGACTTCATGCACAAGTCTGTAGATTGGAAGAACAAGGCTAGAGATGCAAGAGCTGATTTAGAAAAGGCCAAGGATGCTTATCAGAAGCAGAATTCCAAGTTAGAAGCTCTGAAAAATATTGCTGAGAGATATGACGGATATGGTAACAGTATTCGCAGAGTCATGGAGCAGAAGGACAACAACAAGGGAATTCTGGGTGTTGTATCTGATTTGATTCATGTAGATGCCAAGTATGAAGTGGCTATTGAGACTGCTTTGGGTGGAAATATCCAGAATATTGTCACAGAGGATGAGAATACGGCCAAGAAGATGATTGCTTATTTGAAGGAGCATCGCTATGGTAGAGCAACATTTCTTCCACTTACATCTGTAAGTCCAAAGGGATTTAACAAGGATAAGTCTATTTTGAAGGACAAGGGTGTACTTGGACTTGCCAATGAACTGGTATCAACAGATAGCAAGTATTTAGATGTAATCAGTTATCTCCTTGGCAGAGTTGTGGTTGTTGATAATATTGACAATGCAATTGCAATTGCCAAGAAAAATCACTATTCAATTCATATGGTTACTCTTGAGGGAGAATATTTAAGCCCAGGTGGATCAATGACTGGTGGTGCCTTTAAGAACACCAGCAATTTGCTTGGTAGAAACCGTGAGATTGATGATATTGAGAAACACTTAGAGCAGCTTCAGCAGGATATTAAATCTGCCAAGGAGCGTATATCTGAGATTGAGACAGCTCAGGCTCTTCTAGAGGAGGACAGAGCTGCCAATAGAGAGGCTATGGATGAAACTGCTATTGCAGTGAACACAGCCAAGATGAACTTGAACAGAGTTCAGGAGCAGAAGGATGCTTCCCTTGAAGCCTTCGATTCCTTGAAGCTTGAGGGCGAGGAAATGGAACGCCAGATTCGTGACATTAATGCCGGCAAGAAGGAAGCTGCCTTGTCTATTACCGAGGCAGAGGATAAGGAAGAAGAGCTGAAGGCTCAGATTAGAGAGTATCAGGCTGCTTTGGATGAGAAGACATATATGGAGTCTTCTGCAGTGAGAAATGTGTCTGAAGCTCAGATTGAGGAGGCTAATGCTAAGCAGAAGGTATCCTTTGTTGAGGAGAACTGCAATCGTATTGCCAATGAAATCAAGAAGAAAGAAGACGATATTGCTGCTCTTATTGAAGAGGCCAAGAATGGCAAGGTTGATGCTGAGAAGAAGCGTCATGATATAGAAGAAATCAAGAAGACTATTATTGCCAGTGATGATAATTACGCTGAGTTGGAGCAGAAGCTTCAGGATACTATTGCCAAGAAAGAGGCAATGAATCAGGAATACAAGGGATTCTTTGAGAAGCGCGAGGAAGTGGCTGACAAGATTGCAGCTCTTGATAAGGAAATATTCCGTTTAAATTCTCAGAGAGAGAAGTTAAATGATGCAATAGAGCATCAGAACAGCTACATGTGGGAAGAGTATGAGCTTACCCAGATTGGAGCCGAAAAGCTTCGCAATGAAGAATTTGATGATTTGCAGGAGATGAGAAAGTCTATCTCTAGCATCAAGGATGAGATTCGTCGTATGGGAAATGTAAATGTTAATGCCATTGATGAATACAAGGAAATATCTACAAGATATGAATTCCTCAAGACTCAGCATGATGACTTGATTGAGGCTGAACAGACTCTTATGGGAATCATCGATGATTTGGATGATGGAATGAGAAAACAGTTCACCCAGGGATTTGCTGATATTCAGAGAGAATTTGACAAGGCCTTCAAGGAACTCTTCGGTGGTGGTAAAGGTACACTTGAGCTTGTGGAAGGTGAAGATATTCTTGAGACAGGAATCAAGATTGTGGCTCAACCACCTGGAAAGAAATTGCAGAATATGATGCAGTTATCCGGTGGAGAGAAATCTCTGACAGCAATTGCATTGTTATTTGCTATTCAGAACTTGAAACCATCTCCATTCTGTCTGTTGGACGAGATTGAGGCTGCTTTGGATGATAGCAACGTAGATAGATTTGCCAAGTATTTACATAAGCTTACTAATAATACACAGTTTATTGTAATTACTCACCGTCGTGGTACTATGAACGCGGCTGACAGATTGTATGGTATTACAATGCAGGAGAAGGGTATCTCAACTCTTGTATCTGTAAACTTAATTGAAGAAGATTTGGATGCATAAGAGGAGTGTGTTATGGCTGAAGGTGGTTTTTTTCAGAAGTTAATAGACGGACTTACCAAAACCAGAGATAATTTCGTCAAAAATATGGATTATGTATTTCGTGGTTTTACCAATATCGATGAGGAATTCTACGAGGAATTGGAAGAGATTCTCATAATGGGTGATATTGGTGTGAGAACCACAGAAACCATATTGGATGATCTGCGTGAAAAGGTGAAGAAGAATCATATCAAGGAGCCTGCTGATTGTAAGCAGTTGCTCATTGATAGTATCAAAGAGCAGATGGATATAGGAGAAGCTCCTTATAAGTTTGAGGAACAGACTTCCGTTGTTTTAGTGGTAGGCGTAAATGGTGTTGGCAAGACAACAACTATTGGTAAGCTTGCTGCTAAGCTTCGCAATCAGGGCCGCAAGGTTGTTATTGCAGGTGCTGATACTTTCAGAGCAGCTGCTGGTGACCAGTTGAAGGAGTGGGCTAACCGATCTTCAGTTGATATGATTGGCGGTCAGGAAGGCAGTGATCCTGCAGCTGTTGTATATGATGCAATTGCTGCTGCCAAAGCTCGAAAGGCAGATGTTCTTCTCATTGATACAGCAGGTAGATTGCATAATAAATCTAACCTTATGGCTGAGCTTGAGAAGATTAATAGAATAGTAAACAAGGAATTCCCTGAAGCATACAGGGAGACACTTATTGTATTGGATGGAACTACAGGCCAGAATGCTTTGGCACAGGCCAAGGAGTTCGCTGAAGTTACAGATTTAAGTGGCATTGTACTCACCAAACTTGATGGAACAGCCAAGGGGGGAATAGCAATTGCTATTCAGTCAGAGCTTGGTATTCCTGTAAAATATATTGGCGTAGGCGAAAAGGTGGAGGATTTGGAGAAATTCGATCCTGACCAGTTTGTAAATGCCTTGTTTTATGTTGATTCCAGTGTGAATAATGATTAAGTTTTAAGCTTATTTGTTATATAATTTGAAGTATTGAAGTATAAAAATCAAAGGGAAAGGAAAGTGTTGGACTATGTTAACATTGGACAAGTTTGAGGAAGCTAGTAAGATTGTTAAAGAAGTCACCACAGATACTAAGCTTATCTATAGTGATTTCCTCAGTGAGAAAACCGGCAATCAGGTATATTTAAAACCTGAGAATATGCAGTTTACCGGGGCTTACAAGGTGAGAGGTGCTTATTACAAGATCTCCACATTATCTCAGGAGGACAGAGAGAAGGGATTGATTACAGCATCTGCTGGCAATCATGCTCAGGGCGTAGCTTATGCAGCTAAGAAGTTCGGAGCCAAGGCAACAATTGTAATGCCTACAACAACCCCTCTTATTAAGGTAAACAGAACCAAGAGCTATGGAGCTGAGGTTGTATTGTATGGAGATGTGTATGATGAAGCCTGTGCCAAGGCATATGAATTGGCAGAGGAACATGGATATACATTTATCCATCCATTTGATGATCCTGTAGTTGCTACAGGTCAGGGCACAATTGCCATGGAGATTTTCAAAGAGTTACCACTTGTTGAATATATCCTTGTACCAATAGGTGGTGGCGGTTTGGCAACAGGAGTATCAACTCTTGCCAAATTATTAAATCCTAAGATCAAGGTGATTGGTGTGGAGCCAGCTGGAGCTAATTGTATGCAGGCTTCAATCAAAGCAGGTAAGGTTACAACATTGCCAACTGTTAATACAATTGCAGATGGTACTGCAGTAAAGACTCCTGGAGAGAATATTTTCCCATATATTCAGGAAAATATTGATGAGATTATCACAGTTGAGGATGATGAGCTTATTGGAGCATTCCTTGATATGGTTGAGAACCACAAGATGGTTGTGGAAAATTCAGGATTGCTTACAGTTGCAGCTTTGAATAAATTGGATGTGAAGGACAAGAAGATTGTATCAATTCTCAGTGGAGGTAACATGGATGTGATTACCATGTCTTCAGTGGTACAGCAAGGTCTTATTCAGCGTGATAGAATATTTACCGTGTCTGTCTTGTTGCCAGACAAGCCAGGTATGTTGGCTAAGGTTGCTGAGACAATTGCTGCTGAGCAGGGAAATGTTATTAAGCTTGAGCATAATCAGTTCGTATCTACCAACAGAAATGCGGCAGTTGAGCTTAGAATTACACTTGAGGCTTTCGGTACAGATCACAAGGAACAGATTCTTGAAGCCTTGGAGAAGAGTGGATACAAACCTAGAGTGGTTAGAACTTCACTGTAAGAATCTTTCCTTCAAATTGCAGATAGTATTTGTGAAAATATTTGAAAATAATAATAAATCAGAGGTGTCAAGAAAAAATACTTGACACCTCTTTTAGTATATTGTATATTGTACTAGGTGATTTTATGGAGAACAAGATTTCACAAGGAAATTTATATGACTTCTACGGCGAGATGTTAAATGAACATCAACGGGAAGTATATGAAGATTTTGTATTAAATGATTTGTCATTAGGAGAGATTGCTGCTGACAGAGGTATTTCAAGACAGGCGGTTCATGATTCTGTAAAGAGATCAACCAAACAGTTGGAGGAATACGAAGCTAAGCTTCATTTGATAGAGAAATTTGTCAATATTCGTGACAAGGTTCAGCGCATTAATACATTATGCGAATCTGATGAAGCTAATGAGTGGATTGAAGCAAAGCAAGAGATTGAGACTATTGCCAATGACATTTTAGAGGAATTATAATATGGCATTTGATAGCTTATCTGACAAATTACAAAATGTATTCAAGAATCTCCGTGGTAAGGGTAAACTTACTGAGGAAGATGTTAGAGCAGCACTGAAGGAAGTTAAGATGGCTTTGCTTGAAGCTGATGTTAACTTCAAGGTTGTTAAGCAGTTTACCAACAAGGTGACAGAGAGAGCCATTGGTAGCGATGTTATGAATGGCTTGAATCCAGGCCAGATGGTAATCAAGATTGTAAATGAAGAACTTGTTGAATTAATGGGTTCTGAGACAACTGAGATCGCTTACAGACCAGGCCAGCAGATAACCATTATTATGATGGCTGGTTTACAGGGTGCTGGTAAAACAACTACTACAGCAAAGCTGGCAGGACAGATGAAAAAGAAGGGTAAAACACCTCTTTTGGTTGCCTGCGATATATATAGACCAGCTGCTATTGAGCAGTTGCAGATAAATGGTGAGAAGCAGGGCGTGGAAGTATTTTCCATGGGTACCAATCATAAGCCTGCTGATATTGCAAAGGCTGCTGTGGAGCATGCCAAGAAGAACAACTTAAATGTTGTAATCCTGGATACAGCAGGTCGTCTTCATGTAGATGAGGATATGATGAATGAGCTGGTGGCAGTAAAGGATGCTGTTGATGTGGCTCAGACAATTCTGGTTGTGGATGCAATGACTGGTCAGGATGCGGTAAATGTAGCATCTACTTTCAATGAGAAAATCGGAATTGATGGCGTAATACTTACTAAGTTAGATGGCGACACCCGTGGTGGTGCTGCATTATCTATAAAAGCCGTAACAGGCAAGCCTATATTATATTGTGGTATGGGCGAGAAATTATCAGATTTGGAGCAGTTCTATCCAGATAGAATGGCTTCGAGAATTCTGGGAATGGGTGATGTCCTTACTCTTATTGAGAAAGCACAGGATTCAATTGATGAGGACAAAGCCAAGGACTTGGCCCGCAAGGTTAAGAAAGCTGAGTTTGATTACAATGATTATCTTGAATCAATGAATCAGATGAAGAAGATGGGTGGCTTGAGTAGTATTTTGGGTGCAATGCCTGGAATGGTACCGGGAATGAACTCTAAGCAGTTATCTCAGTTAGAAGGAGCTGTAGATGAGAAGAAATTAGCTCATACAGAAGCTATAATTCTGTCAATGACTCCAGAGGAGAGAGCTAACCCGAAGATAATGAATCCAAGTCGAAAGAAACGACTGGCCAGAGGAGCTGGCGTTGACATTGCAGAGGTTAATCGATTCATCAAGCAGTTTGAGCAGTCAAGAAAGATGATGAAGAAGATGCCTGGTATGTTTGGTGGCAAAAGAGGAAGAAATAAATTTCCCTTTTAACATATAATAAATTAATTGATTTTCATTTTTAGGAGGAAAACAAAAATGGCAGTAAAGATTAGATTAAAGAGAATGGGACAGAAGAAGCGTCCAATCTACAGAATCGTTGTAGCTGATTCTAGATCACCAAGAGATGGTAGAAACATCGAAGAAATCGGAACATACGATCCAAACCCAGAAACAGCACAGGTTTCTATCAACGAAGAACTTGCAAAGAAGTGGTTAGCAAATGGTGCTAAGCCAACTGAGACAGTTGCAAGACTTATGAAGCAGGCTGGAATCGAGAAATAATTAATCACTAACAATTGAGAAACGAGGTAGAAGTGATGAAAGAATTAGTAGAAGTAATTGCAAAATCACTAGTAGATTCACCTGACGAAGTTGTTGTTACCGAGAAGGAAGATGGCAAGACAATTGTTATCGAACTACACGTTGCTGCATCAGACATGGGCAAGGTTATCGGCAAGCAAGGACGCATTGCTAAGGCAATCCGTTCAGTGGTTAAGGCTGCAGCCTCTAAGGGAGATAAAAAGGTTATCGTAGATATTATATAATCTTTGGGAGTTTGAGAGCAGGACCAATAATTCTGCTCTCACTTTATTTTATTGTATTTTACATGGAGATATTATGATTGATTATTTGCAGGTAGGAGCTATCACCAGCCCTCATGGAGTTCATGGCGAGGCCAAGGTATATCCAATGACGGATGATGTGAAGCGTTTTAAGAAACTGAAGGAAGTATATCTTGGAGAAGGGGATAACAAGAGACTTCTTCATATTACTTCAGTTAAATTTTTCAAGAACATGGTCATTTTAAAATTTGATGAGTTTACAACACCTGAGGAGATTGATAAGATTCGTAAGGTGGGCTTGTATGTCACTAGAGATCAGGCTGTTAAACTTCAGAAGGATGAATATTTCATTGCTGATTTAATTGGCTTGGAAGTATATAGTGATGAGGATAAGCTCATTGGAGAATTGACAGATGTTATGCAAACAGGTGCAAATGATGTATATGTGGTACAGACACAGTCTGGAAATGAGGTTCTGATTCCTGCAATCAAGGATTGCATTTTACAGGTTTCTATAGAAGAAAGCCGCATGGTTGTACATTTGCTCCCAGGTTTAATTGACGAGGAATAATATGATACATTTTTATATATTAACTTTGTTTCCGGAAATGGTTATGTCAGGTCTTAATACAAGTATTATTGGCCGAGCCATGGAAAATGGTTTTCTGGAAATTGAGGCTATAAATATTAGAGATTATACTCTCGATAAGCACAAGAAGGTGGATGATTATCCTTATGGCGGTGGCGCAGGCATGGTTATGCAGGCACAACCGGTATATGATGCCTGGAAGTCTGTTATTGACAGAATTGGTGGCACAGAAAATGTCCGCACAATTTTTATGACTCCTATAGGCAAAACCTTTAAGCAGGATTATGCCAAGGAGCTGGCCAAGGAAGAACATATTATTATGCTTTGTGGCCATTACGAGGGCATTGATGAGAGAGTTATAGAGGAGATTGTGACGGACTATATGTCTCTGGGAGATTTTGTCCTGACAGGAGGAGAGCTTCCGGCTATGGTTATGGTTGATGCCATTTCTCGAATGGTTCCTGGAGTCTTGACCAATGTTGATTCCAAATCTACAGAGAGTTTTGAAAATAATCTATTGGAATATCCTCAATATACCAGACCGGTAGAATGGAATGGTAAAAAGGTTCCGGATATATTGTTATCAGGTAATCATAAGCTGGTGGATGAATGGAGATATGAGCAATCTCTGGACAGAACCCGTAAATATAGACCGGATTTATTGGAAAATGAAAATATTGTAGAATAAATTCTGCAAAAGTATTGACTTTTCAGGTGTTTCTATGTTATTTTATACAAGTTGTGAAAAGAGAAGGTCCTCTGTTACTGAATTGTATTAAGAACTTCAAGATAAATTTAAATTTAGGAGGTCACAAAAATGAACGCAAATGAAATTATTAAGAACATTGAAGCTGAGCAGAAGAAGGCTGAAATCACAGAGTTCCACGTAGGTGATACAGTTAGAGTTCACGCTATGATCAAGGAAGGAAACCGCGAGAGAATCCAGGTATTCGAGGGAACAGTTCTCAAGAGACAGGGTGGAAGCAATCGCGAGACATTCACAGTTAGAAAGTTCTCTAACGGTGTAGGTGTTGAGAAGACATGGCCACTTCATAGCCCACTTATCGAGAAGATTGAAGTTGTACGTCGTGGTAAGGTACGTCGTGCTAAGCTTAACTACTTAAGAGAGCGTGTTGGTAAGAAGGCAAAGGTTAAGGAATTAGTTAAATAATTCCAGCCCATTATAGTTGATTTGCAAGAAAGGGACAGCTGTTTGGTTGTTCCTTTTTTATTTGCGAATTGAGTATAGATATTGTATATTATATTAGTATAATTTTGCTATGTGGTAGATACTATGAATATAAGAGAATTAAGAGAAATTCAACAAAATATCAAGAAGAAATTGCGCTTCAAATCTGGCTTAAATTTCAGAAGAAAGCGTCGTAGATTTGATGGAGATGTATTCAAATATTATTCCATTTTCGTACTTCAAATTGTAACGGTAATTGTACTTGCCTGGTTCATTACAGAATCATTGGGCTTTAGAGTGCCAAATCAGGGAGAATCAATGATTACAACTATTCCTGATGAGTCAACTGTATGGGTTGATCGATTGAAGTACAAGATCTCAGATCCTGAGGTTGGAGACATAATAGCATTTCTACCAAATGGAAGTACTTCAGCCAGCTATAGTATCAAGAGAATTGTAGCTGCATCTGGAGATACTGTTTTGATTGAAAATGGTAAATTATATATCAATGGTGAGAAGACTAATCTGTTCATCAATGATACAAGCATTCCGGAGGCTGGCAGAGCTGCCACAGAAATCACTCTCAAGGACGGAGAATATTTTGTTCTGGGAGATAATCCGGAAAATAGTGAAGACAGTAGATATGAATCTGTTGGAAATGTGCAGGATAATCAGATATTAGGTAAGGTATGGTTTATCTGCTCTTTCAAGGGATTTGGATTTGTGCATTAGGAGATATAATATGGAATTTCAATGGTACCCTGGTCATATGACCAAGGCAAAGAGACAGCTGCAGGAGGATATTAAACTTATAGACCTGGTTGTGGAAATTGTGGACGCCAGAGTTCCTATGAGTAGTAGAAATCCTGATATTGATGAGCTTGGCAAGAACAAAGCCAGACTTATTTTGCTTAACAAATGTGATTTAGCTGACGCTGCAGCCACAGACAGATGGAAGGTTTACTTTGAATCAAAGGGCTATCATGTGGTTGCTATTGATGCCAGAAATAACAAGGGCATGAAAGCTATTAATAATGTAATAAATGAAGCCTGTGCTGAGAAGATTGCCAGAGACAGAGCCAGAGGAATCAAGAATCGCCCTGTCCGCGCAATGGTTGTAGGTATTCCAAATGTAGGTAAATCTACATTTATCAATTCATTTGCAGGACGAGCAAGTGCCAAGACAGGCAACAAGCCTGGTGTAACCAAGGGCAAGCAGTGGATTAAGTTGAACAAGGGGGTGGAGCTTTTAGATACTCCTGGAATCTTATGGCCTAAGTTCGAAGATCAGACTGTAGGACTTAGACTTGCATTTATCGGCTCTATCAAGGATGACTTAATTCAGCAGCAGGAATTGGCAATGGAGCTTCTGAAATATATTGTAAAGCTTTATCCAAATGCAATTGCTGACAGATATGGTGTTGATGAGTCTCTGGAGGCTCATGAGATGTTACAGGCTATTGCACAGAATAGAAATTGCATTGCCAAGGGCGGAGACTTGGATTATGACAAGGCTGCTTTATTAATAATTGATGATTATAGAAATGGAGTTATAGGCCGTATGGATTTAGAATTTCCTGAGGACTATAAATAAGAAGATATGCTTGAACAAAATACTAATAACGAAGAGAAAAAGTTTGATAAAAATAGATTTCTGAAGGATTTTCTTGGAATGGTGCTCTATGTGGCTGCTGTTTTGGTTTTCTGTTTTATTATTATTACTTATGTGGGACAGAGAACACAGGTGAGTGGTTCTTCTATGGAGTCAACACTCAGCAATGGAGATAATCTTATTATTGACAAGATCTCCTATAAGTTTCATGATCCAGAGCGCTTTGATATTATTGTTTTCCCATTTTATGAGTATGGTGACAAGAATGCAGAGAGCAATGAGGGAACAGAAGATACATTTTACATCAAGAGAATTATAGGTCTGCCAGGTGAGACTGTATGGATTAATGAGATGGGTGATATCTATATTAATGGAGTATGTCTCAAGGAAAACTATGGTTTGGAAAATATTAATTACGCCGGTGTGGCATCTAATCCAATAATTCTAGGACCTGATGAATATTTCGTTATGGGTGACAATAGAAACAACAGTACTGATTCCAGATTTGCAGTTGTGGGAAATATTAAGAGAGAGGATATTGTAGGTAAGGCGTGGATGCGCATATATCCTTTTGATAAGTTTGGAATTATAAAACATCAGTAGATGGATTTGGAGCAGTTTATAACATGGAAAATGCAAAGAAAATCGGTGATATAAAATTAGAGTACGAGGCGGCTGATATTAATATGCTGCCTTCTTTCATAGAGGAGTATTCTTCAGATGACAGGGCAGGTGTTCAGAAGCTGGTTACATCTGCTGAGAAGAAGCTGGAGAAATACAACAAGGAATTGGACAGAATCGAAGGTCTCAAGAAATATGAGCGCTTGTATTGGGACGAATATGATTACATATGCGGAATTGATGAGGTGGGCAGAGGCCCTCTTGCAGGCCCTGTATGCGCCGGAGCAGTTATTCTGCCAAAGGATTGTGATATTTTATATATTAATGATTCCAAGAAGCTGTCTGAGTCTATGAGAGAGAAATTGTATGAAGAGATTTATGACAAGGCAGTGGCTGTGGGTATAGGTTTGGTATATCCTGAAACAATTGACGAGATCAACATTTTACAGGCCACATATGAAGCTATGAGACAGGCTATCAGTCAGCTGGATGTGGCACCGGAATTACTGCTTAATGATGCAGTTACAATTCCAGGTGTGGATGTTAAGCAGGTGCCAATTATCAAGGGTGATGCCAAGAGTATCTCCATTGGAGCAGCCAGTATTGTGGCCAAGGTTACCAGAGATAGACTGATGGTTGAGTATGACAAGCTTATGCCGGAATATGGATTTGCCAAGAACAAGGGTTATGGAACAGCGGATCATATAGAAGCCTTGAAGAAATATGGTCCAACTCATATTCATAGAAAATCATTTATCCAGAATTTTATTTAGTCTGTAAGCTGATTTGAGGAGGCTAAATATATAATCTGTTTTATCCGAAATGATTATATATGTTATATGTAGGGAGTAATTATGCAGATATCGGATTTATTGGGACAATATGGAAATAATATAGCTGCAGGTAGTCAGGTGTCCACCAAGGTAAAAGGTGTGGAACAACTGGTTGAGACAGTGAAACAGCTGAAGACCGGCAGCGTGTTTGAGGGCACTGTGAATTTCATCAAGGGTAATCAGGTTATCCTGGGATTGAGCAGTGGTCAAAATATTACTGCGCGCCTGGATAAAGGTGTAACTTTGGAAAAAGGTCAGTCAGTATTTTTCCAGGTGAAGAGTAATGATGGAGAATCTATTCAGATTAAGCCCATGTCTCAAAATGGAGTTTTCTCCAATCCCACACTTACATCTGCTCTGGATGCGGCAAGTCTCCCGGTAAATGAGAGAAATATCAATATGGTAAATGCTATGATGAAGCAGCAGATGCCTATTGATGCCAAGAGTCTACAGGATATGTCCAGAACAATAGCATCCACAGGAGGAACAGACCCGGCTTCAGCTGTTGAGATGACTAAATTAAATATTCCATTAACTGCAGATAATGTGGCAATGTATGAGAATTATAAAGCTGATGAAGGTTTTGTAGTAAAGCAGATTAATCAATTGCTGGATACAATTCCAGAGATGATTGTTGATGATAATCTGTCAGTTGACCAGGGAACTGAGCTTCAGAATAAGCTGGTAACATTTTTTACATCCCAGGAAGGTGCTGATGCTTCTAATATACAAAATCCTACGGGTTCAACTCAGTCTGCAACTGGTATGGCAGGTGAAAATGCTGCGGCAAATGTACAGAACTTAAACGGAAATCAAACTCTTGCAAATGAAAGTGCTGTAAGTAGTCAAAATATGGCATCAGAGGTTGTATCCAAGGAAAATGCCACTCAAAGCTCTGGTATGGTAGAGATTCAGGTTAATGAAAATACACCTGAGGAGGGAATTCCAAATGGTACACTTTCATCAACCTTGCCTAGAAATGAGCTTGAAGGACTGGGAACATCATTGTCTAAGCTTCCTGACTTCGCAGTTAATCATATGAAATATTTTGATTCCAATATGAATCTAAAGCCGGATGTGAACAATGTTGATTTGCTCAAAGATTTGGCAAATTATATGTCTCAAAATAGCGGTAGTATATCCAAGGAGCAGCTTACTGAGCTTATTGGCTCCAAGGCATATAAGAGAATCTTAAAGGATGTAGCTACTGAGAAAATGACTCTCAAGCCAGAGGAATTGACCAGGGAGCATGCTGTAAAAGACTTATATCAGAGAATGGAACAGCAGATGTTTCGATTGAAGGAAATTGCAGATGCATATCCCAAGGTCTCTGAGGCTGTGGCCAAGGCAGCCAACAATGTATCATCCAATATTGATTTCATGAATGCCATAAATCAGATGTATACCTATGTACAGCTACCTCTGAAAATGAGTGGCCAGAATGTAAATGGTGAGCTGTATGTATATAGCAATAAATCTGGTGAGAAGAGTGAGAATGATGAACTTACAGCCTTTCTACATTTCGACATGGACAATCTGGGACCTGTAGATATCTCGGTGAAGCTAAAGGAGAGAAATGTAACTACCAACTGGTATTTAGAGGATGTTAAGTCCTTAGAGCTTATTGAAAATAATATTGATTTGCTCACTAAGAGATTACAGGATAAAGGATATAATTGCCAGTTCGGATTTGAGAACGAGGGCAAGAATCAGAATTTTGTTGATGAATTATTGCAGGCGGACAAGGGAGGCGACGGTCAGTTGCATAGATATTCCTTTGATGTGAGGGCGTAGATATGGCAGATACAAAATGGAAGCCAAACAGTTTTGGCGACGAGGAGAAAGTTGATAAAGATCTGACTGCTGTGGCCTTGGAATATGATCCCAATGATGTGGCTCCGAAAATCGTAGCTACAGGTAAGGGATACACAGCTCAAAAGATTCTAGAGACTGCCAAGGAAAATGATGTTCCAACCTACAAGGATAGCAAGTTGGCAGACACTCTGTCCAAGTTAGATATTGGAGAGGCTATACCACCTGAGTTATATGAGGTTGTTGCAGAGATTTTGCTCTTTGTAGATGGAATGGAAAAGGTTAAGGCTAAGCTTGATGGAGCTGCCAAGTAAGATAATATTTGACAGATTATAAATGGGGAATTGGGTATTGAATAACAGAAGTGTGGGAGCCGCAATGGAAGACAAGGCGGCTGCTTATTTAATAAGTCAGGGATATAGAATTCTTGATAGAAATTTTCGTTGTAAAATAGGCGAGATAGATATAATCGGTGAGGAAGATGACAACCTGTGCTTTGTGGAGGTGAAATATCGCAAGGATAGATATTTCCAGGGAAGCGCAGAAGCTGCAGTTAATATTCATAAGCAGTGTAAGATATGCAAAACTTCTGATTACTACAGAATGGTTAGGCACATTTCACCGGACAGAAATATCCGCTTTGATGTTGTTGCAATATATGGTGAGGATGTATACCTATATCGAAATGCATTTCCCTATATTGCTATGTAGGAGGAATAAATGAGTCAGGCGAATCAGATTGCTTTTGTGAGAAAAGGAAGCGTGGCGGCTGAAAATGGAATTGAACCACTTGATATTATTGAATCAATCAATAATGTGAAGTTGGAGGATATATTTGACTATTACTATTATGAAGATGAACCGGAATTCGATATGGTTATTCTCAAACCTAATGGAGACAGATTTAATCTCCATATTGTAAAGGGGGAGGGTGAAGACCTGGGGATTTCATTTGAAAATGGTCTTATGGATGAATACAGATCTTGCCATAACAAGTGCATCTTCTGTTTTATTGATCAGATGCCTCCGAATATGCGTGAGACTCTATACTTCAAGGATGATGATACCAGACTGTCTTTCCTTCAGGGTAATTATGTGACTCTTACCAATATGAAGGAGGAGGACTTAGACAGAATCATTAAATACCATTTAGCTCCAATCAACATATCTGTGCAGGCTACTAATCCGGAACTTCGTAAGCGTATGTTACATAACAGATTTGCCGGAGATATTATGGACAAAATCAAGAAGTTGGCAGATGCTGGTATTGAGATGAATGCTCAGATTGTATTGTGCAAGGGCGTAAATGATGGTGAGGAGTTGGAGAGATCCATCAGAGAATTATATGAGTACTATCCTCAGATGCAGTCCATGTCTGTGGTACCTGTTGGACTCAGTAAATACAGAGATGGCCTATATCCTCTAGAGCCTTTTGAAAGAGATGATGCCAGAGAGGTACTGGATATAATTCACAGATGGCAGGACAAGGCTTATGAGGAGACAGGTATGCATTTTGTTCAGGCTTCTGATGAGTGGTATCTCACAGCTGAATTGCCTTTACCAGAAGCGGACAGATATGATGGTTATATTCAGCTTGAAAATGGAGTTGGAATGATTAGACTTCTTATGGATGAATTTAGAGATGCTCTTGACCGGGCCAAGAGGAAACCATTTATGAAGAAAAAGACAATTTCTCTTGCTACAGGAAAGCTGGCAGCTCCATTTATTGAGGAATTAAGTCAGGAACTAATGAGAAAGTTTCCTAAGGTTGATATCAGAGTATATACTATTGTAAATAATTTCTTTGGTGAGAGAATTACAGTGTCAGGACTTATAACCGGTCAGGATTTAATTGCTCAGTTAAAGGATGTGGAGCTTGGTGAGAAGCTTCTGATTCCACAGAATATGGTAAGGCAGGAAGAGAGAGATTTCCTGGATGATATTACTGTGGCTGAAGCCAGTGAAACTTTACAAGTACCAATAGATATTGTAAAATCAAGCGGACAAGATTTTGTAGATTGTATGTTGTCGTAAGGACAAATTGGAGGATATATATGGCAAAACCAGTAGTGGCAATTGTTGGCAGACCAAATGTAGGTAAGTCAACTTTATTTAATGCCTTGGCAGGAGAGAGAATTTCAATAGTAAAAGATACACCTGGAGTTACCAGGGATAGAATATATGCTGATGTTACATGGCTTAATTATGAATTTACCATGATTGATACAGGCGGTATTGAGCCTGATTCCAAGGATGTAATTATCAGCCAGATGCGTGAGCAGGCTCAAATAGCAATTGATACAGCAGATGTTATTGTATTTATGACGGATGTCCGTCAGGGATTGGTTGATTCTGACTCAAAAGTTGCAGATATGCTTCGTAGAAGTAAGAAGCCTGTAGTTTTGGTTGTAAACAAGGTAGATAATTTCGATAAATACATGCCTGATGTATATGAATTCTATAATTTAGGTATTGGTGAACCGGTTCCTATTTCATCATCATCAATGCTTGGTTTAGGTGATATGTTAGATAGAGTTACATCATATTTCCCAGCTCGTGATGTAGATGAGGAGGAGGATGACACTCCTAGAATTGCAATTATCGGTAAGCCAAATGTAGGTAAGTCATCTCTTGTTAATAAACTTTGTGGCGAGAACAGAGTGATTGTATCAAATATTGCAGGTACAACTCGTGATGCCATTGATACAAGAGTGAAATTCCATGGCAGAGAATACATTTTTATTGATACAGCAGGACTTCGTCGTAAGAGCAAGATCAAGGAAGAGCTTGAGAGATTCAGTATCATTCGTGCTGTTGCAGCTGTTGAGAAGGCAGATGTTGTAATTATTATGATTGATGCTACAGAAGGTGTAACTGAGCAGGATGCCAAGATTGCTGGTATCGCTCATGAACGAGGCAAGGGTATCATCATTGCTGTAAATAAATGGGATGCCATTGAGAAGAACAACAAGACTATCAAGGAGCATACAGATAAGATTCGTCAGACTCTATCATTTATGCCTTATGCTCAGATTATGTTTATATCAGTTAAGACCGGCCAGCGTCTCAATAAGATTTATGAGACAATCGATGCTGTTATTGAGAATAACTCTATGAGAGTTGGTACAGGTGTGTTAAATGAAATTGTCACTGAGGCAGTTGCATTACAGCAACCACCTTCTGACAAGGGACGTAGATTGAAAATCTTTTACACAACTCAGGTTGCTGTTAAGCCACCAACATTTGTTATTTTCGTAAATGACAAAGAACTGATGCATTTCTCATATGTTAGATATCTGGAGAACAGAATCAGAGATGCATTTGGATTTGAGGGAACTTCTCTTAAATTTATCATTAGGGAGCGAAAGGAAGACTAGGTAATGATTAGCGCTAGAATAATATCTATTCTAATAGGTTATGCATTTGGAACTTTTGTATCCGGATTCTTGTTCGGTAAAGCTCATGATGTAGATTTGAGACAGGAGGGAAGCAAAAACATCGGAACAACCAATACTCTCAGAGTGCTTGGTAAGAAAGCTGGAGCTATAACTCTGGTGGGAGATGCGTTGAAAGCTATTCTGGCTGTTGTTGTTGTATGGCTGATTTTCAGAAATTCTCAGCCTGAACATATTGAATTATTGAAATTATATGCTGCCTTTGGTGCAATACTTGGACATGATTTTCCGGTATTTCTTAAATTCAAGGGCGGTAAAGGTATTGCTTGCAGTTTCGGTATGATTGTGGCTTTATTTCCACAATTTCTGCCGGTTGAATTTGCACTGTTTGGAATTGCAGTAGGAATTACAAAATATGTATCACTGGGTTCCATTTTATGTGCCTGCGGATTGCTTGTTCAGACAATTATATTTGGTATGAATGGTATGTTGAAATTTGCTGAGACAGATTTGCTTGAGGCATATATTATTATTACTATCATATCTGTCCTTGCAATCTTCTTGCACAGAAGTAATATTAAGAGATTGGTTACAGGAACAGAGAACAAGCTTTCCTTTAAATCTCAAAGAGGTTAAGACTATTATAAATTCAGATGCTTATAACTGAGTATCTGAATTTTTACTTTTATAATGATTTGCTGTCGCATGTCATTATTACAAATATATGGAGGCATTAACTTATGGAAAAAGTAGGTGTAATTGGAGCAGGAAGCTGGGGATGTGCCCTGGCATTGAATCTGCTGTCAAATGGACATGAAGTTGTAATGTGGACTCACAGAGCATCACAGGCTCAATCCATGATAGATACACATAGAAATGATAAATTGCCGGAAGCAATTCTGCCGGATAATCTGGGAATTACTGCTGATTTGAAAGAAGCGGTAGTTGGCAAGACAATGATAGTTTTGGCAGTTCCTTCTGTTGCAACCCGTTCTACTTTGAATCTGATGAAGGAATATGTAAAGCCTGACCAGATGATATGCTGTGTCAGCAAGGGTATTGAGGAATCAACTCTTATGGGACAGTGCGATATTATAGCGGATGTTCTAGGCGATAACCAGAAGATGGGTGTACTTAGTGGCCCTTCCCATGCAGAGGAAGTTGTTAAATGTCTTCCTACAGTTGTAGTTGCAGCCGCTGTGGAAGAAGAGTGGGCAACACAGATTCAGAATGCATTTATGAATGAAGTATTCCGCGTATATACCAGCAGAGATGTGGTTGGAACAGAGATTGGAGCTTCGCTGAAAAATGTTATTGCAATTGCTGCAGGTATTTCAGATGGACTAGGGTTTGGAGATAATTCCAAGGCGGCATTAATAACCAGAGGAATTAAGGAAATATCAGAATTGGCCATTGCCATGGGCGGTCAGGTAGAGACTCTCAATGGTCTGGCGGGAATTGGTGATTTGATTGTAACCTGTTCTAGTATGCACAGCCGTAACCGCAAGGCTGGAATGCTAATAGGTCAGGGAATGTCCATGAAGGATGCCATGGATCAGGTACATATGGTAGTTGAGGGAGTGTACTCAGCCAAGGCTGCCTATGCTCTTGGTGAGAAATATGGTGTCACCCTACCGATTATAGAGAAGGTCAACCAGGTTCTCTTTGAAGACTTGGATCCAAGAACAGCTGTGACTGAACTTATGCTTAGGGAGAAAAAGCCTGAGACAGGTTCTTTCTAATATGGAAAAATTGTTTGACTATGGGATATATGGATGATAGAATACACATTAGATACTAGATATTGTATCTGTCGGATTTATATCCAAATATATATAGGTTAAAGGAAGTATTATGAATATTGATATTTTAACATTATCTGATTCCGCTAAATTACCAGAAAGAGGTAGTGATATGGCGGCAGGATATGATTTGTTTGCTGATATTACTGAGGATATTATTATTGATCCTCATACTACAGCAATGATTGGCACAGGATTGGCAGTTGCTATTCCAGAAGGTTACTTTGGCGGTATTTATGCCAGAAGCGGCTTGTCTTCTAAAGAGGGCTTGAGACCTGCTAACTGTACAGGAGTAGTGGATGCTGATTACAGAGGTGAGATTAAGGTCGCTTTACATAACGATAGCGATTTTGAGAGAACTATTACACCTGGACAGAAAATCGCGCAGATGGTTATTATGCCATTTTTGTCAGTAGAATTTCAGCAGGTAGAACAGCTGGATAATACAGACCGTGGCGAAGGTGGATTTGGTTCAACTGGAAAGATGTAACTTAATCACAGGTTTATGCAAATGGAGGAGTTAATTATGGAAAGTAGAAGAGAGAATTTTCTGGAGAATATCAGTGATAAATTTATAAAGTTTTATTCTCAAAATGATCGAGCTATTAATCTCAAGGCTATGCCAGGTCATTTTGCTACGAGTTCTTCACATGTAAATTATTATATTGATATTACAAATCTCAAAGCTAGAGCCAAGGAAGCCAGGGAAGTTGCCAAGAGCATGGAGTCATTACTTTTACATCATGTAACCACAGTAGATACTATCGTATGTATGGATGGAACCAATGTGGTTGGCGCTTATTTGGCAGAGGAATTAGAAAGAGGACATTTCTCAAATAATAATAAGCATGAGACTGTATATGTAATTGAGCCTGAGGTTAATTCCATTGGTCAGCTTATGTTTAGACAGAGTATTCGTATGGCTGTTGAGGGCAAGAATGTATTGGTATTGCTTGCTACTTCCACAACAGGTGAAACATTGAAAAAGAGTCTTGAATGTATTGAATACTACGGTGGTAATATTGTAGGCGTTACAGCAATATTTGGTGCCATGGATAAGGTTGGCAAATACGAAGTCTTCCCTGTATTTACACCAGAAGATTTACCAAGTTATGAGACATATACTCCATCAGAGTGTCCTTATTGTAAGAAGAATATTCCTATTACAGGAATTGTAAATGGTTATGGTATGTCATTATTATAGAATGCCATTGCTGTAGAAACTAATCTTTGAAACTTGCATATTTTAAATAAAATATATAAACTATCAGATTGCGTCAGATTTTTTGCTGGCGCATTCTTTAGGTAACTTAGGAGGCAATATTAAATGGCTAAAAAACAGGAATATGGTGCTGATAGCATTGCTGTACTGGAGGGCTTAGAGGCCGTCAGAAAAAGACCAGGAATGTATATTGGTAGTGTGTCTAGAAAAGGATTAAACCACTTAATATATGAGATAGTAGACAATTCAGTCGATGAACATTTAGCAGGTTTTTGTAAAACTATTTATGTAACTTTGGAAAAGGATGGTTCATGTACTGTTGAGGATGATGGTCGTGGAATTCCAGTAGATATGCATTCAAAAGGAATGCCTGCAGAGCGTGTGGTTCTTACAACACTTCATGCTGGTGGTAAGTTCGATGACTCGGTTTACAAGACCAGTGGTGGATTGCATGGTGTAGGTTCTTCTGCGGTAAATGCTCTGTCTACATATTTTGATATTCAGATTTCCCGTGATGGTTATATACATCATGATAGATTTGAGCAGGGTAAGCCAGTAATGGAATTGGTGAAGGGTTATCTGCCAACTATTGGCAAGACCAAGAAGACTGGTACCAAGATTAACTTCCTGCCAGATCCAACTATTTTTGAGAAGACTAATTTCAAGGAAGATGAGGTGAAAAGCCGTCTTCATGAGACTGCTTATCTGAATCCAGAGCTTACAATCATCTATGAGGATAAGCGCAAGGATGAAGTGGAACATATTGAATATCATGAGCCAGCTGGACTTACAGGTTATGTACAGTACATTAATCGCAATGAGGAAGCTGTCCATGATGTTATATCATTTTCCGGCGAGAGCGATGGAATACAGGTGGATATTGCATTCC
>JAEEGF011912425.1_pt1 | contig 60953 bp, 51 predicted proteins | sample 9134171 | NCBI WGS metagenome assembly JAEEGF01 (sample SAMN16246542, study PRJNA631951) | gut metagenome | biome: gut microbiome; feature: rumen; material: AP-attached | host: Bos | place: Iran: Karaj | collected 2018-10 | reverse complement strand
TCGACTAGGGCCAGCTCAACGGAACGCGCCGACAGGAACAGGCCGCGGCGCCGCCGGAACCCTTCCCCAGCGCACGCACCGCCCGCTCCGGCAGGCTGTCTCAACACTGTCTGGAAACTGTCTAAAAGCAATTGAACGCCGTTCCGCAACCTGCTACACTGCTCGCCACTGCCAAAAGCACCAGACCCAAACCTCAGGCCAGTCCCGCCGGCTTATCCCGCAAGGAGCGTCCCATGCGCATTCTCCAGTCCGCCAGCCTTCTTCTCCTCTCCCTCTGCCTCTGTGCCTCCTGTGCCCGCACGGAGGGGCACATGGAGGTCATCGACCAGGAAAGCGGCGGTCCCGGATACGCGCCGAAGCCCAAGCCTGCCCCGCAGCACCAGGCTCCTGCGGCGAGTTCCGCGCCGGCAGCGCAGCAGGCGTCCAAGGCCGGCCCGCAGGTCCATCAGCCAGCCCCTGCCGTCAAGGCGCAGGCAGGCCAGCCCCATCAGGCAAAGCCCGCCCCGCAGGCCGCCAAGACGCCAGCCTCGGTGCCTGCCAAGGCACAGGCTCCCGCAAAGCAGCCGGCAGCGCAGGCTCACCAGACGGCCAAGACGCCGGCCCCGGCAGCCGCCAAGCCAGCTCCTGCCAAGCCCCGGCAGCCAGCTCCCAAGGCGCAGGCTCACCAGACGGCCAAGGCGCCGGCCCCGGCAGCGGGCAAGACGCCAGCCGCGCCCCAGGCCAAGCAGGCTTCCCCGGCGAAGGCCAAGCCCGTTCCCCAGAAGGCCTCGGCCCCGAAGCCGGCCTCTGCAGGCAAGTCGGGATCGGTCGGCAAGACGCAGGCCAAGCCCCAAAGCAAGGCGCAGACGAAGTCCCAGACGAAGCCCAAGGCCAAGGCCAAGCCCAAGCAAGCCAAGTAGCTCTCTTCTCGAAGCATGTTCAAGGCCCTTGCCGTCACCGGCGAGGGCCTTTTTCGTTGCAGCGCGGCGCGGCACGAGCGCGTCAGGGCAGGGCGCTGCCAAGCCAGCGGAACCAGAGCATGTCCTCCTCCCTGACCAGCACCCGCCATCCGCCGGCAAGGAGCTTGAGGCTGGTCACGCCCTGGCAGGCCCGGCCTTCGTCCCGGGCGAGACAGAGCTCGCACAGGCCAAGCCTGAGCCAGAGGGCGAAGGCATCCCTTGGCGCGGACAGGAAGGCAAGCCGGCAGCCAAGGCTGCCGGCAAGCCTGGCAAGCTCCGGGAACTGGCCAGCTTCCGGCTCGCAGCCTTCAGGCAGGGCAACGCGCAGGCTGCCGAGCACGCGCGCCCTGTCCAGAGCGGACACGGCGTCCATGCCGCCGGCAAAGAGCTCCTGCGTGAGCGGACCTGCCGGCGACGCGACGACCGCTTCGGGACGCTCCTCGCTGACAAGGCGCCCCTGGTCCATGACGAGAAGGCGATCAGCCACGCCCCTGGCAAAGCCCGCCTGGTGGGTGACGACGATCATGGCCTGGCCCTTGCCTCGCAGGGAGAGGATGAGGGAGAGCACCTCCTGGACGCAGGAGGGATCGAGAGACGAGGTCGGCTCGTCGAAGAGCATGAGCCTCGGCTTGAGGGCCAAGGCGCGCACGATGGCAGCCCGCTGGCGCTGGCCGCCGGAGAGCTGGGCAGGATAGCTTGCGCCCTTGTCGGCCAGGCCCACGGCCTCCAGCAGCGCGGCCGCTTCAGCCAGGGCATCCTGCCGGCGCAGCCCGAGCACGCGCACGGGGGCGAGGGCGAGGTTGTCGAGCAGGGTCAGGTGGCTGTAGAGCTGCTCGCCCTGGAAGACCATGCCGATCTCCCCCCTGCCGAGGCTGGCGCGGCCAGGGGCGTTGCGGACGCGGCCGTCCAGCAGAACGAGCCCCTCGTCCACGGGATCGAGGCCTGCCACGGCGCGCAGGAGGCTGCTCTTGCCGCAGCCGCTAGGGCCGAGCAGGGCAAGGCAGCCGCCTTCGTCCAGGGAGAAGGAAATCTGCGAGAGAATGCGCCTGCCCTGGCGAAGGACCGCAAGGTCCTTCACCTCGAGCAGGGGCGCCCGGGGAGCTTCCCTCTCCCCGGGCGCAGTCTCTTCTGTCGTGAAGCCAGAAGAAGACATGGGGAACATCCGCTAGTCAGCCCACACGGGGAGCTTTCCGCTGGCAGGCGGCAGGGGATAGCGGCCCTTGGGGCCGAACCAGGCGTCGTAGATGCGCTGGTAGGTGCCGTCCATGACGAGGGAGCGCAGGGCCGCGTTCACGCGGTAGCGCCAGGCGGACTGATTCTGGGGCAGGCCTATGCCGTAGTAGGTGGGGCTGTAGACTTCGCCGACGGCCTCGAAGGCGGGATCATTGCCTGAGACGCCGGCCAGAATGACGGTGTCGTTGGTGTAGCCGTCGACCTTGCCGGCCTTGAGGGCGAGGAAGCACTCGCTGTCGGTCTGGAAGGACATGATGCGGGGGCTGGGATCGCCGAGGGCCTTGAGCGCTTCGGCCACGGCCTGCTGGGCGTTGCTGCCCTGGCAGACAGCGATGCGCTTGCCCACAAAGTCCTTGAGCTCCCTATGCTGGCCCTTGGGCGCCAGGATGCGCTTGCCGTCGAGCAGGTAGGTGTCGGAGAAGTCGATCTGGCGGGCGCGGCTCATGGTCCGGTTCATGTTGGAGAGCACCATGTCGGTCTCGCCGCCTGACAGGGAGGTGATGCGGGTCTTGTTGTTGACCTTGACCACCGTGTACCTGAGGTGCATGCGCTCGGCGAGAGCCTTGGCGAGATCGACGTCGAAGCCGGCGTGCTGGCCCTGATCGTCGAGGTAGTTCATGGGCGGCGTGCTGTAGCCTATGCCGATGGCGATGGCGCCCCGCTTCTGGATGACCTCGTCGAGGTTCTCCCAGCTGCCGGCAAGAGCCGGCCGGCCAAGGCCCAGTGCGAGCAGGCTCACGGCAAGGACGGCGACGAAGGAGGCGAGGGGAGCGAAGGAAGAGGCGTGCAGGCGTCTGAACATGGCTTCTCCTTGATGTTCGGTGCGGAAGGACCTGAAGCAGGCTCTGGCTGAAGGGCTCAAAAGCCGGAACTCAGCCGGCTCCCGCCGGCAAGCCGTGCCTGGGCGCGACGCTCCAGCGAACGGGCAAAGCGGGTCAGGATCAGGGACACGGCCATGTAGCCAAGGCCCATGAAGGCATACATGGCAGGCAGGAGATCGGGATGTCGGCTGGCGATGATCATGCCCGTCTGGGTGAGCTCGATGAGGCCGATGACGAAAACCACCGAGCTGTCTTTGAAGAGGGAGACCGTGACGGCGAGCAGGGCCGGCACCATGCGGCGCATGGCCTGGGGGGCAAGGACGGCGGCCGCCGTCTGCAGGCGCGAGAGGCCGGCAAGCCTGGCGGCCTCGAGCTCGGCCCTGTTCACCGAAAGCACGCCCGAGCGGTAGACTTCGGCCACGTTGACGGTGCCGTAGAAGACGAGGGCAGCCTGGGCGGTGGCGAAGAGGCCGATGCGCACGCCAAGGAAGACGGGCAGAGCGTAGTGGATCCAGAAGACCGTGAGGAGGAGGGGCTGCCACTTGGCGAACTCGGTGAGCGCCATGGCCAGTCCTGCCAGCACCGGCACCTTCATGACGCGCAGCGTGCCGAGGACGACGCCGAGCACCAGAGCGGCCGGCACGGCGCAGAGGGTCAGCGAAACGTTGAGGGCAAGCCCTCCTCTGCCCAGGCCTTCAAGGCCGGCCAGGAGCGAGACCGCATAGGGCAGGGCCTGGGCGAAGGTCGAGACGGGGTCAGACACGGGCAGCCTCTGTCCTGACGGCCCGGTGCAGGCGCCGCTCCACGAGCATGAGCACAAGCGAAAAGGCAAAGCCGAGGCCGGCATAGAGGCAGGTGGCCGCCGTCGTGGCCTCGAGGCCGGCAAAGCTCAGCGACTCCACCTCCTGCGAGGACCAGGTCAGCTCGGGCACGCTGATCACCATGGCGAGGGAGGTGTTCTTGAGATTGTGCAGCAGCCTCGCGGAGAGCGCCGGCATGGAGGCCGCATAGGCCTGGGGAAGAGCCACCCGGCCCCAGAAGCTGAAGCCCGTGAGCCCCGAGAGCCTGGCCGAGGCCATGGCGCCCCGGCCGGCCTGGCCCATGACGGCATAGAGCAGGTCGGCAACGTAGGGGGCGTTGTTGACCGAAAGCCCAGCGGCCGCGGCCCAGAAGGGGAAGCCGTCCCAGCCGTTCAGGGCACGGCCCGCCTGCTCCGGAACAATCATGGGCAGGCAGAAGAAAAAGGCGAGCAGCCAGAAGACGCCGGGGAGGCTGCGCACGAGATCGCAGAATCCTCCGCATGCGCTTCTGGCAAGACGGCTATCTGAGGCGCGGCCCACGGCCAGCAGCGAGCCGAGAACGAGGGACGCGGCAGTCGAAACCAGCGCCAGCTCCAGCGTCGTGGCGAGGCCGTTGAGCAGGATGCCGGGATACGGATCCTCCAGAAGCACGTCCCAGTGCGGCGTATAGCTCACAAGTTTTCTCTCCCCAGCCCTCCCGGCGCTTGCCGGCAGCGACATTGCTCTGTTTCGCTGGCACTATATGACATACTCATATAGCTTGCCAAGGGCCGTCTTGCCCTGCTTCCTCCCTGCACCTGGCAGATTCCGAGAGGAAACGCTGCCTGACAGGCGCACGCGGCACGAGAGCATTGCCCGCCCTGGAGGCCGCGTCGTTTGCCAGCGCAGCGGCATTGGATTAGGAGGAGGTCATTCCTCCAACGCCAGCCCCCCCAACCCCGGCAGGTTCTTCTCCCATGCCTCCACGCCTTCTGCTCAGCGGCCGCGAATGGGCCCTGTGCGGCGTCACCATGATCTGGGGCGCCACCTTCCTCTTCATCCGCATCGCCCTAGAGCGCTCAGGCCCCCTCTTCTTCACGGGCATGCGCTTTGCGGCCGCGGCGGCCATTCTGCTCGTCCTGGCGCTCCCCGTGCTCAGGGACATCACCCGGCGCGAGCTCTTCGGCGGGCTTGCCATAGGCTGCATCATCTTCCTCGGCTTTGCCTGCCAGACCTCCGGGCTCGCCTCCATCGAGGCGTCCAAGTCGGCCTTCATCACCGCCTTCTACGTGCCGCTGGTGCCAGTGCTCGAGTGGATCCTCCTGCGCCACATGCCCGGCCGCTTCGTCCTTGCCGGCCTGGCGCTGGCCTTTCCGGGCGTTGCCCTCATCTCCGCAGGGGGATCTGGCCTTGGCACCCTCTCCGGCTTCGGCCAGGGCGAGATCCTCACCCTGCTCTGCGCCGTCGCCTTTGCCTTTGAAATCGTCGTGGTCGGCATCCTCGCGCCCGGCACCAACGTGCGGCGCATCACCTTCGTGGAGCTCGCCACGACCTCGCTGCTGAGCTTTGCCTGCATGCCTGTCGCGGGCGAAGCCCTGCCCCGGGACCTGCTTGCACCCGCCGTTCTGGCCTGCGGGCTCGGGGCGGCCACGGCAGTGCTGCAGAGCGTCGTCGTCTGGGCGCAGAAGCGCATCCCGCCGTCCCGGGCGACCGTGATCTATACGGGCGAGCCCGTCTGGGGCGGCTTCTTCGGCTGGCTGGCCGGCGAGAGGCTCGGGCCCGGCGCCCTGGCCGGCTGCGCCCTCATCGTGGCGGGCATCCTTGTCAGCGGCAGGAAGAGTCCGGCGAAGGAGCCGGGCAAGCTCTCCGCAAACGGGTGAGCCCCGAAGCCGTTCCGAAAAAGGCTGGCTCCCGCCGGCCTTCAGTGCCGGCCTTCAGGCTTGCGTCGCTCCCTGCCAGCCTTGTCCGGCTGCTTTGCGCCTGGCGCTCCTGCATCGCCTGCCGGCAGCGCCTGCTCCATGCCGGTGATCTGGCCATTCTCCAGCACGGCGCCGCCCCGGATGAGTACCTGCTTGCCCTCGAAGCCAAAGCCGTAGGCGTAGATGGCATCGCGCGCAGCGCCGCGGACGGCCAGCGCATCGGCATAGCGCTTGTCCGCTATCTGCCCCAGCGCGCTGGCGCAGGTGTCCTCAAGGCTCTTCTCCTTGCGCGGAAGCCTGGTCTTGAACTCGATGACGATGCCGCGATCCCCTTTGCGCAGGGGAAAGAGCACAACGTCGCAGCGACCAAGGCCACTCTCGCGGTTGGAGACAATCTCGTAGCGCTCTTTCAAATCCACGATTAGACCAAGGACAAAGGCATGGTAGAAGCGTTCAGGCTCCTTGCCGCCCGTATCAAAAAAGCTGAATGTGTTCTCGGCGATCTCTGACATGTAGGTGTTCATGCTGTCGAGATCGCCATTCAAAAGCGCTTTTCTAAATTCAGAACCATTGATATTAACATTGTTAAACCAGTTAGATACAAGATTCTCAATAATTGTTTTGACTTCAAAGTTCACCAAAGCAAGCTCATAACTACTTTTTTCAAGATTGAAATTCAGTGGCTTTACATAGCCTGAAGCCATTAGAAAGCTCCATATGGCATCTTTACGATCGTAGAGCTGAGAGAAAACAATTTGCTCGTCAAAAGCAACGGCAATTGACTTTCCCTGCAATAGATCTTCTGTCTGCATCTTTACAGTCGCTTTAGCTGGACCAATAAGTTGCCCCACCATGGCGTTGGAGCTTGTTTGTGCCCAATACGGCGCAAATTGATGCTCGCTCAGATAGCCGATGATGGACCAAGGATTATAGATGCCCTTTGTCTCACCAAATATGAAGCCATCGTACCACCGCTTAACTTCGTCTTTTCCAGTCAGGCCATATTCGTCCATGGCAGCAAAGACTTCGTCCTCAGTAAAGCCAAAGCAGTCGGCATAGAGCTTCGATGTGGTCGTGACTACCTTTAAATTGTTTAAATCCGAAAACAGCGACTCCTTGCTTACGCGCGTAATACCCGTCATGAGACCTCGGCCTAGCCAAGGATTGGTTTTAAACGTCGAATTGAACAATCCTCGTAAAAACTCAACTGCTTCGTCCCAATAGCCTTTAAGCCATGCCTCTTGCATGGGCGTATCGTATTCATCGAGTAAAATAATTGGTTCTATTCCGAATTGACGTGCTAAATACTTTGTAAGAAATTGAAGAGATCTTTTTGCTATTGGGTCAGGCATATCTGGGCTAACTAACGAATATTGCTGTTTTTCTCTTTCTGAAAGCTTATTCAAATCTAATATATATTCAAAATCATCATATATTGCAGATAGAATAATTTTAATTTCATACTTCATTTCAGAAAAATTAATGCTTTTTATGTCTGAAAATGAAATAAATATAGTAGGTATTTTGCCTTGAATTAAGCATAGATCTTTATCATCACAAATAGAAAGTCCGTTGAATAAATTTAATGAATTGTTATATTCTATAGAGAAAAACGTCCTTACCGTGTCAAGCATTAGCGTTTTACCAAAACGGCGTGGACGTGTTATAAGCGTAACCTCGTCTCTCTTGTCCCACCATTCTTTAATAAAATGAGTTTTATCAATATAAAAAATATTGTTTTTGCGGATTTTAGAAAATTTATCTATTCCTGTAGAAACCTTGCGTGTCATAAACAACTCCACAACTGTTTCTCGGCGACCTCAGAAGTTTCGCGCCACATGCCGTGCGATGCCTCGCACGGCGCATGATCTCCCAGGCGCGCCACTCCTCCGTCAAAACCTACAAGCCACAGCTTTCTGTCTGCTCTCAAAGTACCAGAGGCCCCTGTCCGGCGCAAACCGGCTCTGGCGCGAAGATGCCGAACTCGCGATGCGCCTGCCTCAAAAATGCCGAGAGCCTCCCGGACGGCAAGGCCGATCCGGGAGGCTCCTGAAACTGCGCACGCTAACGGAGCTATTCCTTGTTCCTGTGGAGGAGGCCGCCGATGAGGCTTCCGCCCTTCTTGGCGACCGACCAGGCCATGGACCCTGCGGACTTGACCATGCGGGCGCCGGTCTGGATGCCGCCTCCCATGGCGCCGCCACCCGAGATGACGGCATCGCCTAGGCTTTCTGCGCCGCCTACGACGGCTTCGCCGAGCTTGACGCCGGCGCTCACCACGCCGCCGGCCACGGTTTCGGCGGCCCCTGCGGCCGCGCCAGCCACGGTGCCGGCAACCGTTCCGCCCGCTTCTGCCACCTTTCTGCCGGTCAGCGAGGAAAGGGCCAGCAGCTGCTTCTTCATGGCCGCGATGATGGCGCCCATGGTCTCCTGGGTGATGTCGATGAGGATGGAGCCGGTCTCGGCGATGCAGGCGCGCTTCTGGGCCTCCTCGCCGCCGAAGACGGCATAGCGGAAGGCCTTCTTGGTCACGACGCCGGAGCGCACGGCAAGCAGGCAGTTGGCCGCGCCCTCGATGGCGGCCTGGGTGAAGACGTGCAGGGCCGAGCCCACGAAGGGCAGCGACGCGGCCCCCATGGCCGGCGCCACGGAGGGCACGATCTGGCCCACCGAGTCGGTGATGGTCTGGGGGATGTCGAGGGCGTCGATGGAGAAGGCCACGAAGGTGGTCGTCGAGACGGCGGCGTAGACGCTCATGATCTCGCGCGGCGTCGGACGCTGGTTGTAGATGGCGGAGATGCGCCAGATCATGCGCACCAGCGAAAAGAAGACGATGAGGGCGTCGAGCCGGCCGTTCTGGGCGAGGGCCGTGCCGAGAAAGACGCGCTTCCCGCCGAGGCGGATCTCCCGATCCGCTTCCTCGTCGAGCAGGGCCAGGGAGCGCTCGAGGAAGTCCGGGTCCTCAGGCTTGAGGCCGGCATCGAGGACGAACTTGTTTCTGGCGAGACGCTTCGCCATCTCAGCTGCAAAGACCCTGCGGTCCTCATCGGTGGCGTGCTCCTTGAGCACCATCTTGCCACCCCTGGGGACGACGGCGAGGTAGAGCCAGGCAAAGCCCGCCAGTTCGGCAAGTATCAGGAAAAGACACACCCAGCGGCCGGAGCCCGGCACGAGGGCGTCGGCCGTGCCGACGGATGCCGCGTCGATCTGCAGGAGCAGGGCTGCCACGGCAACGAGGAAGAACAGGCCGACAAGGGTCATGACTTTCGTAATCCAGCGCATCATTTCCTCCTTGGGGGAAACGGGGGAGAAAGCGGCTGCGGAGGGCCGGAGGCGGAAGGCACGATACCGTCCGCACGGGGCGCGACACTTTTTATAATAAGTCCCTGCAGTCCGACTGGGAAGAGCCGTTTTTGCTTCGGAGCGCAAAAGAGGCTAGAATGGCTTTTGCCGGCAAGAGGCCGCCCGGGGATGTTCCCGCGGGCAGAGCCTTTTCGTCCCCGGCAGGAGGAGCAGCATGCAGACAGGAACACTCGCCAACTGGGACATCGACAAAACCCGCCTTCCCCAAGCCTTCGACCTCGGCGTCGCCTGGCTTCTGGCGCACCTCGACGCCCCGTGCGGCCGCCACGAGATAGACGGCGGCCGCGTCTACGTCTCCATCTCCGAGCCGGGCACCAAGGATCCCTGCGAGGGACGCCTCGAGTCCCACCTGCGCTACGCCGATCTCCAGGTCCTCCTCGAAGGCGCAGAGCGGCAGGACTACTGCACGCACTACCCCGAGGGCTCCGCCGAGGAGGACAGGCTGGCGGAGCAGGACGTGGCCTTCTGGCCTCCCCAGCCAGCCGTGCAGAGCGTGGTTCTGGCGCCCATGGACTACACGCTCTACTACCCCCGCGAGCTGCACGCCCCGAACCTGGCCGTGGACAGGCCTGGCCCCACGAGAAAGGCCGTCGTCAAGGTCAGCGCCGAGCTTTTCTAGCCAAGCGGCATCGCGGTTCGCCTGCCGGCCATGGCCGACTTCGTCCATCTGCACTGCCACTCGGAGTACAGCATGCTCGACGGCGCCATGCGCCTCGACGAACTGTGCGCTCGGGCCTGCGAATACGGCATGCCGGCCGTGGCCGTCACCGACCACGCCAATCTCTGCGGCCACGCCCAGTTCCAGCTGGCCTGCCGGCGGCACGGCATCCGTCCCGTCTTCGGCTGCGAGTTCAGGCTCTGCGACGACAGGCTGAAGCTGGCCGCCGATCCGCCAAGCCATCTCGTGCTGCTGGCCGCGAACCTTGACGGCTGGCGCTCCCTCTCCCTGCTCTCGAGCCTCTCCTGGACCGAAGGCTGGTCCGAGGCCAGGCGTGAACCCCGCATAGACTGGGATCTGCTCTCCCGTCTGGGCGGCAATCTCTTCTGCCTCTCGGCCTGCCTCGAGGGCGCCCTGCCCCGGGCCTGCGCCAGAGGCGACATGGACCAGGCCAGAGCCCTTGCCAGGCGCTTTGCCCGCCTTTTTCCCGGCCGCTTCTACATCGAGCTCGTCGACAGCGGCATCCCCCAGCAGGACGCCGTCAACGAGCGGCTCTGCGAGCTGGCCGAGACGGAGGGACTGCCGCTCGTCGCCACGGGCGACTGCCACTACCTCGACTTCGAGGACGCCGCGACCAGGGACGTGCTCCGCTGCATCAAGGCCCAGACGACGCTGGCCGATGCCGGCGACCTGCTCTATCCCGCACGGGATCTGCGCTTCAAAAGCGCGGAGGAAATGCAGGAGCGCTTCGCCTCCTGTCCCGAGGGCCTGGCCAACGCCTGCGCCATAGCCTCGGCCTGCCGGGTGGAGCTTCCCTTCGGCAGGCGGGTTCTGCCCTCCTGCGCCATGCCGGAGGGACGTTTGCCGGAGGAGGAATTCCAGCGACTTGCCCGGGAGGGCCTGGAGCGCCGGCTAGCGGGCCGCAGCCTTGCGCCCGGGGAGCGGAGAGCCTACGACGATCGCCTTGCCTACGAGACCGGCGTCATCGTCAGGATGGGCTTTGCGGGCTACTTCCTCATCGTTGCCGAATTCATCGCCTGGGCCCGTTCCCGGCGCATCCCCGTGGGACCAGGCCGGGGCTCGGCCGGCGGATCGCTGGCGGCCTGGGCCATGGGCATCACCAGCTTCGACCCCCTGCCCCACGGCCTCGTCTTCGAGCGCTTTCTCAACCCTGAGCGCGCCTCCCTGCCGGACATCGACACCGACATCTGCGAGCGACGGCGGGGCGAGGTCATCCGGCACCTCATCGAGCGCTACGGCGAGGGCTGCGTTGCCCAGATTGCGACCTTTTCGACGCTCAAGATGCGAGGCGTCATCCAGGACGCCGGGCGCGTGCTCGGCATGCCCTTTGCGGAGCGCACGCGCCTGGCCAGGCACTTTCCCGCCTTTACCTTCCACAGGAAGCTGGCCGACGTCCTCGCCCAGAGTCCGGATCTGCAGGAGGAGGCCCGCCGCGACGGCCGAGTGCGGCGCCTCGTCGAAACGGCGCTCCGGCTGGAAGGCCTGCCCCGGCAGGTCGGCATGCACGCTGCCGGCATCGTCATGTCGGACGGCCCCCTGGCAGAGCGCATTCCGCTCATGCGCGGACGCCACGGCGAACTCGTGACGCAGTTCGACGGCCCCATGGTGGAGAAGACGGGCCTCGTGAAGTTCGACCTGCTTGGCCTGACGGCCATGACCGTGATCCAGGACTGCCTGGAGAGCGTGCGCGCAGAAGGGGGGCGCGTTCCCGATCCCGAGGACTTCCCTCTGGACGATCCTGCCGTCTACCGGCTCTACCGCCGGGCCGAGACTGACGGCGTCTTCCAGATGGAGAGCCGGGGCATGAAGCTGTACCTGCGAAAGCTTCGGCCTGAGCGCTTCTCCGACCTTGCCGCCCTGCTCGCCCTCTACCGGCCGGGACCGCTGGAGTCCGGCATGGCCGAGGAGTTCATACGCCGCCGGCACGGCGAGGCGCCCGTCTCCTATCCCCACCCCTCGCTGGAGGACTGCCTCAAGGACACCTATGGCGTCGTGCTCTACCAGGAGCAGGTCATGCAGATAGCGCAGATCGCAGGCGGCCTCAGCCTCGGCGAGGCTGACCTGCTCCGCCGGGCCATGAGCAAGAAGGACGCGGCAGCCATGAGCGAGGCCCGCAAGCGCTTCCTCCGGGGCTGCGCCGGCAGGGGGCTTTCGGACGCGGAGGCCCTTGCCGTCTTTGCCCAGATGGAGACCTTCGCATCCTACGGCTTCAACAAGGCCCACTCCGTGGCCTACGCCCTGACATCCTACTGGACGGCCTGGCTCGCGGTGCACTATCCGGCCCACTTCATGGCGGCCCTCCTGACCAGCGTCAGCGGCTGGCCGGAGAAAACCGCAGCCTACCTCGCCCTGTGCCGGGAGCGGGAAATCCCTGTCGATCTCCCCTGCGTCAACGTCTCGGCAGGCGCCTTTTCCTGCAGCCAGGGCCGGGTTCGCTTCGGCCTCAATGCCGTGGCGGGCGTCGGCGCCGAGGCTTCGCGCGAGATCGTCGCGAGGCGCGCCCGGGGCCCCTACCTCTCGCTGGAGGACTTCTGCGCGAGAGTGAGTTCCGCCAAAATCACGCGGCGCACCGTGGAAGCTCTGATCCGGGCTGGCGCCTTCAGCTTCTCAGGCCTTCCCAGGACGCATCTGCTCGCCATGCTTCCCCGGGCCCTGGCGGAGGCCAAACGAGGCGAGCGCCCCCTGCTCAGGCTCCTGCCTGACTGGCGCGGGGCACGGCCCCAGCCGGAGCCCGGCACCCTTGCCGCCGACGAACCCAGCGTCCTCATGCGCGACGAGCAGGAGCTGCTCGGCGCCTGCCTTTCCTGCCATCCCCTCGACCCCTGGACCGGCGAATTCCTGCGCCTTGGCTGCACGCGTCTGCGGGCCCTCCAGTCCCTGCCGCAGGGAAGCGCCGTGCGGCTTTGCGCCATGCCTGCCTCCTTCAGGGAGACGAAAGACCGCCGGGGCCGGCCCATGGCCTTTCTGGAGCTCGAGGACGGCACGGGCCGGGCCAAGGCGGCCGTCTTTGACGGCCAGTTCCTGGAAAAGGCCAGGCAGGCGCATGCCGAAAGCCTCCCCGTCTTTGCCGAGGGCCGGCTTGACCTGGAAGGACGGGGTGCAGACGGCGGCAAGGACGGTGCAGCCCAGCCTTCGCTCGCCCTGCGGCGCCTGCTCCTGCTTGAGGAGTGCGCCAAGCTCATCCCAGCTCCAGTCAGCATTCTTGTGCAGGCAGAAGGGCTTGGCGCCGAGGCAGCCCAGGCCTTCAGGGAACTGTGCGCCAGACACCAGGGCTGGGTGCGGGTGCGCTTCGTGCTGCAGGCAGGCGGCGCCAGGGCGATCGTGCCCCTTGCCGGCGCCAGCGTCACGCCCAGCCCCGCCTTCTACGAGGCCGTGGCTGCATGGCGCGACGCCTGGCGCAGAGGCGAAGCCAGCCCAGCAGCTGGACAGGAAAGCGGGCCTGACGCCAGCCGGAACCGGGAGCTGCTGGAACGCGCTCAAAGCGCGCTCGCCGAAGCGGGCCTTCTGTCCGCAGGCTGAACCGCCCTGCCCCCGTCAGAAGAGGAAAAGCGTCGCCAGGCCGAGGAAGAGGAAGAAGCCCGCGCCGTCGGTAATGGTGGTCAGGAAGATGCTGGAGGCCTGGGCCGGATCGCGGCCGAGGGCCCTGAAGATGAGCGGGATGGAGCCGCCGGCTATGGCGCCGAGCAGCATGTCGCAGAGCAGGGCGCCCCCCATGACCCCGCCGACGAGCTCGGAGCCGGTGAACCACCAGGCGCCGAGGAAGGCAAGCAGAGCCATGGCAAGGCCGGCAACGAGGCCGATCTTGCACTCGCGCAGCACCGCCTTCCAGGCCTTGTGCACATCGAAGCGCTCCGTGGCCAGCTGCCGGATCATGACGGCGAGCGCCTGCTGGCCGGCGTTGCCACCCTGGTTGGCCACCATGGGCATAAGGACGGCGAGCACCGCCATCTGGGCAATAGTGCCGTCGAACTTGTAGACCACGGACGCCGAGAGGGCGGAGTTGATGAGGTTGACGCACAGCCACGGCAGGCGCTTGCACACGCTCTCGAACCAGGGGGTGTCCACCGTCTCTTCGGGGTCGGCGCCCACCATGCCGAGCATGTCGGCGCTAGCCTCCTCGTGCATGATGTCCATGATGTCGTCGTAGGTGACGACGCCCATGAGATGGCCTTCGTAGTCCACGACGGGCAGGGCCATGAAGTTGTAGTGGTTGAGCTCGGCTGCCACGTCGCGACGGTCGGCGTCGTAGAGCACGCTCACCACGTTCTGGCCGTGGACGGCGTCGGCGAGCACGGTGCCGGGCTTGGCCAGCATGAGGTCGCGCAGGGAGAGCACGCCCACGAGCTTGTCCACGGAATCCACCACGTAGCCGTAGTAGGGGCTTTCCTTCTCGAGCTCCATCTCCTTGCGGATGTGGTTGATGGCGTGGTCCACGGTCCAGTGGTCCTCAAGCATGATGACCTCTGTGTTCATGGCGCCGGCAGCGGAATCGGGCGGGAAGTTGAGGAGGTTTCTCAGCTCCTCGGAATCCTCCTTGTTGAGGCGACCCAGCAGCACGTTGCGGTGCGCCTCGTCGAGCTCGTCGAGCACGTCGGCAGCGTCGTCGGGCTCCATCTCCGCAATGATCTGGGCAGCGTCGTCGGCATCGAGGTTCTCGAGCACGTCGACGGCGACGTTTTCCTCGAGTTCGGCCAGCGCTTCGGCCGCGTCCTCCCTGGCCATGCGCCGCAGGGCGCAGACCTGAGCCTGGAGGTCCAGGTTCTCGAGATGGTCGGCGAGGTCGGCGGGGTGCACGAAGGCGGCTTCCTCGGCCGCCGAACGGCAGGCTTCGCTCATCTGCTCGTCGTCGCCGGGATCCCCGCTCCTCTCCCCGCCTGCGGCGGCGCTGGTGCCGGCATCAGGCCCGCCGAGGCCATCCTGGCGGGACGATGCAGAAGCATGTTCTCCAGGTCCGAGGCCTTCCGCAAGGTCCGCATGTTCCGCCTCTTGCGCATCTTGCGCGAGCACGTCCTGCTGGCCGTCAGCCGGACTGGCATCAACTGGCAGGTCCGGATTTTCCCGTTCGGAATGATCCCTGCGTTCGTCCTTGTCCGCACCGGTTCCGTATTGCGACGCGTTGCTCATGAACAGCCTCCCCGGCTGCCACAATGGCGTCCCGCCCAGCGCCGAAAGAAAGCGGCGGACGGGCCCTGCTGGCTAGCGTTTTCTTGTAGCAAATGCCCGCAGGCTGGACAAGATGCGGAAAGACGCGAACTGCTCAGGTATGGACTTTTTTCCCAGACGGCATAGACTTCCCGATACCCTCTGCGGACCCTTGGCCAGCGCGGGTTCCCGCGCGATCACCGCATTCCCTGGAATGCACAAGCCGGCTTCCCCAGCCATCGAGGAGCAGCCATGCAGGACATCTCCCGCGCCATCGAATCCATACGCCAGCGTCTCGGCTCCCGGCTCTGCATCATGGGCCACCACTACGAGAACGACGCCATCGTCGAGCACTGCGACGTCACGGGCGACTCGCTCGAGCTGGCCCGGCGCATCCCCTCCATCGATGCCGAGTTTATCGTCTTCTGCGGCGTGTCCTTCATGGGCGAGTCCGCGGCCCTGCTGGCTTCGCCCAGCCAGAAGGTGCTCCTGCCCGAACCGGCGGCCGACTGCCAGATGGCCCGCATGGCCGCCGCCGCAGACGCCAGACGCGTGCTCGAGCAAATGCGCGCCCTCGGCCTCGACGTGCTGCCGCTGGCCTACGTCAACACGGACGTGCCGCTCAAAAGCGTGGTCGGCGAGTTCGGCGGCTCCGTGTGCACCTCCGCCAACGCCAGGACCATGATGGAATGGGCCTTCAACGCAGCCGAGCGCGTGCTCTTCATCCCCGACATGCACCTTGGCCGCAACACGGCCCGGCAGCTGGGCATTCCCGAGGACGAATGGCACATCCTCAAGCTCGGCGCAGACGGCATCGCCAATCCCTCTGCCCAGCCCCTCGAGCGCAAGCTCCTGCTCTGGCCCGGCTACTGCCCCGTGCACGCGGCCTACACGCCGGCGCACATCGAGGCGGCCCGCAGGACCTGGCCCGGCTGCCGGGTGACCGTGCACCCCGAAGCCTCGCCCGAGGTGACGGCCCTCTGCGATGCGGCTGGATCCACGTCCTTCCTGATCAAGGATGCCGAGGCCAGGGCTCGGAACGGCGTCAAGGAAACCCTCGTGGTCGGCACCGAGATCAACTTGGTGCATCGCCTGGCCAAGCGCTGCCAGGACGCCTGCAGCATCGTGCCGCTGGTCGACGGCGAGGCGGCGGCCTGCCCCGACATGGCCATGGTCACCCCGGAAAAGCTGCTGGCGAGCCTTGAGAGCATTGAGGCGGGCACATGGAAGGCGGTCGTGCTTAACGAGGCCGACCGCGAGCCGGCAGCGCTCTCCCTCACCCGCATGCTCAAGATCTGCGGATAGCGGCGCGATCGCGTTTCCTGCCCCTTTTCCTTTGCGGCGGCCTGTCCTGGCATTCCTCCGGTCCAGAACAGGCCGCCGTCTCCTTTCCCGCACCAGCCTCCCAAAAAACGCCGCCCCCCATTGACCCCCGGCGCTCTGCAGGCATACCATGGCAGGGCCTGCGGGAAATGCCTTCCGCTGGCAAAACCAGACTGGCGGTTTTTATGCACCTTTCCGGCAACTGAATCTGGATCGGCGGAACGCACGGCGTGCGTTCCCGTAGCGATCTGCCTGCGCCGGAAAGGAGCGCCGAACGGATCAGGCCCTAGGGCCCTCTCCATTCCCCCCCTTGCGGCACAGAGCGCAGTTTCCTTGCAAAGGATCTCCGGGGCCCTGCCCCGCAACCTGCAGCCTCTCAAAAGGGGACATGGAATGAAGAGCAACTTTTTTGCCACAACGCCAGGCGTCATCCTGGTCGGTGCCGTCATCGGCGTCATCGCCGTCGCGCTCCAGAAACTGGGCAACCCAGGCAACATGGGCATCTGCATCGCCTGCTTCGAGCGCGACGTCGCAGGCGGCCTCGGCCTGCACCGGGCGGCCGTCGTCCAGTACCTGCGCCCCGAGATCATGGGCCTGGTGCTCGGCTCCCTCGCCGCGGCCCTCGCTTCCGGCGAATTCAAGCCACGCGGAGGCTCTGCTCCTCTCGTGCGCTTTGTCCTTGGCATGATTGCGGCCATAGGCGCCCTGGTCTTCCTCGGCTGCCCCTGGCGCGCCCTGCTTCGCCTCGCCGGCGGCGACGCCAACGCCATCATCGGCCTGCTCGGCCTTATCGCCGGCATCGGCATTGGCACGATATTCTTCCGCCAGGGCTACTCCCTTGGCAGGAGCTCCCAGCAGAGCGCGTTCACAGGCTGCGCCTTCCCCCTGCTCGTTGCCGGTCTGCTCGTCCTCGCCCTCTGCTTCCCGCAGGTCGACGGCCAGCCGCAGAGCGGTCCGATCTTCTACTCGGTCAAGGGCCCCGGCTCCATGCACGCGCCCTTCCTGGCCTCCATCGGCCTCGCCTTCGTCATCGGCGTCCTCGCCCAGCGCAGCCGCTTCTGCACCATGGGCGCCTTCCGCGATCTCATTCTCTTCCGCTACGCCCACCTCTTCCTTGGCGTTGCGGCACTGCTTGCTGCGGCCTTTGTCTGCAACCTGCTTTTCGGCAGCTTCAACTTTGGCTTTGAAAAGCAGCCCATAGCCCACAGCGACGGGCTGTGGAACTTCATGGGCATGGTCACCGCAGGCCTCGCCTTCGCGCTCGCCGGCGGCTGCCCAGGCCGTCAGCTCTTCATGGCCGGCGAAGGCGACAGCGACGCGGCCCTCTTTGCCCTCGGCATGCTCTGCGGCGCAGCCTTCGCCCATAACTTCGGCACCGCCAGCTCAGGCGCCGGCATAGGTGCCTACGGCATCCACGCCACGGTGCTTGGCTTCGTCGTCTGCCTCGCCATCGGCTTCGCCCACATCAAGAGAAACGCATAGCAGCGCAGCAATAAAGGAGATTCGTCATGCGTACCATAGACTGCCGCGGTCTTTCCTGCCCTCAGCCCGTCGTCATGCTCCACCAGGCGCTCGCCAGCGACGCCAGTTCCCCGCTGGACATCCTCGTCGACAACGAAGCCAGCGTGGAAAACGTCTCCCGCGCAGCCCGCAAGAAAGGCTTCGCCGTGGAAGCCAAGGACGAAGGCGGCGGCGCCGTCCGGCTCGAGCTTCGCAAGTGAGCGGCCTTGCCAGCAAGCTGAAGGGCCTTTTCCTGAGATTTTCCCGGGGTGCTTCCCAGGGAAACTCCCAGGGAAAGGCCTCCGGCAAGCCTGGAGACGGCAGAGGCCAGCCTCTGCTCGGCCTGCTCCTCTTCGAGCAGACGGGCGACGTCATCCAGGCTGAGCAGGCCCTGCAGCAGGCGGGCTTTGCTATCCGGGTCGTTGGACCCCCGCCAGCCCTGCGCACCGGCTGCGACATGGCCGTGCAGTTCGATCTGATGGCTGAGCCGGCGGCCAGGCGGACGCTGGCGGAACGGGGCATCATGCCGCTCAGGGCCGTTCCCGTGGACGGGCCGCTGCTGGAGCCGGTCTCCCTCGTCGAGACCCGCGATCTGGGAGGCTGGTGGATGGTCAAGGCTGCCAACATGAAAATCACCGTGGACAAAAAGACCGGCACGATAGTCAACGTCTCGGGCGGCGGCTGTCCCGACGTGCCGCGACTGGCGGAATGCATCACCGGACAGCGGATAGACGAGTGCGAGGAGCCGCGGGTGCAGGGCCAGACGCTCTGCTCCTACGCGCTCCAGCTGGCATTCGAGGAGGCTCGGCGTCTATGGCGTGGCTGATATGCGGGAGCGTCCCGGACGAGGCCTTCTCCCTGTGCGAGGACGCATGGGATTTCGAGGACGGCAGCATCGTTTCCCTCGGCTCCGGCGAAAAAGACTGTTCGCCAGCCCGTCTTCCCGTTCGTCGCGGAACCCCGGCGCTGATTGCGGCCTGCGCCTGCACACTCAAAGCTCTCGGCGGCGAGCCTCCCCGGGCCCTTCTCTGCGGCGATGCAGGACGAGGAAGGGGGAGCCGTGCACTCTACCGGCGCCTCGAGGCCAAGCTTCCCGAGCGCCATGATCTGGCCGGCATCACCTTCCACTACCTCTTCCCTGACATAGACGGCCACGGCCGAGTCCTGGCCGGCATCGAGGCCATGCCAAGCCGCCCCCTGCTCGTGGCGGACGCAGGCTTCATGTATGCCGCCAAGATGAGCGGATTTGCCTCTGCCTACGACCTCTTCACGCCGGACCTGGGGGAGCTGGCCTTCCTCGCCGACGAGCAGGCACCCCACCCCTTCTACACCCGGGGCTTTCTGCTCTCCGGCCAGCAAAGCCCGCAGCAGATGCTGACTCTTGCCTGCCAGGGTAGCGGCGCATCCCGCTGGCTCCTCGTCAAAGGCGCCAAGGATCTCATCTGCCAAGGGGATCTTGTCCTTGCGTCTGTCAGCGAGCCGCAGGTGCCGGCGCTGGAGGCCGTTGGCGGCACCGGCGACATCGTCACCGGCATCGTCTCGGGACTCCTCGCGCACGGGATGCCCATGCCAGAGGCCTGCACCATGGCCTGCTGGGCGGCGCGCCGGGCGGGCGAGCTGGCGTGCGCCACGCCTGCAACGCAAGTCGCCGACATCATTCCCTCTATCCCGCAGGCCTTGCACGAAGCGATGGGACATATGCCTCGAGTGCGCAGCGTACGCTGACCTAAGGCCCTGCGTGCTGTCCCCCGCCTCCTCTCCTTGACATCCTCAACCAAAAAATATGAACAATTTCAATATGCTGAGAGCAACACAGCCTTGACGTTGCGAGGCTGCAGCCGTCCTCCGCACACCTGGGGATGCGCAAATGCGCGGCGGCCGCCTGCACTGCAGGCGGCCGCCTTATTCTCTGGGCCCAGATGCCAGGCAGACCTGGCAGATCCGGCAGCTTCGCTCAAGGTGCCGCTGACGAGCGACGATTGCCTAGAAGCCCAGCTCCTGGCCGACCAATATGACTTTGACCCTGCCCTTCTGGAACACATGGCGGGTCACCACGGTGTGGCAGCAGATGGTGTCAGGGCTGTGGCAGTCGCCGCACACGCCGGCCGCGGCGCAGGGCGTCTTGCGGGCCAGGCGCACGCAGTTGGGCGGAGCGGCCTGGAGGTGCACCCGCGCGATGCCGTTCTCAACGTCAGGCACGATCTTGTTCATGCCGGCAACGACAATCACGTTGCGGGGACCGTGGCAGAGAGGGCCGACGCGGTTGCCGGCGCCGTCGATGTTGATGAGCTCGCCCCGCTGGGTGATGGCGTTGGTGCTCATGAGGAAGAAATCGGCCCCGACGATGCGCGCGTACATTTGCCGCTTCTCTTCGGGCGTCTTCGCGAGATCGCGGTCAATGATCTCGTAGCCGCCAGCGCGGATGGCCTCCATGAGGCCAACCTGGGCGAGGGTCATGGAACCGCCCCAGGCGATGCTCGAGCCCTGAGGCATGAGTTCGAGGGCTTTGGCAACGGCAGAGGAGCTGTCGGGGCAGTAGTAGCCCTCCATCTGCCGCTTCTCGAGCCCCTTAATGACCGTCGCAGCGAGGTGTTCGTAATTCTGCGTGAGTGGTGTCATGATTTCTCTCCTTGACGGCGGGAGAGCCTCCCCCTGCACAGGGCGCGGCGCTCACGCGCATGACGTTGTCCTTGCTCTATGGCATTCCAAGCCGAGACGCGCAAGGCGCGACCACAGAAAAAGCATAAGCCGGATGCCTCTGGGCTCATCCAGCGCGTCCTCCAGACGACCCCTCCCCGCCTCGTGCTGGCGCGAAGAACGGCAGGTCCTCAGCGGCGGTTCTGAGGAAAGACCTCCTCCAGCACCAGGGTGCACTGTGCCGGATGCGCCAACGCCCACTCCTCGGCGGTGAGGCCGTCATTGGCCCTGACGCCGGGATCAGCACCCAGCGAAAGCAGCTCGATGCAGGAGTCGGCAAAATCCTCCTCCACGGCGAGACGCAGGGCGGTCCGTCCCCCGCTGTCCTGCGCGTCGAGAGGACAGCCGGCATCGGCGAGCAGACGGCAGGCGCCGGGATCGTCGCGCTGGGCTGCCGTGTGCAGGGGCGTCCTGCCGTGGACATCCGTGGCCCCGACGTCGGCACCATGTTCGAGCAGGAGCGCCACGTTGCGGTAGTCCGCGCAGTGCAGGGCCGTGCAGCCCTCGGCATCCCGGATGGTCACGTCGGCGCCCGCGTCCAGCAGCCGGCGCACGACATCCGGCGTGTTGCGGCGGGCTGCGCCGAAAAGCGGCGTGCCGTCGAATTCAGAGCGTATGTTCACGTCGCAGCCAAGCTCGATGAGCTTTGCCACGACGGAGGCGGCCCCCCTGTGCCAGGCCGCAAAGTGCAGGGCGCTGCGCCCGTGATCGCCCTGGGCATTGGGGCTCGAAAGCCTTGCCACGAGCCCGCACGCCTTGTCCATGTCGCCCTCGTCGATGGCGACGCGCACTGCAAAGACCTCATCCATATTTCCCCTCCCTGTCTCGTAGGCCCCCCCGGCCCTGCGAGCTCGCGCATGCCGGGCGGGGGAAAGCGCGGAAAGCATACCCCCATCGACCCATGCCTGCATAGAAGAAAAACTCGCCGGCCGCATGCCGGCAGGCGACCACGCCACAATATTAAAGCTTTGCTTGAAGAATCATTGACAAAAGCCAAAGCGAAGAGGAAAAGTGGGGGCAACGAAGCTCAAGCGAGGCCCCTGCCATGTCCTCCCGCACATTCCTTCTCCGCATCCCTTCCCTGTCCGCCATCGCGCTGGCGCTGGCGCTTACCCTGTCCCTTTCCGCCGTCTGCCCCGGGCAGTCTTGCGCGGCCGCGCGGGGGAGCAAGGCGCAGGTCTTCAAGGGCTGGGGCGGTGGCAAATCCAGCCTCGCCTCCATGACGGCAGGCACGCGGCGCGTGAAGATGAAGCGCCGGAATCCTGAGCAGTACAAGGAGAAGGACGACATCCTGACCCAGGCCGCGCGCAGGCAGGGCCTGAGCATCGTCAAGGGGCGCGAGGGCCTGCAGTTCGGGGGCGTGACGAAGCGTCTCAACGACAGGGTCATGGTGGGCGTGGGCCTGCCCGGCGTCAGCGACAGCCGCACCGACTATCCGAGCAACGTCCAGATGAAGTACGAATTCTAGGGATGCGCTGACTTGTTCGGAATCGGCTTGTCTCCCCTGCGACAATGCAGGGAGTTGGATGCATCGTGCCGTTGAACAGCCCCTTTGTCGGCGCTTCCCTAGCCGGGCGGCTGACGAGGCGGAACGCCGGCCTCTCGGCTTCTGGGGAGGCGCCGGCACAAGGCGATCATCTGCGGCATCTCAGCCGCATGGCTCAACGCCCCCTCAGGCCTTGCCCAGAGCAGCTGCGCCGATGCCGGATGGCAGCCTCTCCCTAGCGGTAGTATTCGAGCAGGAACTTGGCCGCCGTGCCGGTGATCACGAGGAAAAGCAACAGCTTGATGGCGACTGGGGATATGTGCTTCTGGCAGCGCGCGCCGCAGTACATGCCGGCAAGGCCACCAAGGCCGAAGAGCAGACCCAGCAGCCAGTCCGGCGAGACGCCGATCCCCGGATAGAAGGGCTGCAGGCAGGAATAGAAGACGACGCCCGCAATCGAGGTGAGGAAGGTGCCGAAGAGGGTAGCGCCGCTCGTCGTGTGCACAGGCAGCTTGAACCAGCCCACGAGCAGCGGGGCCATGATAGCGCCTCCGCCTATGCCGTAGCAGCCGCCGACCACGCCGATGATCAGGCTGATGGCAAAGAGCGCCATGGTCGGACAGGAGCAGTCCTGGCCGTCGAAGCGGTAGGAGATGCGCGCAAGCGACCAGGATACGTCGGTCACCGACGCCCCGCCCGGCGCGGGCTTGCGGCCGCCGCCCTTGCCGAAAATGGCAGGCAGGAGCCTGAGGCCTATCCAGAGCAGCACGAAGGCGGCAAAGACCTTGAAATTTCGTGGATCGGGGAGCCAGGCCACGCGCATCCAGGCGCCGATGAAGACGCCGGGAAGCGTCCCGGCAGCCACGCACAGGGCCAGCGGCCAGACCATGCGGCGCTCGCGCGCGTAGCGCCACACGCCGCCGGGAGTGGCCACCACGTTGAAGAACTGGTTGGTGGCGCTCACGCTGGGCGAGGTGCAGCCCAGCACCGAAATCTGGAAGGGCAGGAGCAGGAAGGCGCCGGAAACGCCTCCCATGGAGCAGAGGAAGGAGACGGCAAAGGCTGCCAGCGGCGGAACAAAGAACGGCGCTTCAATGCCGGAAACGGGGAACAGCATGGCATCCTCCCGAGGGTGGGGGCGCAGGGATTTGCGCCTTTGTTGACACGTTTGTAGTCATAATCGTGACCTCATGTCAACGGGCAAAATCCATTGTTTTTTATACGGTTATTAGCTAGCGAGCAAAGCTTCCTCTCTCAGTCATACACGCATTTTTGCCACGCCGTTCAGCATGATGCGCCCCCTCCCCCGGAAGAGCTCCGGGGAAGACGGCAAAGCCCGTCCAGACAGGCATCGGGACGGGTATCGGGAGGGGCGGGACAAAGCGGCGCGGCGTGCCGGCGGCGCTGCCAAAGCTACCAGAAGTCGCCCACGATCCTGTCGGCGATGACGGCGGCAGCCGAGCGAACGGCAAGGTGGTTCCAGTCCATGAAGCGCAGGGGCCTAAGCACGGCATCGCAGCTTTTCACCAGTTTTGGCGAGAGGCCGTGGGCGGTGCCGAGCAGAATGAGGACAGGACGGCGCCTGGCCTGCTCCCGGATCCAGGTGCAGGAAACGCAGGAGCCCTTCTTCGGCCAACTGGCCGACGTCGCCACGACGAGCGGCGCTTCGCCGAAGTCGCGCTCCATGCAGGCCATCGCCTCCTCGACGCCGGCCACGGGTCTGGCCAGCCTGAGGGCCTCGGCGCGGTCGGCGTGTCCCCGTCCGCCCGCGCGTTCCCAGTGCCGGATCATGCCCTCGATCAGGGCGCGCTGGTCCTCCAGCGGCGTGGCAAGGTAGCAGGGGCCAAGGCCGTAGGCGCGGGAAATGCGCGCGAGGTCGTGCACGTCCATGGTGGTGAGGGAGGAGGCGCCGGTTCTGTGCCCCTCCACGACCACAGGCGCGTGCACGAGGCAGAAGGAGACGGCAGGTCCGCAGCTTGTGCGGACAAATCTCGAGAGGACCGCGCCGTCTTGCGCATCAAGGCGTGCCTCCTCGAAGATTTCGGGTCGCCTCGCAAGCGTGGTGGCGAGCGCCTCGTTCCGGCGCCAGCGGGCGATGGCCGCATGGTTGCCGCCGAAGAGGACCTCGGGCACGCCGATGCCGCCAAGCACGGGAGGCCGGGTGAAGTGGGGGTATTCCAGCAGCCCCTGGGAGAAGCTCTCGTCGTCGCCAGAAGCCGCCTTTCCCATGAAGCCCGGCACGAGCCTCGAAACGGCCTCCATGACGGCGAGGGCCGCCGTCTCCCCGCCGTTGAGCACGATGTCCCCGACGCTGACGGGCTCCAGGGGGAAGAGGCGGTAAAGCCTGGCGTCGAAGCCCTCGTAGCGCCCGCAGAGCAGCGTGACGTCCTCTTCGAGGGCCAGCTCGCGCATGAAGTTCTGGGTGGCCTTGCGGCCGTTGGGCGCCATGCTGAGCATGCGCCCGGGGCGGGCAATGGACGCGAGCGCATCGGCTACCGGAGCCGTCTGCATGACCATGCCAGGGCCTCCGCCGTAGGGTCTGTCGTCCACATGCCGGTGCCGGTCCGTGGCAAAGCTGCGGGGATCGTGGAAGTCCACGCTGACGATGCCGGCCTCCAAGGCCCGGCCCATGAGGCCCGCCTGCAGGCAGGAGTCGAAAAAGGAGGGAAAGAGCGTAACGATGTGGAACGCGAGCACTGACGGACACCTCCCGGCGTCGTTGAGGCAGGAAGCTGGCATGAAGCGCGTGCAGGACTGGGGAAAGGCGCAAGCGTCCCCCGGCTCCTTTGGCCCAGCGAAGCCTAGCAGACAACGCTCCCCCTGCCAATTCGGCGCTGGCCAAGCCCCAGTCCAGCGTCGGCCCAGCGCCGGTCCAGCCAGGATGCGGCGGCAGCGGACGCTTTTTTTTGCAGTCCGGCAGGGCGCCCCCTTGCTATTTGCCTGCTTTTGCGTATCTTCCGCCAAGGCGCCTCTGCGACAGAGAGAGCGCCCCTTCCCCGCAGAGATCAAGCGCGGGCGAAGGCCCGCCGGCGCGCATTCCGCACCGAACGCGGTCGCCTGCGCCTGCCGGCCCGCCTCTTCGCCGAGGCAGGGACAAGCCAGTTTTCCCGCGGCGCGCCAGCCTGCTGTGCGCGGCCAGCGGACCGTTTTTCCGCGCACTGCCGGCATCCCCGGCTCGAAGCGTTCACCCTGCAACCCACAAAGACATGCATGCGCCCTCTGGGGCGCCGGGGCGGCCAGAGAGCCCATTGCCGCCCCCTACGCAATAAGGATAGTATAGATGGCCGAAAAAAAAGGCAAAAGCACTGCCGTTCCGGCTCAGCCCGCTTCTGCGGAGACAGCCCAGGCATCAGCCCCTGCGACAAAGGTCAGACGGCCCGCCATGCTGGCGGGCAAGGATCAGGTTCCTGCCAAACCCGCGTCCGTGTTCGCCGGCTCCATAAGCCGGGCCGTGACGCAGGCCGAAAAGGCCAGGAGCGCGACGGGAGCCAGACCCTCCTCCAGAGCGACGCCTTCCACCTCGTCCTCCTACGGCGTCCGCCTCCGCCCCCAGGATACGCCGCTCCACAGGCGCAGGCCTGGATCGCCTGCCGGCCAGACAGAGCCGGCAGACGAGGCAGCGGAAAGCGCTGGCAGCAAGGCGGAGGCCACGCCCTTGAACGCGCAGGCGACTGAAAGGCAGACGCCGAAGGGCAAGCCCGCCTATACGCCCATCTCCCTCGACCACGAAGAGCTCCCCGAAGACGGCGACGAGACCTCCTGGACCGCGCAGGATGCGCAGAGCCCGGCCGTGCAGGACGTCGCCCAGCCGGCACAGGAAGCGTCCCAGAAAATGTCTCCGGAAGCTGGAGAGGAAGGGAGCAAGGAAGACGGCAAGGAAGATGCCCTTCAGGATGCCGGCCAGACGCCGAAGCAGGCCGCCGGGGACGCCGGCGCCCTGCCATGGGAAGTCGACGAGCCCGAGTCCGGCGGTGCGGACCAGCACGCCGGCGCCGGCCAGCCGGCAGGAAAAGCCCCGGACGGCCTCGATGCCAGAGGCCTCTTCGTGCAGAACCAGGCTGGGGACGAGGCGCCTGCAGAGCCCGAGTCCGGTGGCGCGCTCCCCTGGGAGCAGAAGGAGTCCGCGGCCGCCGATGCCAGGAGCGTGGACGCCAGAGGCCTCTTCGGCCAGGATCCGGCTGGCGGAGCGGCCAGCGGCGACGAAGGCCCCATCGACACCAAGACCTTCTTCACCCGCGCAGGCGCCGAAGATCTGCGCATCGACTACGGCAACGAGCAGGCGGGCGAATCCGGGGAGACGGAGGACAGCAAGGGCACAAGCCTTCCCGAAGGCTTCGGCATGTTCCAGGACGACGGTCTCGCCGTCTCCCTCGAACGGCTCGCCAGCGCCCAGTCCGCAGCCGGCTCCGATGCGTCCCGGCCCAAGCTCCGCCGCGCAGGCCAGGCCAAGACGGCAGAGCCCGCCAGGCCCGAAGCCCCGCTCGACCCCGACCGTCCCAAGATCCGCAGAAGCCAGGCAGCCCGCCAGGAGCAGTCTGCCGGCCAGACGCCACGGCAGGGCGAACACGAAGGCCGCGTCTACCGCGATGCCCGCCGCGCCCGCGACGGCCAGCGCAACTGGGGCGGATCCAGCTCCAGTTCCAGCGCCAGCAACGGCCCTGTCACCATGTCTGCGGCCGAGATGGCCGAAACGGCGGTCCACGGCGGCACGGCTCCCCAAAGCGGCTCCTTCCGCGGCCTGGTGGAAAACCTCCAGGGCGCCACCGCCCACGAGGAGCCGAAGCGCAGGGAGAGCAGCGCCCGCATCATCTCCGTGCCCGCACGCTCCCAGCGGCAGGCCAAGCCCCAGCCGGCGGTCCAGGCCGCGCCGGCCCCGCAGGCGCAGAGCGCGCCGTCCGAAGCTGGCAAGACGCCGGAAGGAAGTCCCCGCGTGCTCATCTGCTGGCTCGGCAAGGTGGACATCGGCGCAGCCATGCGCCGCGACCACATCAATCCCGGCCCCGTGCGCATGCTCATCGAGCACTCCAAGCCCTTCGACCACGTCATCCTGCTGACCACGCAGAACCCCAACGTTCTGGAGAACTACCGCGCCTGGCTCGCGCCCTGCGTGACCGAGCCCGTACTGGACATCTGGCGCACCCAGGTGCACGACCTCGCCGACCACGGCCTCATCTGCACCGCCGTCATCGAAGCCGTCGAGCATGCCATACGCGAATACCATCTTCCTCCCAGCGGCGAAGGCATCGTCTTCCACCTCTCCCCCGGCACGCCGGCGACCCACGCCATGCTGCTGCTCCTGGCCACCAACCGCTACAAGGGCGTGCACCTCGTGCAGACCAAGATCAACGGCACCGAGCAGGCTTCCGAGGTGCTGGACATCCACGTGCCCGACGTCGTGCTCAAGGACGCCAACGACGGGCTCCTGCCCTCCTTCGTGAGCCACGAGCCCCTGCCCATGCCCACCGTGGCCGCCGAGGCCGCGGCCGAAAGCGCCGAGCAGGCAGCCGAGGGGGAAGTCACCCTGCACTTCAGCCACGGCGGCCGAGGCGCCCGCAAGCGTCCCGCGGCCCACGCCTATCCCTCGCCCCGCGTCCAGTCCGACATAGCAGATCCCTATGAGGGCCTGCGCCGGCCCATGAACGCGCCGAACATGCAGGCCGCCCCCGAAGAGGGCGACCCGCCGACCATCTCCGAAGCGCTGGGCGAGGTCTACGAGAAGATGCAGCGCATCTCGACCATGCCCGTGCCCGTCCTTCTGCTCGGCGAGTCCGGCACCGGCAAGAGCCGTCTGGCCCACTTCATCCACGAGTGGAGCGGCCGCAGCGGCAAGTACGTCTGCGTCGACTGCGCCGGCCTCACGGACGAGATGTTCGCCTGCGAGCTCTTCGGCCAGAAGCAGGGCGAGTACCCCGGCGCCTGGCGTCCCCGCGAAGGCGCCTTCCGCCTTGCCAACAGCGGCACTGTCTTCCTGGAGAACGTCGACGCCCTCACGGCAACCCAGCAGTCCATCCTGCTGCGCGTGCTGGCGCCGCTCGGCGAAACCGTCGTCCAGCTGCCCGGCGGCACGGGCTCGCGTCCCGGCGCCACCTCGCGCGTGCGCATCGTGGCCTCGGCCAGCGACGGCCTCGTTGCCAAGATGCAGTCCGGCGAGTTCAGGGCCGACCTCTTCTACCGCCTCTCCGGCGTTGCGACCCGCCTCCCCTCGGTGCGCGAGTACACGCCTGAGGAGAAGGAGAACATGCTCAGGAGCTTCTTCGTGCGCCTGCAGCACAAGATGGGCAAGTTCTGGAGCTTCAGCGGCGATGCCTGGCAGGCCCTGCTCGACGAGGACTGGCCCGGCAACCTCAGGGAGATCGCCCGCATGCTCCAGCAAATCTGCCTGCTGTCCGCCCAGAGCGACACCATCTCCCGCGAGGAGGTGCTCCAGCAGCTCAAGCTGACGAGGCAGATCGCCGCCTCCGCCAGCCAGCCTGCTCCCTCCTTGGAGAGCTCTCTGACAGCGCCCGGCATGGATCAGTTCGGCCTCACCGGCATCTCTGCCGACGGCACGCTCTACGCACCCGAAGGCCTTGCCCAGATCGGCGCCGATGCAGCGGCCGAAGAGGACGCCAAGGAGCGCGACTTCTACTCCCTCGGCAGCGGCGTGAACCTCGAAGACCGCCTGCAGGAGATGCGCATGGCCAAGATCACCGAGGCCCTGAGCGAGGCGCGCGGCAACCGCACCGAAGCCGCCAGGCTGCTCGGCATGTCCTACTCGCAGTTCTCCAGCATGCTGCACCAGAAAAAGGGCTAGCAGAGTCCTTCGGCATTCGCTGCACGGGCGCCCCTTCCCCTAGCGGAGGCGGGCGCCCTTTTGCGTCGAGGCCTGCCCCGGCCCGGCGAGCCGCGCTAGCCGCCGCCAAGGATGCGCGCAGGCTGGCTGACGTAGGTGGCCGGCGCGCAGACGCCGGCCTCGTCGTCCCATTCCAGCACGCGCTCGAACTGCACGGCGATGCGCATGCCCTCCCGGAGCTGAACGCCGTCGCCTGGAAAGCGCGGGCCCGCCTGGAAGGTGAGGACGCGGTCGGAGTCGAGCACCAGCTCCCAGCCGGTCCCGGCTTCGCCGTCAGTGCCGGCCTCGCCCGTTCTGGCAAGCACCCCGCGGGCCTCGCCCGAGCCCACGGTCATGGGCCGGCAGTCGGCCTTGCCGGGCCTGGCCGAGCCCTGGGGGGCGATCACGCGGCCGCTGACGAGCTCGAGACGCTGCTGGCAGGCGCCCCGCTGGGAAGACCAGCGCTGCTCGATGTTGTAGACGGCCCGCACCCGTGCGCCCTGCACCTGGCCGAAGGCCTGCTCCGCCTCAGCCTTGCCGGCGTAGAGGCGCCTGGAAACGCCCGAGTCGAGGCTCACCTCGGCCCAGCAGCCCTCGTCGCCGCAGCCGAAGCCCTCGTACTGGCCCTCGGCGACAAGCCCCACCTTGAGCGTCCTGCGGCCGCACCAGGCCTTGGGATAGAGGGAGGCGGCGTAGAAGGGGAGCTCAGGATCGGGCGCGCCCAGCGAAGGGCAGGAGAGAAAGCCCGTGCCGTCCGCGCTGTAGGAGAGGAAGTCGATGGCGCCGTCCTCGTCGAGGGCGCCCCTGACGTGTTCCGAGGCAAAGCGGGCGTAGGGCTCGGCGGCAAAGCTCCGCTCGATGCGCCGGAAGACCTCGCCGCTCTCGCCAAGGGCGTAGGCGCCGAAGTTCACGGGACTGCGGCCGCAGACGGCGGCCTTGACGATCACGGCATGCTCGGGGCGGGATCCGGCGTTTTCCAAGGTGACGGCACAGCCGGGCCACACCAGGGTGCGCACCGTCATTTCGCGGCCGCCTATGGTCTCCGTCCAGGCGTCTTCGGCCCAGGGACGGCCCAGCCGGCTGTCCCAGTCCGCCGGCGTCACGCCCACGTCGCTCTTGAGGCGCATGGCGATGCGCTCTTCCTCGGGATACTGGCTCGGCCTGTAGTCGCCGGAGGGGCCGATGAAGGCAACGTCGCCCTCCCGCACCCAGCCGCGGACGGGATAGACCACCTCGTACCAGCGTCCCTGGACGTTGCTGATGACCCCGCTGACGAGCAGCTCGCCTCCGCCGTCCACGCGCACGGGCGCGGCCTTGCGGCTGGGCGCCTCGAAGACGGAGAGGGTGCGCTGGCCCCTGGCCTTGACGGCCCTGTCGATGGCGAGGGTCGAGGTTCCCTGGGCCGGCGCCGGCAGGGGCAGGCCAGCCAGAAGCGGAAGGGCAAGGGCGAAAGTCAGGGCAAGGGTTCGGAGCATGGCGTGCCTCGGGCAGTGGGAGTGGCGCAAGGCCGGAAGCGGGCCTGCCCTGCCATTGTAGCAGAGAGCCTCCCGCTTGGCATCCTGCGTGCCGCCCCCCACTGCCGGCAGGACGGCAGGCGCCAGCTCCATTGACCCCGCGCCCAGCGGGCCGTAGTGTGGCGGATGCGCGGAGCAGGCGCTTCGCGACAAGCACCAAGGAGGAAGGCATGGAACTGTTTCAGGATGTGGCGAGCGAAGAGGAGTTTGCCGGCATTGCCGGCCTGCAGCCGGGCTCGCCCCAGATTGCGAGGCTGAAGGAGCATCTTAAGACCAATCCCGCCGACAATGCGGAGTGCCTGTGCTGGCTCTACACCCTGCGCGGCGACAGCCAGCGGGCCGAAGAGGTCCTCAAGGCCGTGCCCGAAGAGCGCCGCGGCGCCCTGAAGATGCGCATGAACCTGGTCGCCGGCGACGTGGCGCGCCAGATCCACATGATGAAGACCCAGACGCAGGCCAAGAACAAGGGCTAAGACGAGGGTGAGGGCCATGGCCTGAGCGAGGACCAGGCGCGACAGGCCCTGCCCTTGACGCCGGAAGGCCAAAAGCCGGAGCGCCGGACGCCCGAGGGTGTCCGGCGCTCCGGCTTTTGCGATCGCCCTGCCCGTGTCGGAACAGGCTTAGCGGGCGCCGGCGCCAAGGCCGAAGTCAAGCTTGGGATTGGCCATCTGGACGGTTGCTGCCACCTCGTCGAGGCCGCCGCCCTCGCCCACCAGCAGCAGGATGCCCACCTCCTGGCGATCGCTGTCGATGGTGGCAATAAGCCTAGCCTGGTTGTCCTTGATGAGGCCGCGGTACTCGATGCAGCGATCGTCCTGGCGTACCACGTCCATGACGGCGTCCTTGGCCTTGAGGCCGGCCGCGGTTTCGTCGGCTATCTCCTGCAGGGACTTGCCGAGGCTCGGTACCACGGAGACGGTCAGCGCCTCCCTGTGGCCGGAGGTAGTCTTGGTGAAGCCGGCGATGCAGCGCCCTATGGTGCACTCCATGCCGTCGGGGATGTTGGTCTGCCAGCCGTCGGGCAGCGAGATGGCAAAGGCGGGCAGCTTTTCGGTGCGGGCCTTGAGCTTCTCATCGCCGGAGCAGGCGACAAGGCAAAGAGCGAGCGCAAGAACCAGAAGCGGCAGAAGGCGCATGGACAGTCTCCTTGATGGATGCGACAGGAAAGCGGGGGCGAAATGCCAGTGCTCCCGATCCGCAGGAGGCCGAACTATAGCCAATCGCCCTCAGCCCTTCAATGCCGTGCCAGGGATCCGCAGGTCCACGGCCCCATGGATCCAGGGCTGACGGAGGGCCCTAGTTCACGCCGGCGTCCGGGATGTCCTCTGCCGGCGCGGAGAGGCCGTAGCGGGCAAGCACGGTGTAGCTTGGCCCCTGGGGGCCGAGGACGCTTTTGACAAGGACAAAGGAGGCCACGGCGAAGCTTGCCCGCACCAGGCCCGTGCGGGCCTGGGCAAAGGCCTTGAGATCCTTGCTTTCCGTCTCCCTGATGCGGCCAAGCGTCACGTGCGGGGTGTAGCGGCGCTCCGGCGCCAGGCCGCAGGCTTGCTCCAAGGCCGCGCCAACGGCATCGTGCAGGTCCAGCAGCCTGGAGTTCGCCTCGAAGCCGGCCCAGAGCGTGCCCGAGGGGCGCCTGTAGAAGGAGCCGAGGCGCTTGAGGCGCAGGACGAAGGGCACGGCCTGGACGGATGCGAGCGACTGGCGCACGGCTTCGGCGCAAGCCGCATCGACCTCGCCGATGAAGCGCAGGGTCAGGTGCATGCGGGAGGGATGCACCCAGCGCATGCTGGGAAAGTCCCCCTGCAGCGCGGCCAGGCTGGCGCGCGTGTCTTCCGGAAGCTCCACGGCGGTGAAGAGGCGGTGCAAAGCTGGTTGTTCTGCTGTCATGGCATCGAAACCTCGGGCCTGAAAAGCGGGCCTGAACTCAGGGCGCCAGGCGCGGCCTGAGCGCAGGGACCGCTGGCGCGCTGGCGCTGGAGAGGCACAAAAAAATGAAAACAGGTTTCATTTCCAACTAATCCAGAGCTCAAGACCCTGAACCGTCTTGGAAGTAGTATCCAATTTCACTGGCTTTCTCAAGCAATTCGAAGATGCAATGCAACGTCAGATGCAATTTTCTCGACCGCCAAGGTCGCATTTGTCCTTTCTTCGACAGGAGCCGCAGGAATTGCGACCAAAACACGAAATAGAATTCCATTTTCTCTTAGCGCCGCAGGCCGGCCTCTCCCCCAAAAAACAACGCGCCTGCGCGTCCGCCGGATTGCGGCAGACGCGCAGGACGCGTCAATAAGGGGGAGCCTTGGGGCCGAGGGCTAGATCTCTTCGCTCTCGGCGCGGGTCAGGAAGTCGAGGGTCTCGGTGCAGGAAGGAATGCGGTCGCTGGTCTCAAGGCCCGGACGGTTGAAATACGCATCGCCGAGCATGCGCAGGGTCTTGGACTCGACCTTGCCCGTGCTGGTCATGGGGAAGCGCTCGAGCAGGCCCACGAAGCGGGGAAGCTTCTGCGAGGCGAGGTGGCGCATGCAGTGCTGGCGCACGGTCTCGTTGCGCAGAACCTGGCTGCCGTCGGGAATGAGGAAGGCGCAGATCTCCTCGCCGCAGGAGAGGCTGGGCACGCCGATCACGGCCGCGTCGGCAACGCCGGGGCAGCTGGCCAGGCAGTTTTCAATCTCTTTGGGGGAGATGTTCTCGCCGCAGCGGATGATGATGTCGCGTATGCGTCCGCTGACGAAGAGATAGCCCTGCTCGTCCACCCAGCCGGTGTCGCCGGTGTGGAGCCAGCCGTCCTTGTCTATGGTCTTGGCCGTGGCTTCGGGATCGCCGTCGTAGCCGTGCATGACGTCCCAGCCGCGGGCGCAGACTTCGCCGATGGAGCCGGGCTGGAGTATGCGCCCGTCCACGTCCTTGATGGCCAGCTGCACGCCCTGGATGACGCGGCCCGAGCTGTGCAGGCGCTTTTCCATGTCGTCCGTGGGATGCACCTGGGTGAAGACGGGCGACGTCTCGGTCTGGCCGTAGCAGTTGGCGAGCTCCGCCATGTTCATGCGCTTGATGGCCTGCTCGATGAGGTCGGGAGGGCAGACGGCACCTGCCATGATGCCCTTGCGCAGGTGGGAGAGGTCGTAGGACTCGAGGCTCTTGGTGCGCAGGAAGAGGCGGAACATGCTGGGCACGGCGTAGAGGCCGGTGCAGCGCTCCTCGGCCAGGGAGGCTAGGACGCGCTTGGGCGTGAAGGTCTCCACGAACACGATGGTGCAGCCGTGGGTGGTGAAGGTGAGCGCACCAAGTATGCTGCCGAAGCAGTGGAAGAGCGGCAGCGGCAGGCAGAAGCGGTCCTCGTGGCTGTAGTTGAGGTTCACGCCGGCCCACCAGGCGTTGGAGACCAGGTTGCTGTGGTGGAGCATGACGCCCTTGGGCTTGCCGGAGGTGCCGGAGGTGTACTGGACCATGGCAAGATCGTCCATGGCGACGGCATCGCGCATGGCCTGGTAGGCGTCTTCGGCAACCGTGCGGCCAAGCTCCTCCAGCTCGGCGAAGCAGTGCATGCCCTCTCGCGGCTCCATGCCGGAGAAGAGCACGTGGCGCAGCTCCGGAAACTGCTGGAGGCGCACCACCCGTTCGGGTCCCGATTCAAGGCCGGGCACCACGCGCCTCGTGCCCTCGATGAACTCTTCCTCCCTGGGGCCGTCGACCAGGCAGATGGCCTTGCTGCGCGAGCGGACGAGGAAGTCGGCGAGCTCTTCGGGATGGCAGCCGGAGTTGATGGGCACGGCCACGAGGCCGAGGCGCTCAATGGCGAAGAACCAGGTCACCCAGTGGGGCAGCGTGACGCCCCAGAGGGCGATGCGGTCGCCCTTCCTGAAGCCGAGGGCGCACAGGCCACGGGCAAGCTTGTCCACGTCCTCGGCCAGCCCGCGCCAGCTCTGGCGAAAGCCGCTCTTCACGTGGACCAGGCCCTCTTCGTCGGGCCAGAGGCTGGCCGTGCGCATGAGAAGGGCGTCGACGACGTACCTGTCGACGGCATCGAACTCGGGAAAGGCGGGGAAGGCGTTCATGTCCTGCGCTGTAGTCTGCACTGTGTGGGCTCCTTGTCCGGACCGGCAACCCTGCCAGGCTATGTCCGGGCTGAAAAGTCGGGGCGCCGGGACGATCCCGCGCCACGAAAGAGAAAAGATCCTACACAAAGCCTGCCTTTCCTGTCTAGGCCGGATCAGCCAAGGCTCGTCCGGGCGGCATCGGGAGGCTTGAACCCGCCCCAAGCGGAACGCGCCCTGCAGACGGCACAAGGCAGCCTGCAGGGCGCGCTGGAGAAGAAGGATCCTTTGCCGTCCTGGCCTAGGCCTGGCGGTAGCGCGAGAAGAAGCGCGCCATGCGCTCGCAGGCCCGGGAGAGCAGGTCCACGTCGGGCAGGTAGACGATGCGGAAGTGGTCGGGACGTATCCAGTGGAAGCCAGCGCCGTGGGTGATCAGAATCTTCTGCTGCTTGAGCAGGTCGAGGGCGAAGATCTCGTCGTCCTTGATGTTGAAGCGCTTGATGTCCATCTTGGGGAAGATGTAGAAGGCCGCGCTCGGCTTGACCACGCTGATGCCGGGGATGTCGTTGAGCAGGCGGTAGATGCACTCGCGCTGCTCGTAGACGCGGCCGCCGGGCTCGCAGAGCTTCTTCGCCTCCTCGCGGGCCTTGAGGGCCGGTGCAATGATGGACTGGGCCGGCACGTTGGAGCACAGGCGCATGGCCGAGAGCAGGTTGATGCCCTCGATATAGCCCTTGGCGCGCGACTTGTCGCCGGCAAGGCACATCCAGCCGCAGCGGTAGCCGGCGGCCAGGTGGGACTTGGAAAGGCCGTTCAGGCTCACGGTCATGAGGTCGGGCGCCAGCGAGGCCAGGGCGACGTGCTCGCCGCCGTCCATGACGAGGCGGTCGTAGATTTCGTCGGCAAAGAGGATGAGGTCGTGCTCGCGGGCGATCTCGACGATGCCCTCCAGGATCTCCCGGGGATAGAGCGCGCCGGTGGGGTTGTTGGGATTGATGACGACGATGCCCTTGGTCTTGTCGGTCACCTTCTTGCGCATGTCCTCGAGGTCGGGATACCAGCCGGACTGGTCGTCGCAGATGTAGTGCACGGCCTTGCCGCCGGCCAGCGTGACGGAGGCGGTCCAGAGGGGATAGTCGGGAGTGGGGACGAGCATCTCGTCGCCGTCGTCGAGCAGTCCCTGCATGGCGAGCGTGATGAGCTCGCTCACGCCGTTGCCCGTGTAGACGTCGTGCATGTCGACGTTGGGAATGCCCTTCTCCTGGCAGTACTCGACGATGGCCTCGCGGGCGCTGACGATGCCGTGCGAGTCGGAGTAGCCCTCGGAGGTGGGAAGGCTGTGGGCCATGTGCTCCACAAGGTGGTCGGGGGTCTTGAAGCCGAAGTAGGCGGGATTGCCGATGTTGAGCTTCAGGACGTCCTCGCCGCCGCGTATCATGCGGTTGGCCTCGTCCATGATGGGGCCGCGGATGTCGTAGCAGACGTGATCCAGCTTGTGTGATTTCTCGTAGACCTTCATGTGCTTTCTGTCCCTTGTGCGAAACGGTGGTAAGGCGCGCTGCATGGGCGGGGGGATCCGTGCCGGGGCCATGGCGCATTCTTGTGCTTAATGCAAAGCGCCCCTGAAGTCCATGCGAAAGCCGTCTTTCCCGGCGTCCCGCATGTCTGCGGGCAAAGGAAAAGCCCCGCTTCGCATGCGCTGGGCGGGGCGGGGAGGCATTGCTTCAGGGAAGCGCGGCCGCCATGGGGCCGCAGGACCCTACTTGGCTTCGGAGAAGCCGAACTTCTTCAGGATGGCCTGGCCTTCGGGGCCGGTGATGAAGTCGACGAACTTCTGCCCGTCGGCCTGGTTCTTGCCGGTGAGGGCCACGGCAACGGGATAGAGCACGGGATCGTGGCCTTCGACGATGCTGACTATCTTCACCTTGCCGCCGGCCTTGAGGGCGTCGGTGCGGTACACGAAGCCGGCATCGACCTCGCCGCGGGAGACGTAGTCAAGCGCCTGGCGCACGGAGGCAGCCATGATGTACTTGGGCTGGAGCTTCTCCCAGATGCCGGCCTTGGTGAGGGAGGCCTTGGTGTAGCGGCCGGCGGGCACGGAATCGGGGTTGCCGACGGCAATCTTCTTGACGGAGTCCATGCACAGGCCCTTGACGTCCTTGAAGGTGAACTTGCTGTCCGCAGGGACGATCATGACGAGATCGTTGAGGGCGAAGTTCTTGCGGGACTCGGGCTTGATGAGCTTGGCGGCCTGGGCCTTGTCCATGGTCTGCTGGTCGGCGGTGGCGAACACGTCGACGGGGGCGCCTTCCTGCATCTGCTTGAGCAGCGGGTTGGAGGCGGCGTAGTTGGTCAGCACCTTGACGTCGGGATTCTTCTTCTCGAAGGCCGCCTTGGCCTCGTCGAAGGCGTTGGTGAGGCTGGCAGCGCCGGAGACGTAGAGTTCGGCGGCAAGGGCCTGGCCGACGAAGGCACAGGAAAGCAGGGCGCCTGCAACGAGCAGGCAGGACAGTTTGCGAAGAGATTTCATGGAAACGCTCCTTGCGATGGGGTTGGGGGTGAAAGGGGACGGCGCTTCGCGGGGCAGGGCACGCCCGGATGCCGGCGATGCCGGCGGCTGTACCTTGCCGGGAAAAAGGGATACGAAACTGCCGTTGAAAAAATCACGAAAACTCCCTGGCAAAGCGGGAGTCCGACAGGCAGAAGGCCCAGGACGCGCCCCCGGCAGGCGGGCGGAAGGGACGAAGGAAACGCGATGAAGCAGCTGTCGAAAGAAAACCTGAGAAAGCTCACCGACGCCTGGCAGGCCTGGGCGAAGGAGCCCGAGTCCGAGTCCCAGCGACGCAGCCGCGACCGGCTCCACCTCGTCTTCCTGTGCATACGCTACGGCGCGCTCAGGCTCAGCGAGGCGCTTGCCCTCAACGACCTCAAGGACTTCGACTGGCCAACCTGCACCATCAAGGTGGGCGGCAGCCGCGGGCGAGAAATCCAGGTGCCGGAGAAGGCCATGGCGCTGATCCGCGACATCTGCGAGGCTCCCCGCATGATCCGCCTGCGGGGCGCCATAGCCCGGCTGGACCAGGGCTACGTGCGCAAGAAGTTCTACGAGTTCGCCGGCCCCTGCGGGCTGGAGCGGGGCCTTGTCGGTCCGCAGGTCGTCCGGCACTCGCGCGGGAGCGAACTGCTCCAGGACAACATCCCCTTGAGCATTGTGCAGAAGTTCCTCGGCCAGCGCTCCCCCGTGCAGGCGGCCGGCTTCGTCAGCTTTTCGGACGACGATGCACGGCGCATCGTCCACCACCACCTGCGGCAGGAGGCCTTGAAGCGCACTTCTGCCCGCAACGCCTTTTCGGGCACCGTGACCAGGCTCGAGACGGGCGAGGTCTCGGCCAGAGTGGAGCTTTCCACCCTGCAGGGCCTGAAGGTCAACGTGCTCGTCACCATCGAGAGCGTCCAGCGCCTCGGCCTGGCCGAAGGGCAGCTGCTCGCGGCCACGGTCAAGGCGCCCTTTGTCATGCTGGACCGCGAATGCGAGGCCAGAGACGGCGTCAACCGCTTCTCAGGCACGGTCACCAGCGTCAACCGGGGCGACGTGGAATCCAGCGTCGTCGTGGACGTCGACGGCGGGGCCATTACGCTCTGCTCCATCCTCAGCACGGACGAACTCGAGGGTCTTGGCCTGCAGGAGGGCGACCGGGCGAACGTCTTCTTCAGCCCCTTCGCGGCCGTGCTCTCCCTGCCTGAGGACTAGGAGGACTGGCCGGAAGGCCGAGGGAGCCGGCCTACGCGCCGGCCAGTGCTTGGCTTTCCACCTCCTGGACAAGCGGCACGAGGACGTCGCTGGCGCGCACGCCGCGCAGCCTGTAGGGCTGGTAGTCGAGGCACTGCCGCGTGCGCCCCTGGGAGTAGACCACCAGCATGTCGGCGAAGGCCTCCACGTCGTCCGGATCGTGGGTGATGATCACGACCGGGATGTCCAGCTCGTCCAGCACGGATCGGATCTCCTTGCGCATGCGGATGCGCAGAAGCGGATCGAGGGCCGAGAAGGGCTCGTCGAGGAGGAGAATTTTGGGATTGGCCGCCAGGGCGCGGGCCAGGGCCACGCGCTGGCGCTGGCCGCCGGACATTTCTCCCGGCAGCCGGTCTGCCAGATGGGCGACCTCGAAGCGCTCCAGCAGGGCGAGGGACTGGCGCCTGGCCTCGCCCGACAGCCTGCCGAAGGGGCCGGAGAGCGCAAAGCCCACGTTGCCGAGGGCCGAGAGGTGGGGAAAGAGGGCGTAGTCCTGCAGAAGGTAGCCTATGTGCCTGGTGCGCGCCGGCCGGAAAATCTTTTCCTGGCTGTCGAAGAGCACGTCGCCGTCGATGCTGATGTGCCCCTCGTCGGGGCGGACGAGGCCGGCTATGGCCGACAGGGTCAGCGTCTTGCCCGAGCCCGAGGAGCCGAAGAGCACGAGATGCCTGGCCGAGGACTCGAAGTCGGCGCCGAGCACGAAGTTGCCGTGCCGGCCCCGCAGCTTCTTCTTGACATGGACCTTGATCATGCCTGGCCTCCCTGGCCTGCGGCCGGTGCGGCATCAGCCGGACTAGCCGGGCCAGCCAGAGCGGGCGATGCGGAAGGTGCTGGAGGTGCAGTCTTCTTCCGCTTCCTGCGCGGCCCCTTGCCCATGCGGGCGGAGAGGAAGGAGTCGGCGGCCACCAGAATGGAGAGGCAGATGGCCGAGGTGAGCAGGACGAGGGAAATGGCCAGGGGATCGTCGCCCGCCTGGAAGGCGTCGTAGATGGCAAGGGCCAGGGTCTGCGTCTTGCCGGGGATGTTGCCTGCCACCATGAGCGTTGCGCCGAACTCGCCCATGCCGCGGGCGAAGGCCAGCATGCTGCCTGCCATGATGCCCCGCCAGGCCAACGGCAGGGTGATCACGAAGAAAACTTTGGCCTCGGAGGCGCCGAGGGTGCGGGCCGCGTCCTCGTAGCGCGGATCCACGCTCTCGAGGGCCGCCCTGGCCGACTTGTAGATCAGCGGAAAGACCACCACCGTCGAGGCAATGACCGCGCCCTGCCAGGTGAAGATGATGTCGATGCCCGACTCGTGCAGCCATTTGCCGAAGACGCCCCGGCGACCGATAAGCAGGATGAGGTAGTAGCCGAGCACAGTGGGCGGCAGGATCATGGGCAAGGTGCAGAGCGCGTCCATCACCTTGGAGAAGAAGGACTGCCTGCGCATCTGCCAGCGGGCCACCGCAAGGCCGGCCACCAGAGCGACGGCCGTCGCCAGGCCTGCGACCTTGAGGGACAGAACGATGGGAAACAGGGGGGGAGCGGGCAGATCCCAGAGCATGAAAGACCTCGGCAGCTGGAGGGGATACGATTCTTACCCTTTTAGCACGGGATGGCCTGCCCGCAATAGAGACACGACTTTCAGTCAAAGCGTGAATGCCGGCACCCGGCCGCGCTGGTGGCCTCGCAGGGGAAGGGGCCGGAGGGGTGCTGCAGGCGGGTGCGGAGCGGGACTGCCTGCGCCAGGGACTGCGCGTGGGGCGGCTTTGGGGCAAAAAAAGAGGGAGAGCGGAAGGCTCCCCCCTCCTCTCTCCCGAAGGCTTTCCAGTCAAAACGGGTTCTGCGCTAGCTCTTGACGACCTCGAAGCTGTCGCCGGGCCTGACGGTGCCTCCCTCGAGGATGCGGCAGAACACGCCCTTCTTGGGCATGATGCAGGTGCCGACCAGCTTGCGGATCTCGCAGCCGGAATGGCATTCCTTGCCTATCTGGGTGAGCTCGAGCAGGATGTTCTGGCCTATGCGGAAGCGCTGGCCTATGGGATAGCTCGAGAGATCGACGCCCTCGGTGGTGATGTTTTCGGCGAAGTCGCCGGGATGCACGTCGGCGCCGAGGGTGCGCATGAAGTCGATGTCCTCCATGCCGAGCAGGCTCAGCTGGCGGTGGGTGCCGTCGGCATGGGAGTCGCCCTCCACGCCCCAGTTGGTCTTGAGCACGACCTCGGGCCGGCTCGTCTTGCGGGTGCCTTTCTTCTCACTGACATTCACTGACACAACGCGCATGTCGATCTCCTTACCTTAAATAATATTTGGAAGCGCCCTTCCGGGGCCTGCCCCGCTCTCCTCCGCCCCCGGCCCTGGGGCTGGGGGCCGGAAGGCGTCTCCGGCGCAGGGCTGGAAATAGCACATTCGCGGCGCCAGCAACAAGATGTATCTTGAAAGCCGCGCTTTCCGCCACGCTGGGGCGCCAGACCGCGGCTCGGCAAAAAAAGCCCCGGCATGGACTTTCCGCCTCGGCTTGGCGTACTATGGGCGAAGACAACAGCATGCCTGCCAGGCCCGTGCCGGCAGGCAAAGGCAAGGAGGAGGACCATGTTCGGCAAGTACACAGCGCAGGAATTTCTCAAGACGGCTGAGGCCTTCCACGGCCACGCCGCGCCCGGCGTGCTGCTCGGCGCCTTTCTGGTGGAGGCTGCCAGGGCCAAGCTCCCCGAGGGATGCATCTTCGACGTCGTCTCCGAGTCAAGGCAGTGCCTGCCGGACGCCGTGCAGCTCCTCACGCCCTGCACCTTCGGCAACGGCTGGCTCAGGGTCATGGACCTCGGCCTCTACGCCGTGTGCCTCTACGACAAGCAGACCGGCGAAGGCTGGCGCGCGGCCGTTGATCCCGAAAAGCTCAAGCGCTTCCCGCTGACCAGGGAGTGGTTCCTCAAACTCACGAAGAAGAAGGACCAGGACGGCGACGCCCTGCGGCAGGAGATTATGGATCACGGCGCCGAGATGGTCTCGGTCAGGAAGATTCAGATGCACCCCGAAGAGCTCGCGCCCCGGCACAAGGGCGCCATTGCCATCTGTCCGGTCTGCGGCGAGGCCTATCCCGCCAGCCACGGCGACACCTGCCTGCTGTGCGCCAAGGGGCGCGGCTACGACATGCTCTAGCAGGGGCGACTGTCGTCCGTCTTTTTTGCGGCGCGTCATGGCATGGCCATGACGCGCCGCTCTGCATTCCAAGACCCAGCCGCCCTGAAGGTCTGCACAGAAGGCCTGCGCGCATCGGAGCGCCGCCAGGCTGGCGCATGCGGGTCCCCCCTGCCGCACGGGGCCCGCTGGCAAAGCCTCTCCGCTGGCGAAGCTTCCCCAAGGCCGGCAGGGACCAGGCCAGGCATGCAGCCATGTGCCGGACAGGCTTCAAGGCCGGGGCTGGTCCCAGGCATTGCGCTTTTCCCTGCCGCCCTTGCCTGTGTCCCCTGGCGGACACGGCGCTTGTCGAGGCGCTCTGGCCATCTGCCGGCAAACCTTTGCCAAGGAGCGGAAAAAACGTCTCCTTTTTTCCGTACAAAGAACGCTGGGGCGAGATTCGGGCCATGACGCAAACTCTTTTTTTCACAAGTCGAAAAAATGCTCCCGAGCTCTTGCTCCAGCTTTGGGAATGGACTAGATTGACAGTGCTACCGCTGCGCCTAGGCCTGCACGGCAGGCCACTGGGGGTTCGGCCCCGCCGGCGCTCGGCAAGGGGAACGCATCGCCCCTACAATTCTATCAAATCAAGGAGTTCGGTATGAGTTCTGAAATGAAATCCATGCACATGGGCCAGATCACCTCTTTCTTCATCCCCAACGTCACCCTCGTTGGCTCCGGCTGCTCGAAAGAGATCCCCAACCGCATGAAAGCCCTCGGCGGCAAGTATCCCCTCATCGTCACCGACAAAGGCATCGTGGCCTGCGGCATCCTGAAGCAGATCACCGACATCCTTGACGCCGCCGGCATGAAGTACTGCGTGTACGACGAGACCGTGCCGAACCCGACCGACAAGAACGTCGAAGCCGCCACCAAGATGTACAAAGACAACAAGTGCGACAGCCTCATCACCATCGGCGGCGGCTCCTCGCACGACTGCGGCAAGGGCGTCGGCTTCGTGGCCGGCTGCGGCGGCACCATCCACGACTACGAAGGCGTGGACAAGTCCTCCAAGCCCTTCCCGCCCTACGTTGCGGTCAACACCACGGCCGGCACCGGCTCTGAAATGACCCGCTTCTGCATCATCACCGACACCTCCCGCAAGGTCAAAATGGCCATCGTCGACTGGCGCTGCACGCCTTCCGTGGCCATCGACGATCCCGACCTCATGATGGGCATGCCCCCGGCCCTGACCGCCGCCACCGGCATGGACGCCCTGACCCACGCCGTCGAAGCGTACGTGTCCACGGCCGCCACGCCCATGACCGACGCCTGCGCCGAGAAGGCCATGGAGTACATCAACCGCTACCTGCGCCGCGCCGTTGCCAACGGCCAGGACAAGGAAGCCCGCGAAGGCATGTGCTACGCCGAGTACCTCGCCGGCATGGCCTTCAACAACGCCTCCCTCGGCCACGTGCACGCCATGGCCCACCAGCTGGGCGGCTTCTACAACCTGCCCCACGGCGAGTGCAACGCCATCCTCCTGCCCTTCGTTGAAGAGTACAACCGCATCTCCAACCGCCGCCGCTTCGGCAAAATCGCCCAGCTGCTCGGCGAAGTGACCCAGGGCAAGACCTCCGACGAGGCCTCCAAGCTCGCCATCAAGGCCATCCGCATCCTCTCCCAGGACGTGGGCATCCCGGCCGGCCTCATCGAGCTCGGCAAGCGCTACGGCGTCGAAGTCAAGGCCGAGGACATCCCGACCATGACCGCCAACGCCCAGAAGGACGCCTGCGGCCTCACCAACCCGCGCAGGATGACCGACAAGGCCGTCGCCGACATCTACACCGCGGCCCTCTAGCAGACAACGCGCGGAACGCGGTTCACGCCCGTCCCGCCTAAGACATCCCGGGAGGAGGGGGTTCCCCCTCCTCCCTTTTTTGCGCCCTGCCTCCGTCTTGCCCTTGCCTGGCAGGGGGCGGGCCAAGCGAGAAAGCGAGAGCTGAGGGCGCTTGGCAGCGATCTTTCTTCAAGGTACAAGAAAGGCGGTACCGCCTGCGGCCTGCGCGCCAAGGCGGAACGCAACGTCCAGCTCATAAGGGGGCCCCCATGCTCACCGTCCAGTTGAAGGCCTGCCCTGCAGGGTCCACCATGCCGCTCGCCGCCGACAAGCTTGCCGGCGTGGCGGCCCACACCCTCGCCCCGCTGCGCCAGGGCTCGGCCTGCCCGCCTTCGGCGCTTCCCCTCATGCCCGTCGGCACGGGCCTCTACGACGAATCGGGCACTGAGCTGCTCCGGGTGACCGGCCACGCCCATCTGCCCGCCCGGACCGGCGTCCACAGCCTGCTCTGCCCGCTGGCGACGGCATGCGTGGACCTGCCGGTCGGCGCCATCGACCTCACGCCCCTCAAGAATGGCGTCGCGCTAGCCTGGGTCACGCTCTCCGACAAAGGCTACTGCGGCCTGCGCGAAGACGCCAGCGGCCCCGCCATCGAGGCCATGGTGCGCCAGAGCCTCGGCCTGTGCTATGCCCAGGGCTTCCTCCTGCCCGACAGCCGCAACGCCCTGCGGGGGCTTTTGACAAGCCTCGCCCTGGTTGAGGGCTACGACCTCATCGTCACCACGGGCGGCACCGGCGTTGCCCCGAGAGACGTGACACCCGAGGCCACCAGACTCGTCCTCGACTACCCCCTGCCCGGCTTCGTCCAGGCCATGATGCAGGCGAGCCTCGCCAAGACGCCCAAGGGCGCCATCAGCAGGGCCATGGCCGGCGTCGTCGGCCAGAGCATCGTCGTCAACCTGCCGGGCAGCCGCAAGGCCGTGGCCGAAAATCTCGAAGCCATCCTGCCTGCCCTAGGACACGCTCTGGACAAGCTGCGGGGCGATCCCGCCGACTGCGGCTCCTAAGCTGCCCGGAGCGGAGCTGGCCAAGGACATTGTGCAGCCACCCCGGCAGGCAGGCCAGCCGGCCAAAAAAACCTTGACGGGTCAAGGCTCTGCGGCAGAAAATATTTTTTTCACGAGCGCTGGCAGGCACATGTCGCCACGCTCCGCACCGGTGCAGGGGCCCTGCTCCCTGTGTCCGGCAGCAACTCTGAGAACGGCGCCCGCCTGCGGGAACGGCGCCTGAGGAACGACAGATGAAGCTCGAATCGCAATGCATCCACGCCGGCTACGAACCCAAGAACGGCGAGCCGTGCGCCCTGCCCATAGCCCAGTCCACCACCTTCCGCTACACCTCCACGGCCGAAGTGGCCAAGCTCTTCGATCTGACCGAAGCCGGCTTCTTCTACTCGAGGCTCGGCAACCCCACCGTGGACGCCGTCGAGCGCAAGGTGGCGGAGCTTGAAGGCGGCGTCGGCGCCCTCGCCACCTCTTCCGGCCAGGCGGCCTCCCTGACGGCCATCCTCACCATCTGCAAGGCCGGAGACCACCTCGTGGCGAGCTCCTCCATCTACGGCGGCACCTTCAACCTGCTCGGCGTCACCCTCAAGCGCTTCGGCATCGACGTCACCTTCGTGGACCAGAACGCCCCCAGCGAGGAGCTGGAGAAGGCCTTCCGGCCCAGCACGAAGTGCGTCTTCGGAGAAACCATCGCCAACCCCGCCCTCACGGTCTTCGACATTGAGCGCTTCGCGAAGCTCGCCCACGCCCACAAGGTTCCGCTTATCGTGGACAACACCTTCGCCACTCCCTATCTCTGCCGACCCTTCGAATGGGGCGCCGACATCGTCGTGCACTCCACCACCAAGTACCTGGACGGCCACGCCGTGCAGGTGGGCGGCATCGTCGTCGACAGCGGCAATTTCGACTGGACGAACGGCAATTTCCCCGAATTCACCGAACCTGACGACTCCTACCACGGCACGGTCTACGTCAGAGACTTCGGCAAGGCGGCCTTCATCGTCAAGGCCCGCGCCCAGATCATGCGCGATCTGGGCTGCTGCCAGACCGCCCAGGGCGCCTTCTACGTCAATCTCGGCATCCAGACCCTGCCCGTGCGCATGGAGCGCCACTGCCGCAGCGCCGAGAAGGTCGCGGCCTTCCTAGAGAAGCACCCGAAGGTCGAGTTCGTGAACTACCCGGGCCTCGCGTCCAGCCCGGAACATGCCCTGGCCCAGAAGTACCTGCCCAGGGGCGTTGCCGGCGTCATCTCCTTCTCCCTCAAGGACGGCCGCGAGGCCGGCGCACGCTTCATCGACTCGCTCAGGATGATCACGCTCGAGGTCCATGTGGCCGACATCCGCACCTGCGTGCTCCATCCGGCCTCCTCCACGCACCGCCAGCTCACCGACGAGCAGCTCGCCGACTGCGGCATCACGCCAGGCATGGTGCGCCTCTCCGTCGGTCTGGAAGATCCCGCCGACATCATCGACGATCTCGAGCAGGCCATAGCCAAGGCCTAGACCGCCAGGCGCCGGATGCAGCCCCGCAGGATGGATCCGGCGCCAGCCTAGAAGCATATGCCTAACACCACTCTGGTCATCACCGGCATGGGGGCCGTCACCCCCATCGGCATCGGCTGCGACGCCTACTGGCAAGCCCTCCTCGAAGGGCGCTGCGGCGTCGGACCCGTCACCCGATTCGATCCCGCAGGCAGCCCTGTCCGCATCGCGGCCGAAGTGCACGGCCTTGCGCTCAGCGAGGAGGTGTGCAGGACTCTTGGCCGCAACATGGATCTCTTCTCCCAGTTCGCCTTCGCGGCGGCCGAGGAGGCCCTGCAGGATGCGGGCATCAAGCCCGGCTTCAACGCGGAGCGCACGGGCGTCGTCATGGGCACGGCCCTCGACGGCATGGCGCTTCTGGCGGATACCCAGGCCAGAATTGCGCAGGGCGAGATCCACAAGGCCAGCCCCAGGCTCGTGCCCATGGTGCTCGGGAACATGGCCGCCTGCCTCATTGCCATGCGCTACGGCTTCCACGGCGCCAGCCTCACCGTCAACACCGCCTGCTCCTCAGGCGGCGACGCCATCATGACGGCAGCCATGCTCCTCAGGTCCGGCGAGCTCGACTGCGCCGTCTGCGCGGCCGGCGAGTCGGCCGTGAATCCGGTCATCATGCAGAGCCTCGCCCAGGCCAAGGCCCTCTCGCGCAACAACGCCGATCCCGCGCACGCCTGCCGCCCCTTCGACCTCGCCCGCGACGGTTTCGTCATCGGCGAAGGCGGCGGAGCCATCGTGCTCGAAACCGAGGAGCACGCCCAGCGCCGAGGCGCCAGGCCCTACGCCGTGCTGGCCGGCTGCGCCAACACCCACGACGCCTACCACATCACCTCCCCCAGGCCCGACGGCGGAGGCGCCGCCGAATGCATGCGCCTGGCGCTTGCCCGGGCCGGCCTCATTCCGTCGGACATAGGCTACGTCAACGCCCACGGCACTTCGACCCACGCCGGCGACGTGGCGGAGACGGCGGCCATCCACAGCGTCTTCGGCGACGGGCCCGGCGCTCCGCCCATCAGCTCCACCAAGGGAGCCACGGGCCACCTCATGGGCGCCGGCGGCATCACCGAAGTCATCGCCTGCATCAAGGCCATGCAGACGGGACTGCTGCCGCCCAACATCAACTACGACCAGCCCGATCCCGAGTGCCGGTTGAACATCGTCGCCAACGAGGCCCGCGAAGCCGGCCTCTTCTGCGCTATGTCCAACTCCCTCGGCTTCGGAGGCCAGAACTCAAGCATCGTTGTGGCGCGCAGGCCCGGCTGCCGCTAGCCTGGGCCCGTTGCAAATACCGCGACAAGCCCCCATGCCCCGCCACATCTACTTCATCCGCCACGGCGAAACGGACTGGAACCAGGCCCAGCTTTTCCAGGGCCGCACCGACGTTCCCCTCAATGTACGCGGACGCGCCCAGGCAGGCAGAACCGCTGCCTGCATCAGGGAGCACTTCCGTCTGGCCGGCCATCCCCTGCGCTTTGCGGGCCTCGTCTCCTCCCCGCTTTCCAGGGCCGTCGAGACGGCGACCATCGTCGCCTCGGCTCTTGGCGGAAGCGCATGCGGCCTGCCGGACGATCCGGAGCGCATTGTGCTGGATGGCCGGCTGCAGGAGCAGGACTACGGCCTCTGGGAGGGGCTCTCCAGAGCCCAGATCGAGGCCCGCTTTCCCGGCGAGTGGGAGCGCCGCTTCGCCGACGTGCGACGATTCCAGGCCAGCGGCGGAGAGTCCATGGACGAGCTGCGCGCCAGAGTGGCGGCCTGCGTGGCGGAACTTGGCGACGGCGTGCTGGTCGCAGGCCACTTCGGCTCGGCCTACGCCCTCCTGCTCGGCTACGCGGAACTCTCCCAGGACATCCCCCGCATCAGCCAGGAGGCGCTCTACATCTTCGAGGATCATCGCGTCCTCGAGGCCAGCGCCCGGCATCCCGCAGGACGGGTCATCGCCTCCTGCGCCTGGAGCGCCCTTCCCGGCGCCAGCTTGAACTGACCAAAACTGGCCAGGACTGGCAGGACTGGGGAGCTCCGGTTTTTTTTGCTCAGACCCTAAAGCTCCTTGCTAATCAGTCGAAAAAGGATGAGTAAGAAAGGGTTGCCTGCAACCTCACCGCCCGATCCGCACGCCGCAATTCGGGCAGAAGGTTTGACATCTCCTTTCCTATGGCGCTAGGATTTTAGCGGTCAGTCATCCCAGGCTTCCAGTTCACCTCTAAGCTCAACGACAATTATTAAAGCGGTTTAGCCATGAAAAAAACAGCTCTTCTCCTTGCGACTCTCCTCCTTGTCCCCGTGCCGAGCCAGGCAGAGCGACTCGCGAACAAGCACTTCCCTCCGCCCCCTGCGCCCGGAGCGCACATCAAAGTTGAGGACACGGTCTACGGGGTGATGCGAATTCACAGGACGCTGCGTGGCATCCAGGAAAACCGCAGCGTGCTTGAGCACGAGCTTGACCGCGCACGCGCGGGCTTCGGCCCGAGGGTCGACGTGGAGGCATCCACCGGCTGGGGCATGCTCAGCGACTCCACCACCCGCGCCTACGATCTCGACGACCAGTACTGGGGTCAGGTGCGCCTCTCCGCCAAGCTCGTCCAGCCCATCTGGGACGGCTTCGCCACCAGGAGCCGCGTGCGCGCGGCCCAGGCCACACTGGACTCCGTCAAGCACCGGGTCTTCGACAACGCCACGTCGCTCTCCCTCGACGGCATCATCGCGCACATCAACCTCCTGCGCTGCCGCCACCTCCTGCAGCTGGCCGAGGACAACGTGGAGATCCACAAGAAAATCCTCGCCCAGTCCGAAGACCGCGCCAGCGTGGGCGCCGACACCAAGGCCGACGAAAGCCAGGCCCAGTCCCGCTACCAGCGCGCCATGTCCACCCTCGAGGAGTACAAGGACAACCTGCGCGTGGCCGAGGACACCTTCACCCGCCTCACGGGCCTGCCCGCCAGCGCCCCGCTCGAGCCCGTGAGCATGCCGCCCGTGATCTACAAGGACACCAAGACCCTCTTCGACGACGCCCTCAAGAGCAATCCCAAGCTCGAGGCGTACATGAAGGACATCAGGGTCCAGACGGCCAACCGCGAGCTCTCCCGCGCGGCCTTCTTCCCGACCATCAACTTCGAGGCCGGCCCCAGCTACACCGACCGCGCCGGCGGCACCGACCGCTGGACCTACAGCTTCGACGTGCTCTTCACCCTGCGCTGGAACATCTTCAACTCCGGCGCGGACGTGGCGGAGTACAAGGCCGGCTCGGCCCGCATACGCCAGGCCCGCCAGGTCTACTACAACTTCATCGACGATCTGAAGCTGGACATCGACACGACCTGGAGCAACTACATCTCCGCCCAGGAGCAGTACAAGCACTACGCCCAGGCCATGGAGTACAACAAGTTCACCCTCAACGCCTACAACGAGCAGTTCCTCATCGGCCAGCGCACCCTGCTGGACGTGCTCGACTCCGAGAACGAGCTCTTCAACTCCTCCTCGCAGGCCGAGACCGCCAAGAGCAACGTGCTCATCGGCGCCTGGCGCATGCTGGCCCTCTCCGGCGAGATGCTGCCCAAGATGAACATCGACTGCTCCGGCATCTACAAGGCGCCGCCCGTGGATCCCGAAGACAAGCGCGAGGTCTTCGAGGCTGGCTGGTTCAACTAGACACCCCTTTCAGAAACGAAGCGGGGCGGGCCCTTGGCCCGCCCCTTTCTTTTTGCCCGCAGAGGCCTGAAGCCCCGCCCGGAGGACGGGTCGGCCAGACCTGCGGAGAACCCTTTGCGCCTGCGCACCCGTGTTGACCTTGGGTTATATCAGAGGTACGCTAGCGACAGTTCCGGTTCTGACAATCAGGCAGCTGCCTGAGGCGTTCCTTCCCCGTGCGGGCGACGCCCCGGCAGATCAGGATCAGCACTGTTTGGCTAATCGCCACACCACTTCTTCAGGAGGCTCACATATGCGAATTGCCGTGGGACTCGGCAGGCAACGCGGAGAGAAAGAACTCGAGGCCAGCGGCGTCAACCGCCGTGACTTCATGAAGTTCTGCACCGCAGTGGCAGTCACCATGGGCTTCGGCCCTGCCTTTGCGACTGATGTTGCCGCCGCTCTGACTGGGAAACGCCCCTCTGTCGTCTACCTTCACGAAGCCGAATGCACCGGCTGCTCCGAAGCGCTTCTGCGCACGGTCAACCCCCTCATCGGCCCACTCATCCTTGACACCATCTCCCTCGACTACCACGAGACCATCATGGCCGCGGCCGGCGAAGCCGCTGAAGCGGCCCTCGAGCAGGCTGTCTCCAATCCCGACGGCTTCGTCTGCGTGGTCGAAGGCGCCATTCCCACTGCCGACAACGGCAAATTCGGCTACATCGCGGGCCACACCATGCTCGAGACCGTCCGCCGCATCGTTCCCAAAGCGAAGCTGACCGTCTGCATGGGCACCTGTTCCGCCTACGGCGGCGTGCAGGCCGCGAAACCCAATCCGACCCAGGCCAAGGGCGTCAACGAAGTGTGCGCCGACCTGGGCGTGAAGGCCGTCTGCATCCCCGGCTGCCCGCCCAACCCCCTCAACCTCGTCGGCACCCTCGTCGCCTACCTCACCGGCAAGCCCATCGATCTTGACGAGTACAACCGTCCGACCATGTTCTACGGCAAGACCATCCACGAGCAGTGCGAGCGCAAGAAGCACTTCGACGCCGGCGAATTCGCCCCGTCCTTCAACTCCGAAGAAGCCCGCAACGGATGGTGTCTCTACGACCTCGGCTGCAAGGGGCCGAGCACGTACAACAACTGTCCCAAGGCCCTCTTCAACCAGACCAACTGGCCTGTCGGCGCCGGCCATCCCTGCATCGGCTGCAGCGAGCCCGGGTTCTGGGATGAACTGAGTCCGTTCTACCAGAACTAGGAGGACCTACGATGAAAACACCTATGAGCAACTACAGCGGACCCGTCGTCGTCGATCCGCTGACCCGCATTGAAGGCCACCTCCGCATCGAAGTGGAAGTGGAGAACGGCAAGGTCAAGGACGCCCGCAGCTGCGGCACCCTCTTCCGTGGCCTTGAGCTCATCCTCAAAGGCCGCGACCCGCGCGACGTGCAGCACTTCACGCAGCGCACCTGCGGCGTGTGCACCTACACACACGCCCTGGCCTCGACCCGCGCCCTGGAAGACGCCGTCTACAACGCCGACAACAGCTTCCGCATCCCGGACAACGCCACGCACATCCGCAACCTCGTGCTCGCGCAGCTGTACATGCACGACCACATCGTGCACTTCTACCACCTGCACGCGCTTGACTTCGTCGACGTCGTGAGCGCCCTCAAGGCTGATCCCTACAAGGCCGCCTCCATCGCCGAGTCCATCTCCCCGCGCAAATGCCGCGGCGAAGACCTCAAGGCCGTCCAGGACAAGCTGAAAGCCTTCGTGGAGAGCGGCCAGCTCGGCCCCTTCACCAACGCCTACTTCCTCGGCGGGCACGATGCCTACTACCTTGAGCCCGAAGCCAACCTGGTCGCCACGGCCCACTACCTGCAGGCCCTCGAGATGCAGGTCGAAGCCGCCCGCGGCATGGCCGTCTTCGGCGGCAAGAATCCGCATCCCCAGTTCCTCGTCCACGGCGGCGTGACCTGCTACGATGCCCTCAAGGAAGAGCGCATCAAGGAATTCGAGGAACTCGCGGCGAAGACGGCAGCCTTCGTGAAGGAAGTCTACATCCCCGACCTGCTCCTCGTGGCAGGCGCCTACAAGGACTGGGCCGGCATCGGCGGCACCCACGACTTCCTCAGCATGGGCGACTTCCCGGCCCCCGGCGGCGAGCGCGACCTCAACAGCCGCTGGCTCAAGCCCGGCGTCATCTACAACCGCGAGCTCAAGCTGGTCGACTTCGATCCCGCCAAGATCAAGGAGCACATCCGCCACAGCTGGTACAACGGCGAGCAGGCCGACCATCCCTTCGACGAGAAGACCGAGCCCAAGTTCACCGCCATGGGCGACACGGACCGCTACTCCTGGCTCAAGGCCCCCCGCTACGAGGACCATCCCACGGAAGTCGGCCCCCTGGCCAACGTCCTGGTCAACTACGTTGCCGGCAACCCCGACATCGTCCCGCTCGTGGACTATGTCCTCAAGACCCTCGGCGTCGGCCCCGAAGCCCTCTTCTCGACCCTGGGCCGCACCGGCGCCCGCGGCATTCAGACCCTGGCCGTGGCCAACAAGATGCCGTCCATGATCGAGGCTTTCAGGGAGAGCATCAGCCGCAACCAGCAGATCGTGGCCGACCACGACGTGCCCGCCGAATCCCAGGGTGCCGGCTTCGTTGAAGCCCCCCGCGGTGGCCTCTCCCACTGGATCCGCATCGAGAAGGGCCGCGTCGGCAACTTCCAGCTCGTCGTGCCCACCACGTGGAACGGCGGCCCCCGCGACGCCAAGCACGTCCTGGGACCCTTCGAGGAAGCCCTCATCAACACGCCCATCGCCGATCCCAAGCGCCCGGTGGAAATCCTGCGCACCATCCACTCCTTCGATCCCTGCATCGCCTGCGCCGTGCACGTGATCGACGGCGAGACCAACGAAGTCCACAAGTTCAAGGTGCTCTAGGCACTCAACTCTGACCCTATTCCAGGCGGGACTGGCACGGCCAGCCCCGCCTGCTTTCTTTTTCCGGCCCTGCGGCCTCCTGGCCTGCGCGGCCCCAAGCCTGCAAGGAGCAAGCCATGCCCCTCGACACAAGCCTCTGCATACTCGGCGTCGGCAACACCCTGCTCACCGACGAAGCCTTTGGCGTACGCGCCATGGAATGCCTCAGGGACGGCTGGATCTGGCCCGAGGGCGTCGACTTCGTGGACGGCGGCACCCAGGGCATGGGCCTCATGCCCCTGCTGCTGGACTACGGCCGCGTGGTCGTTCTCGACATCGTCCGCGGCCAGTGCGCGCCCGGCACCGTCTATCTGCTCGAGAACGAAGACATGCGCAAGTCGGCCAGCTTCCACGACTCCACCCACGAGACGGACCTCGTGGACCTGCTCCTGCGCTGCGAGCTCATGGGCCGCCGTCCCGAGGCCTTCGTCGTGGGCTTCGAGCCCTTCGACTTCAGCCGCATGTCCCTGGAGATGACGCCTGGCGCCCAAGCGGGCCTTCCCGTCTTCTGCGAAAAGGCGGCTGCCGAGATAGCCCGCCGGGGATGGGCCAATCCCGTCCCCCGCAGGAACTGAGCCAAGATCCCGGCACGGCACCCGGCATGGCATCGGGCTCGGCATTGGCCCCCTTCCTGCGCGAAGCGCGCCGCATCCTCGGCATAGGCCTACCCATCTTCATTGCCCAGCTCTCCCAGATCGGCATGAACTTCGTGGACACGGTCATGACGGGACACTACAGCGCGTCCTCCATGGCGGCCGTGGCCGTGGCCGGCTCCGTCTGGGCGCCGGCCATGCTGCTGGCCATAGGCTGCCTGCTGGCCCTGCCAGGCATGGGAGCGCAGCTGGCAGGCGCCCGCAGGCCTGGGGACTGCGCCCACCTTTTCCGCCAGGGCGTGCTGCTGGCCCTCGCCCTTTCCCTTGCCATCGGCATCCCGCTCTGGCTCCTCGCCTCCCGTCTCGACGCCTTCGGACTCGAAGCCGGGCTCGCCGCGCAGGCCTGCGCCTACCTCAGGGCCCTGATTCCGGGACTTCCGGGCTTTCTGCTCTTCATCTGCCTGCGATCCCTCTTCGAAGCCTTTGCCCGGACCAGGCCGGCCATGGCCATCGGCCTTGCCTGCCTTGCCCTCAATGTCCCCCTGAACTACGCCTTCATCTACGGGCGCCTTGGCATGCCCCAGCTCGGCGCCATGGGATGCGGCGTCGCCACGGCGGCCTGCTACTGGTTCATGGCGCTTGCCATGCTTGGCTGCATGCTCTTCGACAGGCAGCTTTCCGCCCTCCGGCCCTTCTCTCCGCGCAGGGAGGATCCCGTCTTCGACCCGGCCCTTGTCCGCCGCCTCCTGCGCATCGGCGGTCCCAACGCCCTGGCGCTCTGCGTCGAGTGCAGCCTCTTCGCCCTCACGGCCATCCTGCTTGCGCCCTTCGGCACCACGGCCGTGGCAGGCCACCAGATCGCCATGAGCTACGGCAACGTGCTCTTCGCCGTGCCGCTCTCCATCTCCATGACGGCCACCATACGCGTGGGCAGGGAACTCGGCGCGGGCAGGCCCCTGCGGGCACGGACCGCATCCCGCACGGCCCTTGCCCTGGGGCTGATGCTGGCCCTGGCCGCCATGCTGGCAACCCTCGCCTTCCGCAGGGAAATCGTCTCGGCCTACACCACGGACGCAGCCAGCCAGGCCGTGGCCGCAAGCCTGCTCCTCTTCTGCGCCGGCTACCTCGCCTGCGACTCGCTCCAGTGCATAGGCGCAGGCGCCCTGCGGGGCTGGAACGACACCCGCACCGTCTTCCTGACGAGCCTTGCGGCCTGCGGGGGGCTGGGACTCCCGCTCGGCTTTCTCCTCGGGCGCACGGACCTCCTTGTCCCCGCCATGGGCGCGCCCGGCTTCTGGACAGGCTACATTGCGGCCATGACCTTCAGCGCCGCCTGCTACCTCCTCCGCCTGCGCGGCCTCCAGCGCCTGGACGCCCGCTCAGCCCTGGCGCGCATCCTGCCGCAGGGAGACGATCCTGCCCGCCGGCACCGGAACTGAAGGCCACGGCATCCAGGCTTCGTGCAGGGGCTCTTCAGCGACATGCAGGGACGGCTTGCGGCAGAGCGCCGCACGGGACACGCGCCGCAACCCTCTGCCCCCTTTCGGAACAAACTGAGAAGCCCCTAGGCCAGTCTTTCGAATATCTGCAAAGTCCCTAGCGCCACACATTGACATTGGCCATTCCGGCAGGCATAAGATTAAGATCACTCTACAGCAGGCCCTTGCCGGCATGGTCTTTTCACGCCGGGGCCGGGGCCGTCCACGCGAATATCCAACCTTCTCCCAGGGGGAACTATGAAACGCTTTGCCATCTGCGCAGCGGCCCTCGTTGCGGCCGTCGCCCTCGCCTGTCCCGCCCAGGCCAAAGACACCATCAAAATCGGCGTGCCCGGCGCCCACACTGGCGGTCTTGCCTCCTACGGCATGCCCACCCTGAACGCGGCCAAGATCGTGTCCGAGAAGGTGAACGCCAGCGGCGGCGTGCTCGGCATGAAGATCCAGCTGCTGGCCGAAGACGACCAGTGCAAGAACGACCTCGCCTCCAACGCGGCCACCAAGCTCATCAGCGAGGATGCCGACGTCGTCATGGGCCACATCTGCTCCGGCCCGACCAAGGTCGCCCTGCCCTACTACAACAAGGAGCACATCATCCTGATGTCGCCCACCGCCACCACGCCCTCGCTGACCGCGGCCGGCGTCAACCCCATGTTCTTCCGCACGGTCGCCAAGGACGACGCCCAGGCGGCCCTCACCAGCAAGTTCATCCTCGAGAGCCTCAAGAGCAAGAAGATCGCCTACGTGCACGACAACGACGAGTACGGCAAGGGCTTCGCCGACGGCAACAAGGACATCCTCGAAAAGGCCGGCGTGGAGACCGTGCTCTACGAAGCCGTGACCCCGGACGCCGTCGACTTCTCCGCCATCTCCCGCAAGCTGCGCCACGCCAAGCCCGACGTCATCGTCTTCGGCGGCTACAAGGATCTGGCCGGCAAGCTCATCAAGCAGCTCCGCCGCGAGAAGGTGAACTGCCCCGTCATTGGCCCTGACGGCATGAAGGACCAGGCCATCCTCGAGCTCGGCGCGGCCGCCGAGAACGTCTTCTGCTCCTATCCCAAGGATACCAGCGCCCTGCCCCTCTACAAGGAAGCCCGCGACGCGCACGTGAAGCAGTTCGGCTCCGAGCCCGGCTTCGGCTACTACAACGCCTACGCAGCCATGCTCGCCCTCATCCACGGCATCGAGAAGGCCGGCTCCACCGAGACCGCCAAGATCATCGACGTGCTCCACACCCAGCCCGTCGACACGCCCATCGGCAGCCTGACCTTCAACGCCAACGGCGACGCGGCCGGCATGGGCCTCTCCATCTACACGGTCAAGGACGGCAAGTTCGTCGAGACCGAGTTCAACATCACGCTCAAGTAGCCTTTCCTGCGCCTTTGCGCGGGGCGGAGCGCCTGCCAAGGGCACTCCGCCCCGCATGCTGTTTTCCCTCTCGGCACGGAACATCCTATGGACTTGCAATACTTCATCGAGCTTCTCTTCGGCGGGCTCACCCGCGGGAGCATCTACGCCCTCATCGCGCTCGGCTACACGCTGGTGTACGGCATCATCGGCCTCATCAACTTCGCCCACGGCGAAATCTACATGGTAGGCGCCTTCACGGCCCTGCTCGTGGCGGGCTGGCTCGGCTACATCGGCTTTCCCGCCGGCGGCATCCTGCTCGTGGCGGCCCTTGCCGCCGTCGCGTGGACAGCGGCCTACGGCTTTACGCTGGAAAAGGTCGCCTACAAGCCCCTGCGCAGCGCTCCCCGGCTCTCCCCCCTCATCTCCGCCATCGGCATGTCCATCTTCCTCCAGAACTACGTGCTGCTGGCCCAGACCTCGGATTTCGTGCCCTTCCCCGACCTCGTGCCGGAAATGCCCTTCCTCGCCAGCCTCGGCGACGTCATGGGTCCCACCGACTTCCTCATCCTCGTGGTGAGCTGCACCACCATGCTCGTCCTCGTCTTCTGGATCCGCTACACCCGCACCGGCAAGGCCATGCGTGCCACGGCCCAGAACCGCAAGATGGCCATGCTCCTCGGCATCAACGCCGACAGCCTCATCTCGGTGACCTTCATCGTGGGCTCCGCCCTGGCGGCCCTCGGCGGCGTGCTCATCGCCTCGCACATGGGCCAGATCAACTTCAACATCGGCTTCCTCGCCGGCATGAAGGCCTTCACGGCGGCCGTGCTCGGCGGCATAGGCTCCGTGCCCGGCGCCGTCGTGGGCGGCCTTGTGCTCGGCATCGCCGAGTCCATGACCACGGGCTACCTCTCAGGCAACTACGAGGACGTCCTTTCCTTCTGCCTGCTCATCCTCATCCTGATCTTCCGCCCAGACGGCATCCTGGGCAAGAAGCAGGTCCAGAAGGTCTAGGGGGCACGCCATGCAACGAATCTTCAAGGCCCTCGTCGCGGCCCTCTGGTTCATGGTCCTCTGCGCGCCCATCATGGGCCTGCTCCTGCTCCCGGACGGGACGGCGTCCTTCCGCTGGCAGCGCCTCGCGGTTCTCGGGACCGGCATCTTCTTCGCCTCCCTGCTCTGGCAATGGTACTTCGAGAAAAAGGAGCGCGGCGAGCGCCTCTTCGGCGGCAAGGCCCAAGCCGAGGAGCCGGTGCACAGGGAAAGCCTGCTCAGGAACAAGTCCTTCCAGCGCATTTCCCTCGCCTGCGTGTGCGCCTTCATGATCGCCATGCCCTTCATTCCGGGCATCAACTCCATCTACCAGATCACCATCTGGATCTCGGCCCTCATCTACGTGATGCTGGCTCTCGGCCTCAACATCATCGTGGGTCTCGCAGGCCAGCTCGTGCTCGGCTACGCGGCCTTCTATGCCATCGGCGCCTACACCTACGGCCTGCTCTACCAGTTCTTCGGCCTCGGCTTCTGGGTCTGCCTGCCCATTGCGGGCATCGTCACCGTACTCTGCGGCCTCGCCCTGGGCTTCCCGGTGCTGCGCCTGCGCGGCGACTACCTTGCCATCGTGACCCTCGGCTTCGGCGAAATCGTGCGCCTCGTGCTGATCAACTGGGACAGCGTCACCAACGGCGCGCGCGGCGTGAGCGGCATTCCCCGCCCCGCCCTCTTCGGCTGTCCCATGAACATGCAGTGGAGCACGACCTACCTCTACTACATGAGCTTCCTGGCCGTGGTTGTCACCATCGTGGTCATCACCAGACTCAAGAATTCCCGAGTGGGCCTTGCCCTGCAGGCCATGCGCGAAGACGAGATCGCTTCGGAGGCCATGGGCATCAACCTCACCCAGGTCAAGCTCACGGCCTTCGCCCTTAGCTCCGCCTGGGCCGGCTTTGCGGGCGTGCTCTTCGCGGCCAAGACCTCCTTCATCAACCCTTCCTCCTTCACCTTCTGGGAAAGCGCCATGATGCTCTCCATGGTGGTGCTTGGCGGCATGGGCTCCATACTCGGCGTCACCCTCGGCGCCCTCATCCTGGTGCTTGCCCCCGAATACCTGCGCGCCTTCGCCGACTACCGCATGCTGCTCTTCGGCGCGACTATGGTCGTCATGATGATTTTCCGCCCGCAGGGCCTCGTCACCGGCGAGCGCCGCCACTACCGCATCAGCGCGCTCGAACGCAAGGGGGACTAGATGGAAGCGGTTCTCGAAGTCAAAGACCTCATTCAGGACTTCGGCGGCCTGCGGGCCCTCAACGAAGTGGACCTGACCATCAACAAGAAGGAAATCGTTGCCCTCATCGGCCCCAACGGCGCTGGCAAGACCACCTTCTTCAACTGCATCACCGGCATCTACACGCCCACCTCGGGCACCATGTTCCTCCGCACCCCGGACGGCGCGGCCCATGCCCTCAACGGCATGAAGACGCACCAGATCACGGCCCTCGGCATGGCCAGGACCTTCCAGAACATCCGCCTCTTCCCCGAAATGACGGTGCTCGAGAACGTCATGATAGGCCGCCACTGCCACACGAAGGCGGGCATACTCCAGGCCCTCCTCCGCGACAGAGCGACGGTGGCCGAGGAGCAGGACACCGTGGACAGAAGCTACGCCCTGCTCGAGACCGTGCACCTGGCCGAATACTGGGACGAGACGGCCAAGAACCTGCCCTACGGCGCCCAGCGCCGGCTCGAGATAGCCAGGGCCATGGCCACCGAGCCCTGCCTGCTCCTGCTCGACGAGCCGGCTGCCGGCATGAACCCCCAGGAGACCCTGGAGCTCAAGCGCCTCATCCTCTCCCTGCGCGAGACCCACGACCTTGCCGTCCTGCTCATCGAGCACGACATGAGCATGGTCATGTCGCTCTCCGACAGGATCTACGTCATGCAGTACGGCTCGCCCATCGCCAGCGGCACGCCGGAAGAGATCAGCAAGAATCCCGAGGTCATCAAGGCCTACCTAGGAGAGAGCGGCAATGCTTGAGCTCAGGCAAGTCAACACCTACTACGGCAAGATCCAGGCCCTGCAGGACGTCTCCATCCGCGTCGACGACGGGGAGATAGTCACCCTCATCGGCGCCAACGGCGCAGGCAAGTCCACGACGCTCATGACCGTCTGCGGCATACTCCACCCGCGCTCGGGCGAGATTGTCTGGAACGGCGCCCCCATCCACCAGCTTCCTCCCCACGACATCGTCAAGCTCGGCATTTCGCAGGTGCCCGAAGGACGCCTCATCTTCCCCGAGCTCACGGTGCGCGAGAACCTGGATCTCGGCGCCTTCCTGCGCAGCGACAGGGACGGCATCGCCAGCGACATGGACTACGTCTTCGAGCTCTTTCCCATCCTGAAGGAGCGCATCTCCCAGCAGGGCGGCACCCTGTCCGGAGGCGAGCAGCAGATGCTGGCCGTGGGTCGCGCCCTCATGGCCAGGCCCAAGCTCCTCCTGCTCGACGAGCCCTCCCTAGGCCTTGCGCCCATCATCATCCAGCAGATCTTCAGCATCATCCAGAAGGTCAATGCCGACGGCACCACGGTCTTTCTGGTCGAGCAGAACGCCAACCAGGCCCTGCGCATCGCGCACCGCGGCTACGTCATGGAGAACGGCCGCATCGCCATGGAAGGCCGCGCCTCGGACCTGCTCGCCAGCGAAGAGGTGCGCAAAGCCTACCTTGGCATGTAGCCAGCCTTCCGCAAGCCAGCTTTCTTCTGCTCTGGCTCCGGGCCGCCCGCCCGGACCAGAGAGGGACGTGAAAATGGTTGAGCGATCAATTTTTTCCTGCCTGCAGGCTTTCCGGGCCAAAAAGGCATGACTGCCCGATAAAGATTTGCTAGATTTCCTACGACGGATTTCAGCCCCCTGCAGCGGACGCGACGAGCCCCGCATGCCGGCTCCGCCGAGTTTTCCGCTTTCCATCTTTCCCAAGGGAGGATCCCATGCCCAGACGCCCCATCGTCAGGAAACACGTTGCCGGCCCCGCACCGGCAGCCCCCAAGGCTGAACAGGCGCACCAGATCTCTGTGACCCGCGGCGCAGGCGTCCTTAAATTCGACCCCGAACGCCCGCAGGGCAGCTTCCTCGTGCTTTCCGACAGCGGCACTGTCCTCGGCAGAGGCTTCTACGGCGCCGGCCGCCTCTACGTGCACTTCCAGGACCCCGAATCGCGCAAGCCCGGCGAATGGATCTTCGCCGACGCGACCCCGGCCGAAGGCAACAGGATGGTCCTCTCCTCACCCCTGCTGGGCAACGATCCCGCCGTCATGAGCGTCATCGGCGAGGCCCGCGAAGCCGACCTCTCCCGCGTGACCGCCGAGAGCGACGGCAACACCGCCGCCATCTCCTACAGGCCGAAAGATCTGGGCGAGCCCCATGTCATCTTCACGGCTGACAGCGAAGCCTACGGCAAGGAGCCGCTCGATCTCGTTCCCGTCGCCATCGAGAGCTACGCCTCCTTCGACGTTGTGACCTTCTCCGTGCGCGAACGCGACGAGATGTTCCCCATGAACGACGACCTCTACAGCGTCGTCATCGACAGCCGCACGGGCAAGGCCTTCGGCGAGGGGCTGCGCGCCTCCTTCCACAGCATGTCCATGCGCTTCGACAGCTACCTCGAGACCGGCCAGAGCTTCGGCCCCATGGGTGACATGGACTGGTGGCCCGTGTTCTACGCCGACAAGTGGAGCGCCACCCTCAAGAACGTGCGCATGCCCGACTGGGACTTCGAAGACGACCGTTGCGTGACGGTCACCCAGGACGGGGAGACCAAGCGCTTCAACCTGCCCTAGCCGGCATCGCCTTCCGGTGCGCTCCGCGCTGGAAAACCAAGCCCATCCCGCGGCGGAAAGATTCGCTCCCAGCGTCTCTCCGCCGTTTTTTCTTTTTCCCACCCTTCTGGAGGCGGCGCCCTGACGCCGGACACCACGCCATGCAGCATCTTTCCGCACTTCTCCTCGCGCTGGCCCTCATGGCCGGCATCTTCGCCCTGCAAGACAGCTCCACGGCCGACGCCAAGGATGCGGCCCCTGCCCAGATGAGCGACAAGGATCTCGCCAAGTGCCTTGAGGGCAAAGACGGGGGCGCTCCCGCCCCGCAGGGGCTGATGGGCATGTCGCCCCTCAGCGGCCCCGGCATCTTCGGCACCATGGACGGCGGCTTCCCGCCCTTTTTTGGCAATCCCCAAGGCCAGCCTCAGATGCCTCCCCAGCAGCCACAGCAAACACAGCAGCAGCGGCCGCAGCAGGGCCCCTACGGCCAGCAGCAGGGCCCCTACGGCCAGCAGCA
>JAEEGF011921823.1_pt1 | contig 60991 bp, 48 predicted proteins | sample 9134171 | NCBI WGS metagenome assembly JAEEGF01 (sample SAMN16246542, study PRJNA631951) | gut metagenome | biome: gut microbiome; feature: rumen; material: AP-attached | host: Bos | place: Iran: Karaj | collected 2018-10 | reverse complement strand
CGGTTTTTTTGTTTTTATTTTGGATGTTTTTTTTATCCCTTCTTCTATTGTGTTCTGTCAGCATTCTGATTGCTGATGTCTCATGTCAATTAATTTGAATGTTATCCCTTCTCAGTTCGTTTTTAATGCGTTATCTTCTATTATCACTGTTATTGTCAGATTAGAGTACTGACCGTTATAAGCTCGCGCAGGCTGTAGCTCAGACATTATTCTTACGTTTGATGTTTCTTTTTTCATCCGTTACTTTAGAATTATGTTAAATTGTAGTTAAGTAATATTAGAGATATGCATTAATCCAGTGTTTAAGAGTTAGCTGTATTTGGTAATAAATACTGAACGACTCTTAACTATAATCATGGCTTAAGCGTGTTGACATTCTAATACTTATTCTCGTTGCAGGTTTAGATTGAGATGGTCATGGATGGTTGGAGAGTGGGAAGTTTTCGTAGCACTGATTTCCTAAACCTGAAATCAGCAGGTGCTTCTTTAATTGTGTAAATGATGCTATGAGATTAATCTTTTTCAGGTGTTGGGGCAGATGCACATTTATAGTTTAATTACCGCTGATAAGAGAATGCAGAATTAGCACAATATTCAGATAAATTACCATATACCTGATGCATTTACTTCTGTATGGATGATTTAATATACCGGGGTGACCGGTATATTAAAAAGGAAAAAGCTTTATAGATGTCGTACTTTGACGAAGTTATGTTTTAGTTATTGTTGAATAGCGGAGTTGAGAGATATCTGTCTCCTGAATCAGGAAGGATTACTACAATTCGTTTACCCTGGTTTTCCGGACGCTGGGCGACGATCTTAGCAGCGTGAAGTGCTGCACCTGATGAAATACCTACCAGAATGCCTTCAGTACGGGATATTTCCCTTCCTGTTGCAAAAGCATCTTCATTTTCAATGGTAATCACTTCATCATAGATTTGAGTATCCAGTGTTTCCGGAACAAAACCCGGTCCGATACCCTGAATCTTGTGCGGACCTGGTTTTCCTGAAGATAAAACCGGTGAACCGGCCGGTTCTACTGCTACTACTTTTACATTTGGATTCTTTTCCTTCAGGAATTTTCCTACGCCGGTAATTGTTCCGCCTGTACCGATGCCAGCTACAACAATATCTACCTTGCCGTCGGTGTCGTTCCATATTTCAGGGCCGGTGGTATGGTAGTGAACTTCAGGATTTGCCGGGTTGTTGAACTGTCCGAGAATAATACTGTTTGGAATCTCCTCTGCCAGTTTCTTTGCTCTTTCAATTGCCCCTTTCATTCCCAGTGCGCCTTCTGTTAATTCCAGTTGCGCTCCGTAAGCCTTAAGAATATTACGTCTTTCTACGCTCATTGTTTCAGGCATAGTGAGAACAGCCTTATATCCTTTTGCTACTGCAATCATTGCAATGCCAATACCGGTATTACCGCTAGTAGGTTCAATGATAGTAGCACCTTCTGATATGATGCCCTTCTTTTCTGCATCTTCAATCATTGCCAGGGCTGCGCGATCCTTAACGGATCCTGATGGGTTAAAGTATTCGATTTTAGCTACAATTTCAGCGTTAATGCCGTTTTTGGCGGTGAATTTGGTTAAGTTTAATAAAGGGGTTCCCCCTACTAATTCGGTAATATTCTGATGAATTGACATTTTTAAATCCTTATTTTAAGTTATTTTAGTAAGTATATAATCCATATCGGAAAGATATGAAATATTCTAAATACGGATTTTCCTTTTGTCAATTATTTATTTTAATTAAATTTTTGTTTTATTTATCACATGTAATTGCTAAAATATCCAATTAGGTGATATTATTATCAGTCGAGTATAATTCTTTAATTTTTTAATTTTTATCACACTATTACTATTATTTGATGTCGGTCTTTGCGCGTAAAGACGGTAAAGATTACAGTAAAGATTGAGGTTTTTGAGTTGTAGTCGACTGTAGATAAAAATTGTTATTGTAAGTAATTAGTGAAGCATATCTATGAAAAGTTTAATTCTTGTAACCTCTCCTCCAGCTTGTGGGAAAACTTACGTTTCTAAATCTATTGCTAAGAGACTAGATCATGTAGTTTACTTAGATAAGGATACTTTAATTGTTCTTTCTAAGCAGATTTTTAAGGTAGCTAACCAAGAATATAACCGTAGTTCAGATTTCTTTGAAGAGAACATTCGTGATTACGAATATTATGCAGTTCTGGATTTGGCTTTTGAAGCCCTGGAATATGAAGATAATGTTTTAATCAATGCTCCGTTCACTCGTGAAATCAGAGATCCTGCTTATGTTGCTGAACTAAGAGCTAAATTAGAAAAGATTGGTGCTAGACTGGTTATTATCTGGGTTGAAACCTCACCTGAAACCTGTCACCGTCGTATGATCGAACGTAATTCCAGCCGCGATACCTGGAAGTTAGAACATTGGGATGAATATATCTCACGTTGTAATTTCAATATGCCTAAGGATATCGGTGAAGTTCACGTATTTAAGAACAATACCGGTAAGGAATTTGACGAATCTCTCGAAGAAATTGCCTCACTGTTGAATTAGTATGTCTAACTTTCTGCCGTGCGCATAAGTTAGTAGTGATTTATACAGTAAGCATTGCGAAGGAAGAAGATCTGAAGATCTTCTTCTTTTTTTGTGCTCTGTAATGTTCCTTATCAGTTTTAATTTGATAATTTGCGGAAGTGTTTACTATGGTCAGAATTTCCGGCTTCTTGGCCGGTATTAACACCATCCTTAATATACTTTAGCCACTCTTGAACTATGTCGGGCGAAGTATTGGTTAACAGTCTGGTTATATCCGGTCGGTATACTTGAGACCAAACCATATAGTGGTTGTTCTTATTCTATGGCAGACGTTTTTTAGAATGATAAGAATACTGAAGCTGATTTTATATTCCGCTGTTTAGAATCAGACCGGTTCAGGTGATTCTAAACGGCGGAATACCCGTTAGTTGAATGACTGACTGATGATGTCTTCGGATACAGCATCATAGTTATTGTTGATGTCATAGCATCCTGATTTAACGGCTGCTAGCCCGTTTACGGTTATAAGAAAGATACTCACGGGTATAATCCATTTGAGATGTCCGGTTATAGAGACGCCGCTGAATTTCTCTATCATACACAGCAGTGGAATAAGGGAAAATACAAAACATACTGAGAGGGTATTGTTATACAGGGTATATGGAGTTACTGCTATATAAACTACAATAGCTATCAGCATGACTGCACAGATGATTTCCAGACAAAGACGTTGCTGTTTTTCAGCAAAGTTACGGAAAAAGACCTGTTTAACCTCCTTCAGCATCAGGTAGTTGGCGGCGAGGTTAATCATCAAGGTTATTATTCCGGTAATGATCAGAACAAAATACCATATATACTTGCAGATGGCGGCGGTATTATGACTGTTGCTAATCCAGGAGAAATCAGTATTAAAAAGAATATCATTCTGGAATACGGTTGTACCGTATCTCATCCAGTAGATAAGCCCTTTAAACAGCGGATAGAAAAGAACGAGGTTGTATGCCGGATAGTGCTGGCTGTGGTTCATGTATACCGGATCGTCATTAAGCTGAAGCTGTTTAATATAAGGTACCATTACCACGGCAATAACTGCCAGACTGGTTATCAGACCGCTGACATTTAAATGGATGGTTTTACGAATCCATAAAAATACTGTAGTCATCAGCAGCAGGGCAAATGCCGGCGTCAGAGCCATACACCACAGCATGGAGAAGACGTTAACTGTTGTCCACAGGAAGGATGAACTCCTTGGTATATCCGAACGGGTAAGTCTCATAATACTTACGAGATATCCGGCAACACCCAGCTGTATATAGGCGTCTGCCCCCAGGAATGAGTTGTATAGAAGCCACGGTGACAACAGAAACAGCATGCTGAACCAGACCATCGTTGATGGATGGAACAGCCGTGAAAGTTCACGGTACAGAATATAAAAAGCTATTAATCTCAGCAGAAGCATGACTAATATTGGCGCATAGGGACTTTCCCACAGATTCATCGGTGCCGAAACCATTACTGTTTTTAGAGAATCACCGGTAAGATCCAATGTCTGTCTGGAATAGTGATTATAAGCCCCTGCAGAAAGCATGGCATAACCTTCGGAACTATTATCTATATTCTGGTTAACGCTGTAGAAAAAACCTAGAATCAGATGAAAAATTACCATTAAGGTAATGATTATACGTGGGATAAAACTGGTATTCATTATCTTCATACCTTCTTTTTGGTATTTAAAAGAAATACAGAGAGGGGAATTGCCTTATGGCTCACAGTCAGATTCCATCCCTGCTTTTATTTTTGTATATTACTGAAGTCAATTCTGTGAAAAATAATTTTTTTTGTCAACCTGAATAATTGTCATGTACGTTTTATGTGGTATTACTGCCGTACCGGGAACGCTTTTGGGCTTTATTTCGGCTATATTTCTGGAAAAACAGCAGAGGTCAGAATATTGCTATAAATCACATAAAATCCATATTTAGTGTATAATTGCACTATTATCAAAACAGTTTTAATTCATTTTTTGATTATCAGTAGATTAATTAAGTTACACAGTAATAGGAACTGACGGTTTGATTATTGAATAGTAGAACCGGGTATGGTTTTCAACAACAAAAAAGGAACAGCGGTTTATGCATTAACAGTGCTTCCGGTTGATTTCTCTTGGTTTGATGTAGTCGGTTGCCTAAGTGTTTCTATAGGAGAGATGTTATGCCTATTATGATTCCTGACGCTCTGCCAGCTGCCAGTATTTTAACAGCTGAGAAAGTATTCGTCATGACTGAAACCAGAGCTGTTCACCAGGATATTAGACCTTTAAGGGTTTTAATGCTTAATTTAATGCCGAAGAAGATTGAAACTGAAACTCAGTTTTTACGTAAGCTTTCCAATACTCCTATTCAGGTTATCGTAGATTTACTGCGCATAGATGACCATGTATCCAAGAATACCCCTAAGGCTCACCTGGATACGTTCTATCAGCATTTTGATGATGTGCGTGACCAGTATTATGACGGTATGATTATCACCGGAGCTCCTCTCGGCAAGGTTCCTTTTGAAGAGGTTAAGTACTGGGATACTCTGGTGGAAATAATGAAATGGTCCAAGGATCATGTAACCTGTACCATGTTCAACTGCTGGGCGGTTCAGGCGGCACTTAATGTTTTTTATGATCTGCCTAAGCAGACCAGACAGGTAAAACTTTCTGGTGTGTACAGACACAGAAGATCCACAAGCTCAGATCCGCTTATCCGCGGTTTTGATGACTATTTCCTGGCTCCTCATTCTCGTTTTGCCAATTTTGAGACCAAGTATATTGAAGAAAATACTGATCTGGAGATTCTGGCTGATTCTGATGAGACAGGTGTATATCTTGCTGTTTCACCGGATAGAAGACAGGTTTTTGTCACCGGTCATCCGGAATATGATGCCCAGACTCTTGATAACGAATTCAGAAGAGATATTAACGCCGGTCTTAACCCGGCAATACCGGTAAATTATTATTTAAATAATGATCCGCAGAATATTCCTCTCTGTACCTGGAAGAGTCATGCGTATCTGCTTTTTGCAAACTGGATAAACTACTATGTTTACCAGAATACTCCGTATGATTTGGAGACAATGAGAAAGAAGTAATACTTTTATAGACGGATTCTTCTGGGCCGGCAAACCTCAGATACCTGCCTTATATTTTGATATACCGGTTCCGGCACGGTTTTAAGTATGCTGTTGCTGGAATAATCACGGCAGAGATTTTTAGAGAATTCGTCATTAATGTTCAGCTGGCGCGGATTCTGAGGTGTGTTATTTTTAACGTGGAATCTTTTCTGTATGAACATGGTGTAAACCTGCAAAAAGAAATAAACAAACAAATAAATGTCATTTTGAGAGTAAAAATAGGAAATACAGGCTTATTGATGCTCTTAAAATGATTTTTTTTAATATTTATCAGCTTATGGATTCACAAAGCTAGGACTCTTATTCTTACGTTCTGCAGGTATTGTCAGGGAACTTAAGATGTCGGGCATTGATTGTTTAAGTAAGCCTGCTCTATGGTTTTACAGGTTATTAAATTTTATAAAGGCTGTGTGAAATCATCCCTGGATGTTTAATTCAGTATGTTTATAGAGCGAACATACCGCCTGTTCTAAACAGGTTATTATTCAGGTACAGGCTAAAGGCATACAGGTTGAATCCATATTGCGAGCCGGAATAATCTGGCGCTTATTCCGGACAGGCCACTGTATCAATTAACATTAGACAGGAACAGATATGACCGCATCAAACTTCTCGGATCGGAAAGACGCTTTAATAAATGAACTGAATAAAAGAATTTTGATTCTTGACGGAGCCATGGGAACAATGATTCAGTCCTATGGTTTAACCGAACAGGACTACCGCGGTGATGTTTTTGCTGATTCAGAATGCGACTTAAAGGGCTGTAACGATCTTCTCTGTATTACCAGACCTGATGTGATAGGGGCTATTCATCAGGCTTATCTGGATGCCGGTGCAGATATTATTGAGACCAACAGTTTCAATGCCACGCCGATTCCTCTTGCTGATTACCATATGTCAGACAGGACTTATGAGCTGAACCTTAAATCAGCGGAACTTGCTAAAAAGCTGGCTGTGGAAATGACATTAAAGACTCCGGAAAAGCCGAGATTTGTAGCCGGGGTGCTGGGACCTACAAACAGAACCTGTTCCATATCACCAGATGTGAATGATCCCGGTGCCAGAAATGTTACCTTTGATGATCTAGTAGGCGGCTATGAACTGGCAACAAGGGGGCTCATTGCCGGCGGAGCCGATTTAATTATCATTGAAACAGTTTTTGATACCTTAAATGCCAAAGCAGCGGTTTACGCTGTGGAGAGTGTTTCCGAAGAACTGGGGGTCAGTATCCCGATAATGATATCCGGTACCATTACCGATGCTTCCGGCAGAACATTATCCGGCCAGACTGTTGAGGCGTTCTATAACAGTTTACGTCATGCAAGACCTGTTTCCTTCGGTTTTAACTGTGCTCTGGGTCCGAAAGAACTTGCTCCGTACGTAGCAGAAATTTCCTCCATCTGTGAATTTTATGTGTCCGTACATCCTAATGCCGGTCTTCCTAATGCATTCGGCGGCTATGATTTAACTGCTGAACAGATGCAGGAATATATCAAATCATGGGCTGAATCAGGTTTTCTGAATATAGTCGGAGGCTGCTGCGGTACCACTCCGGCTCATATAAAGGCTATTGCCGAGGCAGTGGAAGGTGTCAGCCCGAGAAAGCTTCCTGATTTACCAAAGGTCTGCAGGTTAAGCGGTCTGGAGGCTCTGACTATAACTCCTGATTCCCTCTTTATCAATGTCGGTGAACGTACCAATGTAACAGGTAGTGCGAAATTCCGCCGTCTTATCAAAGAGGAGAAATTTGATGAGGCCATTGAGGTAGCCAGAATTCAGGTGGAGAACGGAGCCCAGATCATAGATATTAACATGGATGAAGGTATGATAGATGCTGAGAAATCCATGGTGCGTTATCTTAACCTGATTGCTTCTGAGCCGGAGATTTCCAAGGTTCCGATAATGATCGACTCGTCCAAATGGGACGTTATTGTTGCCGGTCTCAAGTGTGTTCAGGGTAAGGGAATAGTGAACTCCATTTCCATGAAGGAGGGTGTGGATAAGTTTTTAGATCATGCCAGGGTTATCAGACGTTTCGGGGCTGCCGCCGTAATTATGGCCTTTGATGAAAAAGGCCAGGCTGATACCTATGATCGCAAAATAGAGATTTGTACCAGAGCCTATAAACTGCTTACCGAAGAGGTGGGCTTTCCTCCTGAGGATATTATTTTCGACCCGAATATATTTGCCGTGGCTACGGGTATTGAAGAGCATGATAACTACGCTCTTGATTTTATCAATGCCGTAAAGACCATCAAAGAGACACTGCCTTATGCCATGATTTCCGGCGGTGTATCAAACGTATCGTTCTCATTCAGAGGTAATGAACCGTTAAGACAGGCAATACATACCGTATTCCTTTACTATACCATCAGGAATGGTATGGATATGGGTATTGTTAATGCAGGTCAGCTGTCCGTTTATGATGATATACCTAAAGAACTCCGTGACAAGGTTGAAGCCGTTATTCTGAACACTCACAAGGGGGCTACTGATGAGCTCCTGGCTATTGCTGAAAAGTATCGTGCCGGCGGTTCTCTTAAGAAAGATGATTCCCAGATTGATCTTTCATGGCGTGAGGATCCGGTAGAAAAAAGAATTGAATACGCTCTGGTCAAAGGTGTTACCGAATATATCGATCAGGATGTGGAAGAGGCGAGACAGAAGCTTGGAAATCCGGTTGAGGTTATTGAAGGACCGTTAATGTCCGGTATGAATGTGGTGGGGGATTTATTCGGTGAAGGTAAAATGTTCCTGCCGCAGGTGGTTAAATCCGCCCGTGTCATGAAAAAAGCAGTTTCCTATCTGGAACCGTTTATCAAGGAGAGCAAGAAAGGCTCCGGCTCTAATGGTAAAATCCTGATGGCGACAGTAAAGGGGGATGTTCATGATATAGGTAAAAACATCGTATCAGTAGTGCTTCAGTGTAATAACTATGAGATTATTGATTTAGGCGTTATGGTTCCATGTGAAAAGATTATTGAAACAGCCATTAAGGAAAAGGTGGATTTAATAGGTCTTTCCGGACTGATTACACCTTCACTCGATGAGATGGTTCATGTTGCTCAGGAACTGGAGAAGGCCGGCCTGAAAATCCCGGTTATGATTGGCGGAGCAACTACTTCAAAAGCTCATACTGCCGTGAAGCTGGAAAAGGAATACAGCGCTCCTATTGTCTATGTTAATAACGCCAGCCGCGGGGTAACCATTGCCCAGAGTCTGCTTTCTAAGGATTTGAAACCAGCTTTCGTGGCTAAGCTTAAGGCAGAGTACGCCTTTGCAAGACATATTCATGAATTGAAATATGCCAAGATAAAGACATTATCCTTTGAAGAAGCCAACAAGAATTCCATAAAAGTGGATTTCTCTGTTTCCAGGGCTGCAGCTCCAAAGGAATACGGCGTGAAGGTTCTCGATCTGGCTATTCCTGAACTCATTAAATTTATTGACTGGCAGGGTTTTTTCCGGTCATGGGAATACAAGGATAAGTATGTAAATCTCCTGGGCGGGCTCCATGTTACTACTGAAGCAGCACTTTCTGACGACAGCGGTAATGTTCTCGCTTCACCACTTGATGCGGATGCTTCTGATTTCTTTAACTGCGGTTTTATTGACAGGGAACGGGTCAATGATGATGCGGTAAACCTTTTCTATGACGCAGTGAGAATGCTTTCCCGCATGGAAAAGGAGAATCTCCTGCAGATTAAAGCTGTATTCGGTATTTTCAAGGCTCACCGTGTTAACGATAATGACGTGGCTCTGGAGACGGAAAACGGCATTCATTACTTTAATTTCCTTAGAGTTCAGCGTGACTTAAGCAGCAGAAACCAGCCAAACGGCTCTCTGGCAGATTTTATTGATGAAAAGGATGATGCCATCGGTGCCATGGCTATTAATGCCGGTATCGGTATGGATGCAACCGTACAGAAATTTAATCAGGAAAATGATATGTACTCCAGCATGCTTGTACAGACACTCAGCTACCGTCTTGCTGAAGCTGCGGCAGCCATGGTTCATTATCTGATTCGTACCAGATACTGGGGATACAGCAGTGAAGCTCTGAATCCTGCGGATATTCTTGCCGGCAGATTTACCGGCATCAGACCTGCTATCGGCTATCCTTCCTGTCCGGATCACCGGGCAAAGCTGGCGTTATGGGAGGTAATGCAGGTAGAGGAGCGAATAGGTCTCAGGATAACCGATAGCTTTATGATGAGTCCGGTAAGTGCCGTATGCACTTATATTTTAGGTAACAGTGAGGCTAAATATGTATCTGTTGAAGGCATTATGCCGGATCAGCTGGAGGATTATGCTAAACGTACCGGTACGGATACCGCATGTCTCGAAAAACTCTTGCGGTGTCAGTTAGGATATATACCTGAAGGTGCGGAATCCAATGAAGACGGTAATTAATCCGGTTTTGCTGCTTGAATGACAAGGAAAAAGATAGTATTCAAGTGTTTATTTTTAATAGATAATCACTTTTTTAACAGTGAAATGAGTCAGTCTGCTGGTGAATGACTGTTAATAAATTATTGTGGATAAAGTATTGTGAATATCTGTTATAAAATGTTATTAACTTTAAAATATGGAAAAATAAGCAACTTTTAAAGGATAAACATTTGATATGCACGATGATGATAAACATATCGGGATAATATATCTGTGGATATTATCCCGATTCTGTTTCTGTTATTCATTTTTCAATTGTAATGATGATGCTTAAGTTACTGATACTTATTATTTGTCTTCATCAATCTTCAGGTCGTCTACCAGTTCTTCAGCAGTGACGATATTGCAGTCAGTATTGGTTAACGGGAAAATTGCCAGTTCAATATTGGAATCCCTTAGGTTGTCCACCCAGCGTTCGATAAAGATGGCAAGAGAGATTGACTGCGGCTCATAGCCCTTAACATCCTCATTCTGGCCGGCATAGTACTGGGCATACTTCTCATGACACCATACAGGGATTACATTGATGGAGTTATTTTCATCTTTTTCTGTATCTTCGGCATCCTTTTCAGTCTCCATAAAAAGAATACCTTCCTCATTTTTCAGTACGAATAACTCCAGTCCCTTTTTTACATTTTTAAGAAAATACTGGTATCTGTAATCAGCATTAAGCTGAAGTGCAGCATTATACTCTCTGTCTGTCAGTTGATAGGTCATTTTATTTCCTTCTTGTTTTATTTGAGCTAAAAATTTTTTTCAAAAACATACCGGTATAGGAGTCCGGTATCTCCGCAACCTGCTCAGGTGTTCCCTCGGCGATGATTTCTCCGCCTCCGTCTCCTCCTTCAGGTCCCATATCAACGATGTAGTCAGCCGATTTAATAACATCCAGATTATGCTCAATAACCACGATGGTATTCCCCTGATCACGCAGCTTGAATAAAACCTGAAGCAGCATTCTGACATCCTGAAAGTGGAGTCCGGTAGTAGGTTCGTCAAGTATGTACAGTGTATTACCTGTATCTTTGCGTGACAACTCTTTGGCTAATTTTATGCGTTGAGCCTCACCTCCTGAGAAGGTTGTGGCAGGTTGTCCGAGTCTTATATATGACAGTCCGACATCGGATAAAGTTTGCAATTTTTTCTTTAAAGGCGGAATTGCTTCAAAAAACTGTAGAGCCTCTTCAACAGTCATGTTTAGGATATCGGAGATGTTTTTACCCTTATAGGTAATATCCAGAGTTTCCTTATTGAATCTCCGGCCCTGGCATTCTTCACAGGTGACGTAAACATCAGGCATGAAATTCATTTCTACCTTAATGATGCCGTCGCCCTGACAGGCTTCGCAACGACCGCCCTTAATGTTAAAAGAAAAACGTCCTGCTGTATACCCGCGGGATCTGGATTCGGGGGTTTGAGCAAATAATTCACGGATTGTTGTGAAAAAGTCAACATAGGTGGCACAGTTGGATCTCGGAGTCCGTCCTATCGGAGTCTGATCCACATTGATTACCTTGTCGAAGAGCTCCAGGCCTTCTATCGCTTTATACGGAGCCGGTTTTATATTCACGGCACCGTTCAGCCGGCGCTGGGCAATGGCATACAGGGTATCGTTGATTAAGGTCGATTTACCGCTTCCGGATACCCCGGTGACACAGGTGAAGAGACCATGGGGAATCTTTAAGGTGACATCTTTGAGATTATGACCGGTGGCGTTTTTTACGGTAAGATAGAGCTTACCTTTCTTTTTTCGTTTCGGTATGTCAATCTTTAAGGTGCCGTTCAGGTATTTACCGGTAATAGACTGAGTGCTGGAGATAATATCATTGACAGTACCTTCGGCAACAACAGTTCCTCCGTGTTCTCCGGCTCCCGGGCCGATATCTATGATATGGTCCGCCTGACGGATGGTATCCTCATCATGTTCAACGACAATAACGGTATTACCTAAATCGCGCAGATGGTGCAGGGATTCCAGTAATTTGCCGTTATCGCGCTGATGCAGGCCTATACTCGGTTCATCAAGAACATACATCACTCCGGTGAGACCGGATCCTATCTGACTGGCGAGGCGTATACGCTGGGCTTCTCCGCCTGAGAGTGTTTCTGCGGAACGGGAAAGGGTTATATAGCTCAGTCCCACATTTACTAAAAAGCTCAGTCTGTCCTGTATTTCCTTACGAACCTTTGATGCTATCTGTTCCTGCTGCTGGTTTAATTGGAGATTTTTAAAGAATTCCAGTGCTTCAACAATAGTTTTGTTGCAAAGGTCGGCAATATTCACATTGTTAATAAAGACATGGAGGTACTCCTTTTTAAGACGGAATCCCTGACATTCAGGGCAGGGCTCGGTGGTAAGAAAACGGGTAAATTCGTCTTTTTCGGAATCTTTGGCAGACTTATATTTACGGGTGGTTAATGGAATTATTCCCTCAAAAGTTTTGGAATACTTGAATTCAGAACCATTACGGAATTTCTGCACTACACTTAATTCATCATTTCCGGAACCGTAGAAGATAATATCCACAATTTTTTTATCGAGCTCGTTAAATGGTGTATCCAGACTGAAGTTGTACTGCTCGGATAATGCCTCAAGTGTTGAAAAGTTAAAGGTGGCAGTAGGGGACCATCCTTTGATGGCTCCTTTTCTAAGGGATGCTTTTTCATCAACAATAAATGATTCCGGCAGAAAAATCTCCTGAACTCCCAGACCGTCGCAGTGCGGGCATGCTCCGGCAGGATTATTGAAGGAGAAATTTCTCGGTTCGATTTCCGGAATGTTATAACCGCATTCAGGACAGGAGTACTTGGCAGAGAATTCCAGCGGCTTGAAGCTTTCATCCATAGGATGCAGTGAAGCAAGTCCGTCACTGAGTTTTAAGGCTGTTTCCAGTGAGTCAGAAATACGGACGCGGGTAGCGTCATCATTACGGATACGCAGGCGGTCGACAATTACTTCAATAGTGTGTTTCTGATGTAAATCAAGAGCCGGAGGATCGCTTAAATCATAGGTGTCGCCATCTATTCTTACGCGTACAAATCCGTCTCTCGCTAGGTTATCAAGGAGCAGTCTGTATTCGCCTTTGCGGTTACGGACAACCGGAGCCAGAATCATGGCTTTTGAGCCTTCAGGAAGATTCATGCAGGCATCAATCATCTGCTTTATGGTCTGAGCTTTGAGAACATAGCCGTGAACCGGGCATCGCGCTTCGCCGACTCGGGCGTACAGTAATCTCAGGTAGTCATAGATTTCCGTGATGGTGCCGACTGTAGATCTTGGATTATGGGAGGTCGATTTCTGTTCAATGGATATGGCGGGAGATAAGCCTTCAATCATTTCCACATCAGGTTTATCCATCATCTGAAGAAACTGTCTGGCATATGATGACAGGGATTCTACGTATCTGCGCTGTCCTTCGGCATATAAGGTATCGAAAGCCAGCGATGATTTGCCGGATCCTGAAAGACCTGTGATGACACAAAATCTGTTTTTAGGGATCTGCAAACTGATATTTTTAAGGTTATGAGTTTTTGCGCCTTTGATGATTATATTGTTGTTCATATGCAGCCAGCTGTTTCGGGTGATGACAGGTTATTTGGGATAATACGACCCCGGTAGGGAATCGGTAGTTTAAATAAAATAAATATAGGAATCATTATAAAAGGGGAGGGGAAAAATATCACTTAATAATTGTCTGGAAATAACGCAAATGTGGGCAATGCGTTGTGGAAAAATCCAATATGTGTATGTGGAGATCATTGATTCCCGGAATCGATTTTTTGGTTAAATTCTTTGTAATTAAAGGAAATTATCATGAAAAAGACTAAAGGTTTTACCCTCATCGAATTAATGATCGTTATCGCTATCATCGGTATCTTAGCTGCTATCGCTCTTCCTGCTTACTCTTCATACATGAAGAAGGCTAAGTTCACTGAAGCTACTCAGCAGGTTGAATCAGTTAAGACTCAGGTAGCCCTTTGTATTCAGGAATTCGGTATCAATAATGTTGCAGACCACTGTAAGAATAGCCAGGAAGGTTTCGGCTGGGAAATCAAGGCTAATGGTGACTACAAGACTAAGTATGTAGACACAATCGATGTTTCATCTGCAAATGCAACTGATGCTAACTCTGGTACTACAAAGAAGGCTTTAACTACTATCACTGTAACTGTTAATTCAACTCAGTTTGGTGCAGCTTATAAGTATGTGTTAGAAGGTAACTGGACTGCTGCTGGTCAGTTAGATTGGGTTGTTAACACTTCTAAGTCTGACTGTGTTAAGGCTAAGTTATGTGGTAAGGGTGATAAGTAATATCTACCTTTGATAACTTTGAAGTATAATTAAAATAAAGCCTAGATTGAGAAATATCTAGGCTTTATTATTGTGTATTGGTAAATTAAAAAGGTATCAAAAAAACAGGTAGGCTACAGGTTAGTTCCCTAATGCTTTCACATACATTTTTTGTAGATAATATAATTGAATTATCTACATCCATTAGTCTGAAGATAATACACAAAACTTTTTATGTTTTCCTCTTCCTGTAATATTTTTGTATTATTACAGTTCCTGAACTCTGAGTTGTCACCATCAAGAACAAATTTACAACTGTTGTTATCTTTTATGACAATCAATTCATTTGATGGTGTAAAGCCTCTGTACAGTACTGTTTCATTCTGGGTTCTATCCACTAAAGGATTAACCTGATAAGGCAATCTATAAGCTTTATCAAGGGCTAAATATTCCAAAATATTTCCAAGCGATTGATGTGATAAATTATTTAGTATTACAAGATGTTCTGGTTCCTTTTGTCTTTTAATCAGCATCGGAACGCGGGCTATATCCATATCTTTGTTCTCAAATATGTTTGGTGGCAACATTGCTCGATGATCCCCTAACACAACGAGAATTCCGTTATCAAAAAAATTATTTTCAGTTAAATGCTCAACCAAATGCTTGAGGGCATTATCAGCATATCTTATTGTTAATTCAACGGAATTAGTCTTAGATACAGGATCAATGTAAGGATTATGAGAGGTTACAGTTCTAACTATATAGAGATAGTTGGAATGGTTTATAGTTTCTGATTCAGCATTTCTTAATACATTTTTGTATAATACTTCATCTGTAACACTATTGAATACAAACTTTTCCTCTTTATCGTAAACATGGTTGTTCCCATCAATGTTTTCTATCTCTGGTGAAAGACCAGATACAAGAGAATCCATTCCGTATACTAAATCTCCTCCGTGGAAAATTTTAACTTTATATCCTGTTGTTCTGAAAACATCAATAAAATTGTGCTTGAAATATGCACTTCCAGATCTTCTGTACTGTGATAATTTATTTCCTCTAGAGAGTCACTATTACTAGGCTTTTCGTCTGTGACATTGTTATGTATATACGGATAACCTGAAATTAGAGAATACATATTTTCAGATGAATTGAATGCAGTACACGAATAATTTCTAAATTCTATAGTATTCTCTGCTAAAGAATCCAAGAATGGAGTATATCCTAATCCATGAACAGGATAAAAATGCTTACTCATATATGAAGATAGACTTTCAACTACAACAATAATAATATTTTTCTACTGTTAAGCCCCTGATATGTGTCTATGGAATTACTATAATCCTTATAGGGATAATCATTAGAATAAGATTGACTTTCGGTTGATGTAAACATCCAGTGTGTAATTTTTGAGTTATTCTGTGCTATCCCACACATGAAAAGTGCTAGCAACCATGCAATTGCTAATGAAATATTTATTGATACTTTAAAGCTATTCTTGAATTTAATACTTAATAGGATCAATCATGCAAAAAGAATTAAACAAATTTGTACTTGAGGGAATGATAAATAATTAACAATAAAATAAATCCCCATTGGTATTCCCTGTAAAATCAAGAAACTTTGTTAAATCAAGTCTAGTTGAGAATTCATATATACAGAATAAATCAACTAATGTGAAAAAAAAGATAGTACAGCCCAATAGTCGACTAATACATGTTAACCATTTATTTTTCATTGGAAATAATAGTGTGGTAACTAAAGCTCCATTTATAAAACACCATATTTTAAATATGGACTCTTCAACCAAATCGTCATAAGAAAATACATGAAATTCAAATATTTCATATATATCGCAGAATTCGGTGATATTCTTAATTGCATGGATATCAATACAGGCTAAGACAAAAATAAAAGACAAAAATAAAAAACAAAGAATAGATGACTAAAATAATTATTATTTTTCAATTTTTATGGGAAACTCAGTTAAAAACATATAACGTAAAACCCGGATTCATTAAATCCGGGTTTATTCTTTATTTGATTAAATTATGTGTTAGTTATTATTTATCACCCTTACCACATAACTTAGCAGCAATACAAGTAGACTTTGAATTTACCTTCCAATCTAACTGACCAGCAGCAGTCCAGTCACCATTAAGAATTAAAGTATAACCGGTTGTACCACCAAACTGAGCTGTATTTACCTGTACAGTAATAGTAACCAATCCAGCCTTAGTAGTACCTGAATTACCATCTGCAGCATTTGCAGCAGCAACGGTAATGCTATCTACATACTTAGTCTTATAGTCACCTGCAGCTTTGATCTCCCAACCAAAACCTTCCTGACTATTGACGCAATGACCTGCAACATTGTTGATACCGAATTCCTGAATACAAAGGGCTACCTGAGTCTTAACTGATTCAACCTGCTGAGTAGCTTCAGTGAACTTAGCCTTCTTCATGTATGAAGAGTAAGCAGGGAGAGCGATGGCAGCTAAGATACCGATGATAGCGATAACGATCATTAATTCGATGAGGGTAAAACCTTTAGTCTTTTTCATGATAATTTCCTTTTATCTTAATTTTGAATCCATTTAAAATGTTGTTTGGGAGTAGGAAGTTTCGTTGTTTATTCGTTGCTCCCTCCCAACGCTTTTAATTGTAATTTAAAAAATTTTTCTTTTTTATCAAAATAAGCAAAAACATGATATAGATCAAATTTTTACCTGTTTTAGAACAAAAAAGCCATATTGTCTCACTGGCAATATGGCTAATGTCTCACAAAGGAGTTTTAATTATTTCTGATAAACAGGGAATCTGTGGCATAAATCAACGATCTTTGCCTTTACAGAAGCTTCCACTTCAGCGTTACCGATATTATCAAGAACATCACACATTAAAGATGCTAATAAAGTAACGTCATCTTCCTTAAGACCTCTGCGGGTAACAGCGGGAGTACCGATTCTTAAGCCGGAAGTAATGAATGGAGAGCGTGGGTCGTTAGGAACAGAGTTCTTATTAACGGTGATATTTGCTCTTCCTAATGCTTCATCAGCATCCTTACCGGAAAATTCGCGACCGATTAAATCAACGAGGAATAAGTGGTCATGAGTACCACCGGAAACAATCTTATAGCCACGATCGATGAATACCTTAACCATAGCCTTGGCATTCTTAATGATCTGAGCCTGATATTCCTTGTATTCAGGTTCCATAGCTTCCTTGAATGCAATAGCCTTAGCAGCAATAACATGCATTAACGGACCGCCCTGGCTGCCTGGGAAGATTGCAGAATTCAATTTCTTGTAGATTGCTTCATCACCGCAGTTTGAAAGGATGATACCGCCTCTTGGACCACCTAAGGTCTTATGAGTGGTTGAAGTTACAACGTGGGCATGTGGTAATGGATTTGGATATAATCCTGCAGCAACTAAACCGGCGATGTGAGCCATATCTACGAATAAGTATGCACCTACAGCATCAGCGATTTCTCTCATCTTTGCCCAGTCAACAATACCGCTGTATGCGGAGAAACCGGCAACAATCATCTTAGGCTGACATTCTTTAGCCTTGGCTAAAACGTCGTCATAGTCGATATTACCGTTATCATCTACACCGTACTGTACAGAGTTGTAGATCTTACCAGAGAAGCTTACAGAAGCACCATGAGTAAGGTGACCGCCGTGAGCAAGGCTCATACCCATAATGGTATCACCAGGCTTAACCAGAGCCATGTAAACAGCTGCATTAGCCTGAGAACCAGAATGTGGCTGAACGTTGGCGTAATCAGCTCCGAAAAGCTGCTTTACACGTGAAATAGCTAAAGTTTCAACCTGGTCTACATAATCACAACCGCCGTAGTAGCGCTTTCCAGGATAACCTTCAGCATACTTATTGGTAAGCTGAGAACCCTGTGCTTCCATAACGCACTTACTTACGTAGTTTTCTGAAGCAATTAATTCAATATGGTCTTCCTGACGGTGATTTTCACCATCAATAGCAGCCCATAATTCTGGATCATACGCTGCAATGTTTTTTGCCTGATTAAGCATGAAAAACTCCAATTAATAAAATAAATAAGGAAAATAACAATTCCAAAACAACGCGTGTATTTTACTTTGTTTGTGATAAAAATAACAGTAAATAAATGAACAAAACATAGACATTTTAATTTTTAGCAGAAGCGTTCATTTCATATCATTACTTTATAAAATTAAAATTATATCCTGTTATAGATATATTCTTTTACATTATCTATCGGAACCCTTCAGAAGAACCAATAATTAGGAGCTATAATCAAGTAATCATTATTCGAACATTATTCGAAGTTGTGGAGAAATGATGCACTATTGTTAAAAAATCATTAAAACAGATTAATATTTATCAATTGCATAATAATCAGAGAATCACAGCTTACTTATGCAATACTTTGTATGATTCACATAGTTCCTTAGAATTTGTCTATTTTTTAAAAATAGTTTTTTACTTAAAAATTGTCTTTTTTTGCCCAAAATTGCATTTTTATTAGATAAAATGATGTAAAAATAGTAAAAAATCATTTTTTTTCACCATAATGGGGTAAAATAAAACTTCATAAAATAAGAAATTTACTTTTGTTCGATATTTCACAAAATACCCGAATATTTTGATTGGAACAGAATAAAAGAGATAAAAAAGTTCAATTAACACACTGAATGAAAAAGATCCTTAATTATCATTGATTGTTTGCAAATTGAAGATTAACGAGAAAGGGAAACTATTTTTGTCGTAACTCGTGGTGACATGATAGCCTGCCTTGAACTTGTCACAAACATGCATGAAAGTACATAAACATAAATATGTGCTCTAATCACTAACTAAAATATAAGATGGATAAATGTCTATCGTTATAATGTTTGTGAACAGGTTACAAGTTTGTATCTCTTTCTGTTTGCGTTAGTCATTATTAGTTAATAGCTAATACGATTAAAGATGATTAAAGTTAAAAATGATTAAGTTTGAAACCATACGATAAAACATACAGTATGAAAAGCAAACGGACAGACCATATTCTGTACGGACAAATAAAGTATGGAATTGTCCCGGATAAAGATTTCTGACTTAAAATAGAATTATTGACGTTAGAATTTGTTAAATCCCGGTATCCGTTTCAAGACATTAAGTATTAAGTAATAATGTAGTATCGTTTCATATATGAATTTTTGATTATCTGTCATTAACAAGGAAAATAATAAAAAGATGTCAAAGATACTGGTTCTGAACGGTCCTAATCTTAATCTTCTAGGAGTAAGAGAACCCGGAATATACGGTTCAACAGGACTAAAGGAAATCAACGCAAAACTTCAGGCCATAGCTGATGAGCATGGAATTGAACTGGAAACTTTTCAGTCAAATGCCGAATTTGAAATTATCAATAAAATTCATGCAGCAATGGGTAATGTTGACTACATAGTTATTAATCCGGCAGCCTTTACTCATACAAGTGTTGCCATCAGGGATGCTTTATTAGGCGTAAAAATCCCGTTTTTTGAAGTGCACATATCAAACGTTCATGCAAGGGAAAGTTTCAGACATCACTCATATCTTTCCGATATTGCCACCGGTGTGATATGTGGTTTTGGTACTGATGGTTATGAATACGCTCTGCGTGCGGCTATCAAAAGAATTCACTGATAAACTATTATAGAGAAGTATTTAATATGCAAATAGATATCAATAAAATTTCAAGATTAATCAAGATCGTGTCCGAATCAGATATCGCTGAACTTGAATTAAAGGAAGGCGAAGAACAGATTAAGATTACCCGTACCACCAACGCTGTTTCAGTACCAGTTTCAGTACCTGTTGCTCAGGCGGCTTTCGCTGCGCCTGCAGCAGCTCCGGTTGCTCCTGCAGCAGCTCCTGCTGTAGCTCCAGCTCCTGCACAGGATGCAGCTGAAACCGTATCAGGTTATGTTATGAAGTCTCCGATGGTTGGTACTTTCTATCGCAGACCGAGTCCTGATGCTCAGAATTTTGTTGAAGAAGGTGCAACAGTTAAGGAAGGCGCTACAGTATGCATCATTGAGGCAATGAAGATGATGAATCAGATATCAGCTGACAAGTCAGGCGTTATTAAGAAGATTTTAGTAGCCGACGGCGAAACTGTTGAATACGATCAGCCTTTATTTATCATTGAATAATCAAGGTAAGTGATATGGCAACAATTGAAAAGATTTTAATTGCAAACCGCGGTGAGATAGCTCTGAGAGTTCTCCGTGCCTGTAAGGAACTGGGAATCAAAACAGTAGCTGTTTTCTCAACAGCAGACCGCGATTTAAAGCATGTAAAGCTTGCTGATGAAGCTATTTGTATCGGACCTGCTCCGGCAAAGGAATCATACCTTAATATCCCTTCACTCATTGCTGCAGCTGAAGTAACCGGTGCAAATGCTATTCACCCGGGCTATGGATTTCTGTCAGAAAATGCAGATTTTGCCGAAATCGTTGAAAAATCAGGTTTTATATTTATAGGACCAAAGCCTGAAACCATCAGACTGATGGGTGACAAGGTGTCAGCAATTGAAGCAATGGAAGCCTCAGGTGTGCCTTGTGTTCCAGGAACCGGTGTTCTTACAGATGACAATGAAGAAAATGCCAGACTGGCTAAGAAAATCGGCTATCCGGTTATCATTAAAGCAGCCGGTGGCGGTGGCGGTCGCGGTATGCGCGTTGTATACAAGGAAGAAGATCTCGCTGAAACCATTGCACTGACAAAAAGAGAAGCTGATTCTTTCTTTAACAATCCTAACGTATTTATGGAAAAGTTCCTGGAAAATCCAAGACATGTGGAATTCCAGCTACTTTCTGACGGTCAGGGAAATTCTGTATATCTTGGCGAAAGAGACTGCTCAGTTCAGCGTCGTAACCAGAAGGTTATTGAAGAAGCTCCTGCTCCAGAAATAACACAGAAACAGAGAGACGACATCGGTTCAAGATGTGCTAAAGCCTGTAATGAAATCGGATACCGCGGTGCCGGTACTTTCGAATTCCTGTATGAAAACGGTCAGTTCTTCTTTATGGAAATGAATACCCGTGTACAGGTGGAACACCCTATTTCCGAACTGGTAACCGGTGTGGATATCGTTAAGGAACAGATTAAGATTGCAGCCGGCAGTAAATTGTCCTTTACTCAGAAGGATATCTCTATCAAGGGACATGCCATTGAATGCCGTATAAATGCTGAAGATCCTAAATCTTTCATTCCTTCTCCTGGTAAGATTGTCAGACTGCATACTCCGGGCGGTCCTGGAATCCGCTGGGATTCTCATATCTATGAGAACTATGTTGTTCCGCCTCATTATGATTCCATGATTGGTAAACTTATTGCCTACAATGATGACCGTGCCTCTGCTATTGCCAGAATGAAACATGCACTGCATGAGCTGGTTATTGATGGAATTAAGACCAACGTGCCTTTACTTCTTGACCTGATGGATGATGCGACTTACAATCGTGGATGCTTTGATATTCACTATCTGGAAAGAAAGCTTGAAGGTAAAGACCAGTAATTTGGTTTATTCTCTAAAGTGTATTACCAAATTAATACACTTTAGCTTTCCTTTTTGTGATTTATAACACTAAAAAAATGCAAATAAAATTATAAAATCATAGAAACTAACTTATTAAAGGAAATAACATGTACAAGAAATTAATTTTAGTAGCTGTTGCAGCTGGTGCTTTTGCAATTGCAGGTTGTTCTTCTGACGGCGCTTCAGGCGGTGCAGAAGGCGGTGCTGATGTTTTCGGTGCTCCAATCTATCTTCGTGGTGAAATGAATGACTGGAATGCTCAGCCACAGTACCTCATCAAGAAGGTTTCAGATGGTGTTTATGTTGCTACTGCCGATTTAAAGGTTGACTGGGCTCCATACAAGTTCAAGTTCGCTGACAGTGCTTGGAGTGCTGGTACCAACTTCGGTTACAGAGATCAGCCAGGTGTATTCGAATGGGGCGGAGATCCAGTAGTTCTCAATCCTAAGTCAATTTTCGAAGAAGTTAAGGTTACTCCACCAGCTGATGGTTTATACGACTTCTACATCGACGTAACCGGTGAAAACCCAGTAACTTACGTTAAGGAACACAAGTAATAGTCTGATTAACTAGACTGTTATATTTTCACTAAGGTCCTGAAGTTTTTCTTCAGGACTTTTTCTTATGTATATTAAAAAATTTATTTATTAAGTTGTTTATTTTCCCCGTAAGTCATGTATTATTGAAATATGTTTTCTGTTTTTAAAATAGAACCAGATACAGTAAGGAAGACTTATGCTCTGCAATGATGTTTAACGATCAAAATACAATAGCACCTTCTCCATAACTCATCTCAATATTATGATTATGAGATGAAATAATAAAGGATTCTCCCCTGCTGTTTTTGTATTATTACCCCTAATTAAGGAATATACCTATGCGTTGCCCGTTCTGCAATGCTGCAGATACCAAAGTAACTGATACCCGCATTTCAAATGAAGGCTTTCAGGTTCGCAGAAGAAGACAGTGTCTTTCATGCGGCGAAAGATTTACTACATATGAACATCCTGAACTTACTATGCCCACAATAATAAAAAGTAACGGCATTAAACAACCATTTAACGAAGAAAAAATAAGGGCAGGAATGCTCAGAGCCCTGGAAAAGAGATCTATCGGAACTGAACAGGTAGACTGTGCTATAAATAATATAAAAACCAAATTAAGAGCTCTGAAGGAAAAAGAAGTTCATTCAAATGTCATTGGAAAAATGGTTATGGAGGAACTTGAAAGTCTGGATGCCGTAGCATATATAAGATTTGCGTCTGTATACCTGAGCTTTAAAAATCTTAAAGACTTCAGTAAAGAAATTTCCAAAATTGAAAAACAGCTTTAGCTATGGTGTTATCCCTGTTTTGGCAGTTTATATGAGTATTTGTAATCAGTTTTCTACAATAGTTAACAACAGCTTATGACAAATCAATCAGAAACAGATATTAAATACATGCAGATGGCTATTGATTTAGCCCTAAATGGTAAATTGACGACATTACCTAATCCGTGTGTCGGATGTGTCTTAGTAAAAGATGATCGGATTATCGGTAAAGGATACCATCGTAAAACCGGGACAGGTCACGCTGAAGTCAATGCAATAGCAAATGCAAAGGAACTTGGCAATGATATATCAGGTGCCACTGCATATGTAACACTTGAACCATGTTCTCATTACGGGCTCACTCCTCCGTGTGCTGTCGCACTGGTAAATAACGGCGTTAAAAGAGTAGTCTGTGCCATGATTGATCCCAACCCGCTCGTTAGTGGAAAAGGCATAAAAATACTTGAAGATGCGGGGATAGAAGTTAAAGTCGGAGTATTAAAGGAAAAAGCAGAGACTATAAATATTCCTTTTCTTTATTCCATAAAAAACAATCTTCCTTATGTTACTTTAAAATTCGGTATCAGTGCGGATGGAAGAATAGCCCTAAGCAATGGTGCAAGTAAATGGATTACTTCAGAGAAATCCAGAAGTGATGTCCAGTTTTTAAGGGCTCAGCATCAGGCAATAATGACTACGGCAGCTACTGCTCTTGCTGATGATCCTTCAATGAATGTCCGGATTGATGAAATTTCAAAAGAATTGATTGAAGGTATCGACCACAATTTAATTCATGTCCCGCTGAAGGTAATTATCGATAAACATGAACAGCTTACTATGAAGGAAAAAATATTTTCCACATCAGGAAAAGTTCTTCTTGTGAGACCATCGATATCCGGGGAACTTAAAGAGGAGGAAATCTCTGATAAATTAACCATTTTAAGAATACCTGCTATTGCCGATCAGAAAAACTCTCAGGAAAACTCCTGCAGAAGGGATTTTAATATTATGGAACTGTTCACATACCTGAATTCCAAAAGAATCAGAAATGTCATGGTTGAGTCAGGACCTAATTTTGCAGGTTTTCTGTTTAAGCATAGTCTTATCAATAAACTGGTTCTGTATATTGCTCCTAAGCTTATGGGGGCAGATGCCATGCCATTCTGCAGTTTAAAAGGTTTTGACAATATGAATGATATCCCGCATATGAAGCTTGAAAATTGTTCAATTATTGGTGATGATATAAAATTAGAATATGTATTAAAGGAATAACTTCTAATGTTTACAGGAATAGTTCAGTCTCTAGGTACTGTCAGTGCCATTAATTACAGTGGAAAAGGTGCTGAAATCACCATTGAAGCAAAGGAATTTGATTTTTCTGATGTAAACATAGGTGATTCCATTGCCTGCAACGGAGTGTGTCTTACTGTTGTTAAAATCATAGGAAAATCTTTTGTTGCAGATATTTCTCATGAAACAGTGGAATGCACTACTTTTAAAAATCAGAAAAAAGGCTCCATAATTAATTTGGAAAAGGCTCTGACACCTAGTACTCATATGGGCGGACACATCGTTCAGGGACATGTTGATGGTCTCGGGGTTATTCACAGTATAAACCGCACTGACAATGCTCTGGATATATGGATTGCTGCGCCGCAGAATATCGCTAAGTACATTGCAATGAAAGGATCTATTACCGTTAACGGTATCAGCCTGACAGTGAATGAGGTTAACGGAAGTGCGTTCAGACTTACTTTGATTCCTCATACACACGATGTTACTAATGTATTCTTATGGAAAAAAGGTGATTCAGTTAATATAGAGGTCGATGTTCTGGCAAGATATCTTGAAAGACTGATGAGTTTTTCAGCTGATACCGAAGGAAAGAAAAAAGGTAAAAACGATAGTATATTAAGTGCCGGATTTTTAGCGGAAAACGGCTTTATGTAATCAGATTTAATAGTCTCATAAAAACAAAATAACTAACCAAAAGAGGGATTATATATGAGTATTTATGAAAAAATACCGGTAAAATCAGCCAATCGTTTATTGTGTGGCGGTCAGATTATCAATGTCTCATCTGTATCCACAGAGGGAATTCCGGATGTAATGACTGCGGCATGGAATTGTCCTTTTGATTCAGACGAGGTGCTGGTGGTTTTGGATAAAGGTCATACCACCACCGCAAATATTATCGCTACGGAAAAGTTTGTTATATCTATTCCTTCACAGCCGGATATTGCGTTAATCAACAAGGTGGGTTCTGCTCACGGTCGTGATGTCGGGGATAAATTTGTCTGGGCGGATGTGAAATCAGAAAAGTCTGAAAAACTGTCAATTCCAGTATTACCCGATGCTTTAGCATACATCGAATGTGAACTCACAGAAAAAGATGTTTTTATCAAAACCGGAGTATGTCTAGGTAAAGTGGTAAACATTTATGTTAAAAAAGGTTTGTGGAATGCTGAAAACAGTCATTTTGCAGAAGGAATGAAACAGACAATGAGATATGTTTACGAAGGACTTTATCTTATTGACGGGAAGGAAGTAAAAATTTAATAGCTGAGTCATTTGTGATAAAATAAACGAAATTACTTTAGATATAAGCTAATACGAGGTTTTTAAAACATGCAGGAAATTCAGGGGAATTTAGTAGCAGCAGATGCAAAAATTGCCATTGTTGTATCTCGCTTTAACAGTTTTATCAATGAGCATTTGGTATCAGGCGCTCTTGATGTATTGAGTCGTATCGGTCAGGTTAAAGACGAAAATATCACTATCGTAAGGGTTCCAGGGGCCGTAGAAATTCCTTTGACTGTTAAAAAAGTAGCAAAAACCAAAAAGTATGATGCTATTCTTGCTCTTGGTTGTGTTATCAGAGGCGATACCTATCATTTTGAAGTTGTAGCTAATGAAAGCTCAAAGGGACTCACTCAGGTTATGCTTGAACAGGAAATACCTGTAGCTTTCGGTATTCTTACTACAGAAAATATTGAACAGGCTGTTCAAAGAGCCGGTTCCAAGGCTGGTAACAAAGGAGCTGAAGCCGCATCTGCAGCACTTGAAATGATTAACGTTTTAAAGCAGATTTAATTTTATTGGAGAGAATACAGTGAATCCAAGTCAAAGACATAAGGCCAGACATTTTGCTATGCAGGCTCTTTATCAATGGGAAATAACCAAGGAATTAGCCACTGTAATTGAGGAACAGTTCCTTGAGGATCAACCTATTGATGATAAAACCGATAAAGAATATCTGCATGAACTGATTATCGGTACTATTACTCATATTGATGAAATTGATAAAACATATAAGCCTTATTTAAACTCCAGAAGCGTGGCTGATTTAGATATGGTGGATAAATCAATTTTACGTTTGGCTACTTACGAATTACTCTATAAGAGCACAGATGTTCCATACAGAGTTATCATTAACGAAGCCATTCTGCTTGCAAAAGACTTTGCTGCTCAGGACAGCCATAAATTTGTGAACGGAGTTCTCGATAAAGTAGTTAAAAACCTCAAAATTGGCGAGAATCAGCAGTAATATCTGTCTCAAATAATGGATATATCAAAGCCGTCAACCTGTTTAATTCAAGGTAACGGCTTTTTATTTTGATAAAAATTAAAATTACATCTATGTTTTAAATTATACTGTTTCAACAATTTTAATAGTGACACAGTTTTACCGGTGTGAAATATGAGTTCTTTCATAACAACAGATTATTACAATTATTTATGTTTTTCTGCTTATATAATTCTCTTTTTAGTGAATCTATTCGCTTTAGTGAAATATTTTAAAAACAGAGATAAAGCTACCAAGCCATATAATAAAATATTGAAATTCGATATTGTTTATATGGCTATAGGTTTGATTTTTATTGTAATTGAAAGATTCTTTACTCTTTATTGTTTAAAAACTAACACTGATGAATCATTTCATTTAGCGATTGCGCTGAAATATATTCATGGGGACAACTTTTGGATAGATATAGATCCCTCTTCTGTTGGTCCATTAAACACACTTTTATTCTCTTTTATAAGCATATTTACAGGAGAAATGAGTTATTTTACGGCCAAAATAACAACTTTATCTGTAATATGCATTTCCTTTATTTTATTGTATCTATCATTTATAAAAATTGTTCCTAGAACCATTGCGTGTTTAATATCAACATGTTTTGCAATTCATATGTGCATACCTTCCGGTTCTACTTCTATTTCATATAACAGTGAAATGATTCTGTTACCATTACTTTCCCTGTGGTTGTACAGTCATTTAAAGTGGCAACAAGGCAGTAAATACTGGATGTATCTAGAATTTTTAGTAATTGGGTTAATGCCTTTTGGAAAACTTCAGTTTGGACCGGTTGCATTATTGTTATTCATTGTTGGAATATCATTACTAATTAAAAAAGAATTGATAAACAAAAATGATTTCAGCCTGAAAAATCTTATTAAGATAACCTTTTTACCGAGTATCTGCAGTGCCCTGCCTTTAATAGCAATATCTTTAGATGCATATATGCATAACGGGTTAATCTGGTTCTACCGATTCTACTTTTTAAACATGATTTCCTACATCAATGTTGATCATCTGAGTTGGAATGATAGTCCTTCGCAAATAATGTTTGATCATCTTGTATTTTTCTGGACAGATCGTTTCTTTCTTTACTTTTTATCTGCTTTTGACTTTATTCTTATTGTTGCGTGTTTATTAACTAGAAAGTATTTCATAGCTATTTTCTGTCTGTTGTTCATTGGAATATCAGCATATGAAGTTGTAAAACCTTTATTTTATTTTCTGCACTACACAAATATAATGATCATTCCTTTATTCGTCTGCGGGGCACTGTTACTAGGAAAATTAAATAGTGCAAAATGCTATTTACTCGCAATAACGGCGTATATTTTTGTTGCAGGATATTATATTGCTGACTTTAAAGAGGATATTGAATATAGGGAGTTATGGTTAAATAGATCTGAGTATAAAAGTCCATGGAATAATATAGCCATGGATATAAAGAAAATGGCTGATGAGAATGATCGTCTAGTTGTATGGGGATGGTTAGATGAACTGTATGTGAACTCAGAACTTCCTGGTGGAACAGCGGAAATAGCCATAGGAGGTTTCGTACCTTCAATGGATATAAACAGAATTTATCCGAAGTATACAAAGGAAAAATTCATTGATGATATCATTAACAACAAACCTCGTTTTATAATTGATACACCTTCTCCTGTAACCCCAACATACAACAGCTATGACTATAGTATAAATCACTTTTCCGATATATCTGAATTGATAAAAGAAAACTATCATGTGGTGAAGGAATATGTGCTTAGTGGAAATTGCGAAAAAGAAACAACAGAGCAGAATCAATGCATTAAAATTCCTTTATATGAATTAAATAAGGCCCTTTAATAAATAAAGGATAATGTGAAAAAAGATGATTGCTCTTGCAAATAAATCATCATAGCATTTTACGATTACGCCATAGTATTATTTCTTCCTGTGGAATATGATTTTTTATAAATATATTCACATAGATAATTGGTAAAATATTTTATCTAAATGTAAGATACATAGAGTGTAATACATATTGGATTTTAGATTTGGTAACTTTTTAAATGATAAGAATAGAATTTATTAAAAATAAGATTCTCTACTACCTAAAAATGATTCGAATACACCAATCAGTCAAGAATCTCCTGATATTTATTCCTCTATTAGCGTCACATCATTTGCCTGCTCTGACAAATATAGGATTTGCATGTATTGGTTTTTTGTCTTTTTCATTACTATCAAGCACTGTTTATATAATCAATGATTTACACGATTTGGAATTAGATCGAAAACATGAGGTAAAAAGAAACAGACCTCTGGCATCAGGAAATATCAGCACTACAACAGCCTTGTTAAGCATTCCATTATTGCTATCTCTGAGTCTGTTTCTAGCATCTTTTTTAGATTTTTATTTTGTTTGTTGCTTAACTGTATATTTTGTCGCAACTTTACTTTATTCCTTTGTCATTAAGAAAATAGTAATTGTTGATTGTATTGTTTTGTCTGTATTGTATACATTGAGGATTATCTCAGGCATTATAGCTATACATGGTTCTTTTTCTTTGTGGTTAATGACTTTCAGTTTATTTTTCTTCTTATCTCTTGCCTTCATAAAAAGATATGCAGAAATTTATAACCTGAAAAAAACAGACAACAGTGTCATACCTGGACGAGGGTATCATGTTGATGATTTATATTTTGTTGGAAATATAGCAATTGCATCGGGTTTTGTATCAATAGTACTGTTTAGCTTATATCTGAAAGATCCATCTGTTCAGGAAATGCTCAATAATATTTACTTGACCTTTTGCTCTCTGCCAATTTTGATATATTGGATTAGTTATATGTTTCTTAAAGTTTTTCGCGGAGAAATGGGAGAAGATCCTGTTGTTTTCGCAATTAAAGATTTTAATAGTCTGATGTCCGGGTTCTTGTTTATTATCGTATTCTTTTTAGGAGGCATAATATGATAAACATGTCTTCATGGGGAAATATTGAAAAATCTTTTTCTGAGTTAAATTATATTTCTAGTAGAAACAGTCTGGAAGATATTCTATCGCTAAAAACTTCCTTCTTACCAAGGGGTAATGGCAGGAGCTATGGGGATGTGTGTACTAATTCAGGTTATGCACTACTATCATCGTTTTTTTTGGATAATATCATAAATTTTTCTCCTGAAAACGAAACTATTACCTGCGAATCAGGAATTTTACTCAGAGATTTACAAAAATTTCTTGTAAAAAAAGGCTATATGCTTCCTGTAACTCCAGGAACCCAGTTAATAACTGTCGGGGGGGCAATAGCTAATGATGTTCACTGCAAGAATCACCATCTATACGGAACATTTGGTAATAATTTATTGAGTTTTAAATTGGTAAGAAGTGATGGTGAGATCCTATTTTGCAGCAGAGATGTAAATCAGGGATTATTTAGGGCTACAATTGGCGGGATCGGCTTAACAGGTTTTATTACAGAAGCAACTATAAAAATACGGAAAATTAATAATATATGGATTAATGCTGAAAACATAGCATATTCTAACTTAGACGAATTTTATGAATTAGCCTGTAAATCTGAAGAAAATTACGAGCATACTGTATCCTGGATAGATTGTATTACTGGAAACGGGCAAAGAGGAATCTTTATGAGGGGCAATAACTCAAGAGAAGAAGAGGATTACAGGGAGATAAAGTATCACAATCTATCAGTACCATTTCTAATGCCCTTTTCTTTAGTTAATCAATTCAGTCTGTACGGTTTTAACAAGCTATATTATTTTGTTCAAAGTTTAAAAAAATGCTTTAAGGTTCACTATGAAAAATTTTTTTATCCATTAGATAATATAAATCAATGGAATTATATATATGGACCGAAAGGTTTCTATCAGTATCAGTTTGTTGTCCCTTTATCAGGCGGATTAGACGCTGTTAGAGAAGTTCAAAGAGAAATAGCCAAGGCTAGAGAGGGATCTTTTCTTGGGGTGTTGAAAACATTTGGTGATATAAAACCTGAAGGATTATTAAGTTTTCCGTATAAAGGGATAACCTATGCATTAGATTTTCCAAATAAAGGGGTAAGCACTATAAAGTTGCTTAATCGGTTGGATGATATTATTAAAAATGCGCACGGCCGGCTCTATTTAGCTAAAGATGCCAGACAGCCTAGGGTTTTATTCGAAAACGGATATAAGGATAACATAGAAGAGTTTTTAAAATACAAAGATCCTAAAATCAGTTCAGATCTCTCTAGAAGACTCTTAGGAGTGTAATGTATGAAATTTTATAATAAAGTAGTTATTGTGGGGGCGACATCCGTAATAGCTCAACATTGTGCCAGATTATTAGCCGATAATGGAAGCAGAACTTTTATTCTTGTTGGACGAAATCATGACAAACTACAGACAATCAAGGATGATCTGCAGTCAAGAAGCAATCTTATAGAAAATATAGAAATAAAAACGTTAAATTTTACAGAACCGGCGGAAATTCAGAATGTCATAAACGAAACCTGCGATGTCTGTTTGCCAGATCTTGTTCTTATCGCTCACGGTTACATGCCAAGTCAGGAGGTTTTAGGAGAAGACATTAGTTCCGTAAAAACAGCCATTGAAATCAACGGGGTATCACCTGTTATGTTTTCTTTTGGTTATGCTGAACGACTTAAAAACAGTACAGAATCTACAATCGCAACCATAGGTTCTGTTGCCGGTGACAGAGGAAGAATGACCAATTATGTATATGGTGCGGGCAAAGGGTTGATTGAAGTTTTTATGCAGGGGTTGACTCACAGATTCGGAATTCAAGGTCCTAGAATCTGTTTAATTAAACCCGGTCCGACAAGAACATCCATGACAAGTCACATATCTCCAAAAAAATTAGCTAATCCCGATGAGGTTGCCAAAGATATAATCCAAGGAATAAGCAAAGGAAAACATGTTATATACACCCCTCGAAAATGGTGGTTTATTATGCTAATCGTTAAAATGATACCGGATTGTATTTTTAAATATATAAAGATTTAGTTTTAGTATGGTAATTGATTATGAATAAGGATTCTAAAATTGTTATAACAGGCGGAGCCGGGCTAGTTGGTCAAAATTTGATAACAGACCTTGTTCAACAAGGTTTTTCCAATATACATGTTTTAGATAAACATGTAAGAAATGTGGAGCTCCTAAGAGAAATCCATCCAAACATCAGTTCGCTAACCGTAGATTTGGCTGAATCAGGTGAATGGAAAACGATGTTTAATGGAGCTGAAATAGTTATTCAGCTACAGGCTCAGATAGGCGCATCATCAATAGAACCTTTCATAAGAAACAATATCAATTCTACAAATAATGTATTAAGTGCTATAAAAGAATATAACGTTCCCTATCTTATCCATTTTAGTTCTTCTGTGGTAAAATCAGTTGCTGACGACTGGTACACAAATACTAAAAAAGAGCAGGAAAAAATTGTTGTTGAAAGTGGTATTAAAAACTGCATTCTTAGACCTACGTTAATGTTCGGATGGTTTGATAGGAAACATCTTGGATGGTTATCTAGGTTTATGCATAAAACACCAATTTTTCCTATCCCAGGAAATGGTAAATATATGAGACAGCCATTGTATGCCGGTGATATTTCAAAAATTGTGATTAGTTGTATGTCTAATTTTACAGAAGGTACTTATAACATATCAGGGTTGGAAAAGGTTGAATACATAGACATTATAAAAGAAATAAAGAAAGCTACTTCTTCTAAAACTGTTATCACGAAAATACCATATTCATTATTTCATTTTCTACTATATGTTTATGGTCTTTTAGATAAGGATCCTCCTTTTACAACTCAACAGTTAGAAGCTTTGGTTGCTCATGATGAATTTGAGGTTATAGATTGGCCTAAAATATTTAATGTTCAGTCAACACCATTTAAAGAAGCTATAAATAAGACTTTTACAGACCCAATATACAGTAAGATAGTGTTGGATTTTTAGATATACTTATCTATATTTTCCCCAAAAGATTTTTTTGCTTATAAATTGTTAGGTTATTCTTTTGTTGATAAACATAGAGACTAAAATTTAAGAGCTAATTAAAAAAAGCTTTATAAATTTGTTAACATCCAATACAGTTCTTTGTTATTGAGTACTTATTATTTTTTATGTCATATCATATTTTAAAAATATTTAGAAAGTGGTCTTTTTTCTTTTTTGTAACTTTTATTCTCAGCCTTATATTGAGATTTATTTATATCGATGAACCAATAGTGGATATTCACGCCTTCAGACAAACTCAAACGGCAATTTCTGTGGAATATATGCTACATGATGGTTTATCATGGGATAGTATTATCAATTATAAAACCCCGGTATTTGGTCCTCCATGGACTATTCCTATGGAATTTCCTTTTTATCAAGTATCAGCGTATTATATTCACAAAATAATGAATGTATTTGGTATGGATAATTTGGATTTTTCACTAAGGATAACCAGTTTAGTTTATTTTTATTTATCCCTCTTTCTGTTATACCGTTTTCTTTCCTATTTGTCCCTCAGTGCAAAAACAGTCAATATTTGCTGTTTTCTGTACATGATACTTCCCTTTAGTATTTTTTGGTCAAGAACAGCAATGATAGAGTCTTGTGCATTATTTTGGTGTTTAGGATATCTATTCTGTTTAATAAAATTTTTAAATGAACAGCGTTTAACATATCTGTTTGTTGGGATAATAGCGGGAGTTATAGGTTTTTTAACAAAAATTACCACTGCTTTTCCATTCTGCGTTTTTGCAGGAATATATATTCTCCATTATTTCTACCAAAATAAAAATGAAGATATTTCAAGTTATTTTAAAAATAATTTTTATAGAATAACTGGACTATTACTGTTAGTATTTATTCCTTTTTCAGTGTTTTATGTATGGTTGAAATATTCTGATACCCAAAAAGACCTTCCTCTTATTGATTTTTTAACTAGTAAAAATTTAAAAAGTTGGAATTTTGGAGTATCTGAAGACAGAGTTGATATTTTTGTTTACCGGGAAATTGCCAAAAATCTATGGGAACAATGGCCGTCATCGTGCTTTGCACTGTTTTTTATTATTGTATTATTTAAAGAATTCAGATCTAGCTTTTCAAAGATAGAAATTATTTTACTTTTTAGCTGTTTTGCCTCTTTTGCATTGACTCTTTTAACATTTACAAATTTATACTATGTTCACAATTATTATTACTGTGCTGTATTTATATTTGAATGTATTATCGTGGCTATTATATTTACACATATTGACTGGAAAAATATTTATACATGTTGGAAGGGAAAATTATTACTACTGGCAGTTTTAGTATCTATATTTTATACACCTGTTACATTAAAAAATTCCTTATACGTAAATTTTTACTTAAACAACAAATACGCTAATTGGCATAATTCTGTCGATCACCAGATTGCTCAAACCATTAACGATAACACCTCTCCCGAGGAATCAGTAATTATTTTTTCTCATGGTTGGGAACCCGTTATCCCTTATTATTCACATAGGAAAGCATTAATGGTTCTTAACCTTTATGACATTTCTAAATACTATCAAAAAATAAGTGAGGATAAGGAGGTTTACGGATTTCTCGTCATTTCAAATAATGATGATGAATATGCATCAAATATGAATTTTTTCAAAAAAAATTACGAAATAATATTTATCAAAAAAGTTAATGAGTTTGAACTGTATAAATTAAATAAAATTTAATATTATGAGCTGTTACAAAAACGTACATAAAACTGTAAAATATATTTAATTTATACCAAATTAGAATACTCATAAATAGTTAACTTTATTGAAATAGTCATAAAAAAAACATACTCTAGCCAGCTTATTATCGAATTTAAGGTAATTATTATGAAACGACAAAAAATAGCTGTTATTGGTGCCGGAATAATGGGATTATCTTCAGCATATTATCTAATTAAAAAAGGATATGACGTTACTCTATTTGAAAAGGAATCCGATATAGGTGGCATGGCAGTATGTTTTGATTTTCAGGGAACTGAAATTGAACGTTTTTATCATTTTCATTGTGTCTCTGATTATGATTATTTTGAATTACTGAAGGAACTAAATTTAATTGATAAATTTCACTGGCGCTCAACAAAAATGGGGTTCTGGTTTAACGGAAAGATTCAACCATGGGGAAATCCTATCGCATTACTTAAATTTCGAGGCCTGGGTATATTAGCTAAAATAAGATATGGATTTCATGCATTTTATTCTGTCAAAAAAAATAAATATGATGACTTGGATAAAATAGAGTCTACTTCATGGATAAAAAAATGGGTAGGAGAGGAGGCTTGGAGTAAGTTATGGGAAAATCTGTTTTCTTTAAAATTCTATGAATATAGCAATAAATTGTCTGCAGCCTGGATCTGGAGCAGAATACGACGTATCGGGAAAAGTCGTTATAGTATTTTTAAAGAAAAATTAGGATACCTTGAAGGCGGGTCACTGCCACTTTTAAGAGCACTTGAGGACAACATTAAAAATAATAATGGAAAGATTTATACATCTTATCCAGTTTGTAGCGTAAATAAATTGGATAATGGTAAATATCAAATATTGAGTGATGCTGTTAATGACTGTAGCAATGAAGAGTTTGATTATATAGTTTCTACTATTCCATTACCATATATACCTAATATTTTTAAGTTTATCTCTGAACGGGAATACAACATGTTTTCCAAAGTTGAGAATATAGGTGTAGTATGCGTTATTGTTAAACTTGCCAAACCATTATCTGATTGTTTTTGGTTAAATATTAACGATCAGAGTATGGATATTCCGGGAATCATAGAGTACTCAAATTTAAATTCCTGTGATGGTCAGAATATACTTTACATTCCATATTATATGCCTATAACAAACAGTAAATATAATGAGGCAGATGAAGTTTATTGTCAAAAGATTAAAAATTACATTATGACCATAAATCCATCTATAGAAGCTAAAGATTTTATAGAAATAGTGGTATCAAGATATCGTTACGCCCAGCCAATTTGTTACCCGGAATACAAAAAATATATTCCGGACATAAAAATGACAAATGAAAATGTGTATATTGCAGATACGTCATATTATTATCCAGAAGATCGTGGCGTTTCTGAGAGTATAAAGCTATCCAAGAAGATAACGGAATTGATAAATGTTGAAAATAAGTAAAAAGTTTTCAACTTTTATTGTAGTTGGGGCAGTAGCTGCGGCTGTAAACTTTGTGTCAAGAATAATCTTGAATCTGTGGTTTAGTTTTGAATACTCTGTCGTTATATCCTATTTTCTAGGATTGATTACATGTTATGTATTATCAAGAAAATTCGTTTTTTTTGAAACGGATTCATCTATTATTTCTTCAAGCATAAGGTTCGTTTTTGTTAATATTGTTGCAATTATACAAACTTATTATGTCAGTATATATTTATACCTATTGTTAGATAAATATACTGATTGGAGTTACAGTCGGGAAATAGCACATTTTTGCGGTATTTGTGTTCCTGTTATAACAAGTTATTACGGTCATAAATACTTTAGCTTTAGAAAATAACATAAACCTAACTTCTCCTAATTTTATTGGCTCGTAGAGCCTGTTTGATACTCAATAGATTTAGTGAGATCAGTTTATTTCGTATAACTTAATTTGAATACATTTGGAATTTGTATCAGTGTTATGAACTTGTTTACTGAACTCATTGCATTCCTCTTTATTTCCTTTTAGTGTATAAAACTTCTTGAAATGGTAGTTTTTTTGTACCACCTCATATATATCCGGATAATTTTCTACACTAAAAATATAGCTATCATATAACTCTGTCAGAGGAGAGGGGGTATCAATTATAAAACGTGGTTTATTATGTATTAAATCTTCAATAAATTTTTCTCTTGTATAACTAGGATATTTTCTTTGAATATAATTTGGAATAAATCCTCCAATCGCGATTTCCGCTGTTCCTCCCGGTAATCCAGATAAAATATATAGATCGTCTTCCCATCCCCAAACAACCAGACGGTCAGAACCGGTTGACATTTGATTCAAATCTTCAGCAATGGAAATCCACTCTCCTGAAACCCCCACGCTGTATAAACTACTATTTTTTTTATTAAAATCGATTTCAAAGGATGAAAAATAATAATAACAAAAAAATAGACAAGTACAGCTAGCAATAAAAAAACATAATTTATTGCTTTTTAACGAGTATATTAGTATGGCAGAACACATAAATAATGGAATAATCACTATATTTGTATAGTGCATATAGGGCATCAGAGATCTTACCATCGAGTAATATGACACACCTATTATTAAAAAACATTTTAATGCTAGAGAATAATTCTTTTTTAAAACATTTACGACAATCAGCATAACATTTACTATTGTCAAGGTATAAAGAACAAACCTTGATGCTATAAGAGATGTTAGATTATCAAACATGATTTGATATTTTGTTTGAGTCATATTCAAATGATCTATGTTCATGTAAGAAATCATGTTTTGAATGTAAAATCTATAGAACCATATAAGACTGTTATGAAAAAGTGCATCTAACAGAACAATCAGCAGTGGAATTAATGAGCATGTGCAAGGTATAAGTTTTGTTATCAACCGGTGCTTATAGTTATTCCGACATGTTTCAGATTTTAAAAAGTCACAAAGAGTTATCAAAAAAAGAATTAGTGCAATTGGAGAAAACTGAAGTTTCCCAAAAGGCATCAAACCAATTGTAAAAAAAGCACTACAGAACCATAACAATCTACCATTGTCCACTGTTGCTTTTAGATAACAATAAAACCAAAAAGAAAAAAGTAAATAGGAGATCATTTCACTGTTATACGACAATGATGTTTCAACACCTATATCACATACACATATAACAAAACATGTTGTTAACAGTATAGCTATGGCTTTGCCTACAATTTTAATAAAGGATAAATAAAGAAATATGAAGGAAACACAAGCTACCAATACCACAGACACCTTTGCTGTAATAAAAGAAACTCCTCCGGTAAAAAGGCTTACAAAAGAAAATAAAATCGTATTCAACGGACCAACTGATGACGGGTCTATGTCTATCCAAAAGTTATCCCCTTTGACAAATTTCATTGCTATTGCTATATGAAAATTTTCGTCGATATCTGTTCTGCCGAGAAAGAAAGAGAAAAACCTTTCAAGAGTTATGAATAAGAGAATATATACAATATATATATAATCAAATTTAGAAATACTTTCAGATTTTCCTATTGTTCCTTGTATCCAGAAATTTTTACCTGCTAGATATTTAATAATAGCAAATACATTTATTGCAAATAAAATGATGTACAAAGAATAGGTTATGATTCTGTAGTTATCTAAGATTAGATGATGCATATTTTTTAGGAATAATAGAATTAGTTCAAATTGTAGTACGTACAGTGCACAATACACATAGCAGTCGTTATATTTTACATTGGATGTAATGTACTTTTATTATATCCCATAAAATCAATTTGTAAGCCGACATGTTAAATTATACAGAGTAAATTGGTTAATAATGCGGTGGAGGAGTTTCCTCGCTTCTTGGTGCAATGTTGGATACTTCTACAGATTTTAGCTTTCCGGCAAGAAAGTTTATTTGAATTTTCTGTTTCTCAATAATTTGTCTCAGTTCATAAACCTCGTTACTGAGATTTTCCAAATTATACTCAAGGTAAGATATCTTTGATTCTAATTTTTCAATTAAGTCCGGATCAGTCAACATATTTAAACTATAATCAATTAAAAATTTGAAGATAAAACAAAATGAAGTAAAATACAAACTGGCTATCAAATGTTTGTGTTAAATATTTGCAGCTATTTTGAGTACTAATCAATTTTAAACTAAAAATTGAAAATAATCTGATGCATTATATAATGCAATATATTCGGATAAAAGTACTCTGACTAAGATAAGATAAAAACTCTGTTTTTGTTTTGTATGTAGTTACTAATAATACATCATGCAAAATGGCATCAGCTGATTGTAATATCTCTGATAATGCCCTGCAGGATCATTCAATCGACGTTACAAGTAATTAATTTTGGCAGTTAATTATACCGTAATAGTGAGTTTAACCTTAGTCAGATTTATAAAATTACTTGGTAATATTTTTTGGATAAATTATAGGATTACGAATATGTTAAAAAAACTTTCCTTATCTGTAATTGGTGCTTTAATGGCTATGTCCATGACTGCCTGTGATGCAGATGAACAGAAGAACACTGCATCAGCTGATTCCACTGCTCCTGCAAAAGTAGAAAAAACAGCTGCATCAGCAGAAAACAAAACAAATGCAAATGACGCTGATTTTAATATCAAGGTTGCAAAATCAATGGGTGCTTTCTACGGAAAGAACATTCTTACCGGTATTGAAGAATTAGAAAAAGAAGCTGATTTCAAAATTGATAAAAAGGTTTTGGTAGATAGCTTCGTAAGTGCAGTAAACGGCAAAACTGAATTAACCGAAGAAGAAATGGAAAACACCATGAAGGAATTCCAGGTTAAGATTCAGCAGGCTATGAAAGAAAAGAAAGAAGCTGCAGCTGAAAAGAATCTTAAGGATGGTCAGGCATTCTTAGAAAAGAATAAGAATGCAGAAGGTGTTAAGGTTACTGATTCAGGATTACAGTACAAGATTATTACTCTCGGTACTGGTGAAAAGCCTGTAGAAACTGATACCATCAGAGTAACCTATCGTGGTACTACCATTGATGGCAAAGTATTTGATGAATCAAAGAACCCTGTTGAATTCAAATTAAATCAGGTTGTTAAGGGATGGATTGAAGCATTCCAGTTATTCCCTGTTGGTACTAAGGCTACTATCTACATTCCTTCAGAATTAGGTTATGGTAAGTTCAGCCCAAGCCCAGCTATCCCAGAAAACTCTGTATTGGTATTTGATGTTGAATTATTAGATATCGTTAAACCGGAAGCTCCTAAAGCTGAAATTAAGACAGCTGATGAGACATCTGCTGATAAATAACAATCTATAATTGTAGCGCAACATAATGCATATCAATGTAGAAAAGGTGTTGCACAGAACTTCAGTTTAGTTCATATAGGAGGAGCGGAATAATTCGCTCCTCTTTTTTGTTTCATCCTGAAATTTTTATTATCGTATTATCTCTCTTGTACTAATCGTTTTACTTTCGTATTTATTATTACTTTATTCATATAATTTAATAAACAGTTAATATATCTGTATCACTTAATTTTTTATATTTGTCTTTTATAATCCTTTGTATCAATAATTATTATCTATTGATTAACAGCCAGTATTTCAAAATATTACATTCCTAAATCACTACAACAGTAGACAAAAAAATAATAGTAATCAATATAAATTCAGAGTATTTTTTATACTTTGACGTTGCTGATTAATTAAAATATATGATTGACATCTCAAAATTAACAATTAATATTTTAAATACCAAATTTGATAATTACATGTATTGCTGTGAATTCATGTGATGTTTCAGCCAGCCATATTTGTAATTTTCACTCAGATTTTTGTAAATACTTAATTTTTTAAGTGATTGCTATTTCTAAAACATTACAAGAAATAAAATTTTTTAATAATAGATAGGATTCCCTTTTATGTTATGCAACAAGAAAAATTATGATTTAATAATTTCTCCTGAGCTCATTCCGTTGAATTCCAATGATGCAAATGGACATGTGAATAACGACAATGTTTACTCTAAGGACATATTCACTTACAGGTTAAATCATCTGTTATGTAATACAAGTAACGTTATATCATTAGAAACTCTGTGTTATGAATTTCTCATCAGCCGTTCTCATAACAGTGAGCTTACCAAGGAAAGTTATGCGAGAATTATCCGTAATCACATTGCTCCGTACTATGAATACTTTCAAAGTACTGAAAAAATAACCATGTCCAGGCTTGGTTCAATTATTATTCATCCAATTTTGGACAAGGGAATGTTTTCCACTGCAGCAACAGTCATTTCTCTGCTTATTATGATTATAAATCATGCCTCTATTACTCACGAAGATATTAGCTTTAAAAGTATTAAGAACCTTTCCAAAGTCGTTAACATGAAGAAAAAGGATGAATATGAAGTTCCGCAAAAAGCAATGGTAAATAAGAATATCGGCAAGAATATTCAACAAATATTCAATATTTTTAGAAAACGCCATCCTAAAAATAAACAGGTAAATCAGTTGCTTATGCTTTCATTTTTTCTATGTTTAAGGCAAAGGGAAATTGTGTCAATCAAGGTTGGTGATATCGATTTTAAAAAGCATAATCTGCATATCCGGAAGACCAAAACCATTAAAAGAATGGGGTTCGATATCCCTATGTGTCCAATTCTGGAGAAATTACTTCAGGAAATCATCGGTGACAGAACTAACGACGCCGAAGCTTATATTTTCACTAACAGAAATAACCGCATGTTAAATCCTTCCACTTTAGAATGTTACTTATTCAAAACCGAATTAAAAGGAATTCAGACAGCTCACGGTATCAGAGCCATTTTCAGTACATGGGCATCTCGAAACAATAAAGACAGTTTAACCAGTGAATGTGTGCTAACCCACAAAAACTGGAGCAGAGTTCAGGAGTTATACAACCGTGATTTAAAAAATTATTTATACAATAAAAGGAAGAAACTCATGACTGAGTGGATAAATTATGTGAATAACTTAATTTATCATTCTGATAATGGCAATACTTAGTAGTGCATTGTCTCCAAACTTTAATTCATTACGTACGTTTTCTTTACAAAATTCCATTCTAATTGAATTTAAATAATATTGTTTAAAATGTAATTTTAAGCAGAAGAAAACGTACGGAAAACTGAGGTATTTTTTATGATAAAAGGAAATTATCATGAAAAAGACTAAAGGTTTTACCCTCATCGAATTAATGATCGTTATCGCTATCATCGGTATCTTAGCTGCTATCGCTCTTCCTGCTTACTCTTCATACATGAAGAAGGCTAAGTTCACTGAAGCTACTCAGCAGTTAGAATCAGTTAAGACTCAGGTTGCTCTTTGTATTCAGGAAAAGGGTATTAGCAAGGCTGGTGATTGTAAGAATGGTGCCGAAGGTTTTGGTTGGGAATTCAAGACTAATACTGACTACGCGACCAAGTATGTTACTTCAATCGACGTTGTTGGTGTAGATATTACTGGTAAAGAAACTGTTACTGCAGATACTTTAGTTTCAACCGTAACTGTAACCGCTGCGTCAGCTCAGTTTGGTAGTGGTTACACTTTGATTGTTGAAGGTTATTGGACAAAGGCTGGTCAGTTAGACTGGAAGGTAAATTCAAAATCAACTTGTATTGCTGCTAAGTTATGTTCAAAGGGTGACAAGTAATTGTTGCTTTGTTAACAGCCTAGAAGCTAGTTAATTGTGTAGAGAACCTAAGCTATAAAGCTTAGGTTCTTTCTTTTATTTTATAACATTGTCTCAAAATAACTAAAATTTTCCCAATAGATTGATCTATACATCAAATCATCTTGAAACCTAGTATACATAAAGGTTTGTCGTATCTCAAAATTTAAATTCTATTCCGCCATAAGTTCTACTATTGCCTCCCAAAAGCATTTACAAAATTTCTAAAAAATTAGAGGATATTCTAGTAAAACTAGGGTTGCTCGACATTCAAAAAGCACCAAAAAAGAAAAGGGGCCGTCCAAAGAAAAATAATGCTGAATAACTTGACGTATGAGCTATACAATGGGGAAAGTTGTAGTTAATTGTTTGGTTTATTATGAAAAATCCAGTATTTATTTACAAAATAGTTAAATGGAACGAGAAACATTAAATTTAGTATTGGGGCATAGTATTTTGAAATTTCGCAAATATCAACGAATAAGTACAGGAGAATATTGTTTAATACAAAACCGGAGAAACCATAAGTAAAATAAGTTTTAACCAGTTCTTTTCCGTATGAGTTTTTCCAGTTATTTGCTTTAAAGACAATTGTCTTATTAAGAACAAAAGCCCAGTGGATGCTTATTATAAAAGATAATATATTGGCAATAATATAATCATATCTTATGTTGTAAGATGAAAGCATCCAGACTATGAGCACATAGGATAGATATCCGACCAGAGTATTTGAAGCTCCAACAATAATAAACCTTATGGCTTGATTTATACTATTTTTCATTTGTTCTGTTACTGATAATGTATCTTGGTCTGTGTTTTACTTCCAGATATATTTTACCGATATATTCACCTATTATACCAAGGCATATAAGTTGTATACCTCCGAGAAAACAGAGAGTTGATATTAAGCTGGCCCAACCAGAAAGAGTTTTGCCGAAAAAGAATCCAATAATAACCCAGATAATAAAAACAAAGCTGAGGAAGGAAACAAGTAATCCCAGCATAGTAATAAGTTTTAGCGGTTTAGTACTTAAGCTGGTAATTCCATCAATTGCTAAAGCAAGCATTTTTGAAAGAGGGTAATGACTTGATCCTGCCAGTCTGCTGGTTCTAGTATAGTAAACTTCTGTATGCTTAAAACCAACTAAAGGAACCAGTCCTCTCAGAAATAAATTAACTTCCTTGAATTTTGCCAAACCTTCTATGGCTGATTTTGACATGAGGCGGTAATCTGCATGGTTATATACTATATCAGCTCCGAGTTTTTTTAACAGATAGTAAAATAGTTGTGCAGTGTATTTTTTAAACAGGGTATCAGAATCTCTATTATCCCGGACACCATAGACAACATCATATCCTTCATGATATTTATTGATCATTTGCTCTATTGCTTTAATGTCATCCTGACCATCGCAATCAATTGATATGCACATGTCACATTTGTTAACAGAGTCAAGAAGTCCAGCTATTACGGCATTTTGATGACCTCTGTTTCTACTTTGCTGTATACCTTGAATAAGTTCATGTTTTTGAGACAATTCCGAGATAATATTCCATGTGTTATCAGAACTGCCGTCGTCAATAAAGACAATTCTACTTTCAGAATTGATTGCTCCCTTGTTAATCAGAAAGGATAATTCATCCAAAAAGAATTTACTGGTTATTGGTAAAACTTTTTCTTCATTGAAGCAAGGAACTATAAGATAGAGAATATTAGCCATGTGTGGATTCCTTGTTAGTTGTTCAGTTTATTAGCCCAGAATTTCATATAAAAATAACGTATTATGGCTCTTATCCGGAATACAAGCCTATGAATAATAATTTGGTGTAAAGATATATGAAGGAAATTGCTATTCTGAAGATTTCTAACCATTTTGGCGTCATCTTCCAACATTTCCTTTATTAAGAGACTGCTGGTTACATTGGTGTTTGAGATACGATATTTAGACAACACTTTATTTATGTAGCATACATTGCCAAATGCAGCAATTCTAATCCATAGATCCCAATCTATGACATACTTTAATTCATTGCAGAAACCTCCAACTTTTTCAAATATTTCTTTTTTGAAAAGTACATTAGAAGGTTCACCGAATAAATTTCGTTTATGTAGAGATTCGTAACAGATTTTTAATCCGTTAACAATTGTATCTTTATTTTTATACCTTCGAACCATTAATACATTGTCAGATTTGTTGATAATTTCTGTCGCACTAAAGACAAGTGCGACATCGTTGTGTTTATTCACAGCATCAATTTTTTCGTTCACAGAATCAGGTAATAATATATCGTCGCAGTGGAGAAAATGAATATATTCTCCATTTGCGTATGATACGCATTTATTCCAGTTATCGCACATTCCCAAATTATGCTCATTTTTATATAAATGAATTCTGTTATCCTTTATTGATTCTAAAATTTTAAATGTATTATCAGGAGAATTATCATCAATTATTATAATTTCTATGTTTTTATACGTTTGATTCAATGCTGAATTAACAGCTTTCTCTATTGTTTTTTCACATTTATATGCAGGAATGCATATGCTTACTAAAGGATTATTCATTTTTATATATTTTTGGAAATTAGTTTATTATGATTAAAATTAAAAATGCGTAAAGGAGCATCTGAAGTTATTTGAATTTAAAACTTTATCACTGGATAGTTCAATTAAATTTGAATTGTTATTTGTTATTATAGCGTTATTGTTATTATTTTCTTTAATATTGGTATCATTATTAATAATGTTTCTTATGGTTCCAATTTTATGGATATTAGGAGCTTTTTCATATAATGATTCTTTTTTCCATTTTAGGAATTCTTTTTTTGAAAGTGTAAAACACAGTTCATAATCATCCCCTCCATTGATTGCGTAATTCAATTGTTTTTCTGGAGATAAAAGCGTAAGTGATGAGGACACGGGAATATCATCACAGTCAATGCATGCACAACAGTTAGAGTTTTCAAGAATATGATTTAAATCTCCTAATAAACCATCGGAAATATCTAGAGCTGAGGAGGCGTGGAATTTATGTAACCAGGGAATTAGATCAGTTCTTGGATTAGGATAATCTAACAATGAACATGCTTTTTTAATTATGTTTTTATCCTCTGGCATCTTTTCATTACCATACCGCAGCGCAACTGCGTAGGCCGCTCCTCCAAGTGGGCCACTTACACAAACGACATCGCCGTCTTTGGCCCCGCTTCTTCTTATTTCTTTTCCCTGCTCTACTTTACCGAATACAGTAATAGTTATTGAGAGAGGTCCTCTAGTGGTATCCCCTCCTATGAGTTGTATATGGTTCTTGTTTGCTAGCAGAAATAAACCTTCTGCAAATTTTGTTAAAAAATCCTCATTGCATTCAGGTATGGTTAATGCGAGAGTAAATGCTACAGGTGTGGCTCCCATGGCAGCTAAATCTGATATATTCACTGCTAAAGATTTATATCCTATAGCCTTAGGTTCTGTTCCTTTAAAGAAGTGAGTTCCTTCTAAAAAGGTGTCTGTTGATACAGCCATGTTATATTGCGGTTCTATGTGCAGTAATGCGCAGTCATCACCGATGCCAAGAAGAACATCACTGTTATTGTTAGATGCAGTATTAGTATTAAAGTATTTTTTTATGATTTCAAATTCGTTCATACAGGTTGAGTGAAGTTGTAAAATATATGTTATAAGTTTTGATATGAGATAAGTCTTTTAATTGTGATGAACTTACCTCATATAAAGGTACTGGTGATTTAGTAAGTATTATTATTTATCAAATATATTTATGTAGCCTTTTCGATATTGATTGTAGATTCTAAAGTCTTCATCTGGGTATTCTAACTGAAGCTTATTATTTATTTCAGTCGGTTTAAATTTTTTATTATTTTCATAAGTCCCTTCAGCAAAATAGATTCCGTCATCTGTATACCAGGCATATTTAGATAGATTGACAGCTCTTCTGCATTCTTTTTCAAAAAAGGAGCATCCTATAAAATAATTAGCACTATTTATTCTTAATAGGTGCAGCAGGGTTGGGGCCATCGCCAGACTGTTCATATTGCCACCGATATCATGGACGTCTATTTCTTTAGGCATCTGATAATAAGGCTGAAATATGTAGAATGGTACCTCGTTAACAATGAAATCCTGATCAAAATCAATGATTTCTGAATCATAGTCCCCCGGAATAATGGCATGGTCTGCCGTAAGGATCATTATTGTATCTTCCGATAATTCGGAGAAATAAAACTGTATCAATGTACTTAAATCAAAATCCAAAGTATAGTTTCTATTAAGAATGATATTATCACTGCCGTTGAAGGATAATCTTCCTTTCTTGTTTAAATGTGTACCGATGTTATACATGCTGATAAAGAACGGTTTACCATCACCGGCATGCTTGTTCTTATGGTAATGAATCAGATCTTTTAATCTGGATACCATCTGGTCATCCTCACAGTCGCTTTCTTTACAGTCAATTGCTGTAAATGTATGGGAATCTATATCAGTATGGTTGGCATAAACCGGATGATTGAAACCACTTACATGCAACATGTCGTTAAATTCAGAATCGCCATTTTTCGGAGAAAGAAAATAAGTCTCATATCCCTGATTACCGAGAAGTACAGTTAATGAATTATTGTCAATCTGCTTTTTATGCACCACCGAGTCATACTGGAATCCTGACAGTAGCTGGCTTCTGATATTTTTAATTGTGGTGGCACTATGGTTGAAATAGTTACGGACTAGAGTGATACCTTTATCAGGGTGACTTACCTGCACATTTGACATGTATGGCATGAGGTGTAAAGGATTTTCTCTATATGTATCAATAAATTCTGAAGTGAAGCTTTCTACAAAGAAAACAATTACGTTTGGTTTGTTTAACGGTTTAATAAGAGGATAAGGTAAATCTTTTTCATAGACACTGTCGTTATAGAATGCCTGTTTATTATTGAAGTTGTTTTCCGGATACTCTGACAGGTAGGATGTGGCTACAGGAGATATATAATTAATACTCTCTGGATATAAACGTATAATATTGGTTTTTACCCATCCTAAAATCGGTGACTGAAAATTCTCAACCCTGGTGCCATTTGGCAGAGTGTTGAGTAAGAATGACATAGTCAGAAAAACAACACTGATTGCAACAAATCCCTTAGCATAAAAATTTTGGAGGACATGTGCTCTTTTTGGTTTACTTTGAGATGAGATAAATAACGCCATAGCCAGAATAAACAGGGCGGGGAACTTGTAGTTATACTCATTAAAGAGCACATACAGGTTGTCAAGATTAATGTTTCCTGCTGAAACCAGACTTATATAACTTAGGGAGTTAACGAGACACATCAACTGTCCGACTATGACTGTCATTAATACTCCTGTCAGGACAATGAACAGGATTTTTCTATTGGCTAAAAGAAGAAGTAATGCATAAAAACCTATAAATTCCAGCATGCTTACCAGTAAACAGGTAAGATTAATTTCCAATGCATCGCTAAAATCTCTGACAAAGAAAAGTACAATTAATGCGTTAAATATGTATAAAGTAAAAATAATTACAAAATCATGAATGTTGAAATAAACGGTTAATGATTTGTTTTTAATAAACTTAATGATTAGTATCTGGAGAATTGTTATGGCTAAAATAATTCCGATGGCAAAACAAATCATTTTACCCAAGTTTATACTGGAAAAATCAATATGAAACAGAGATTTGTCCACGTAAAACGGTTCATTAAAAACTATAGTTGACCGGTTATTATATTCCTTGTTATCTCCAGAAATATCCATGTTTAATGTATAAGAATGGTCATCAGGATTAATATCAACGGCAGTTAAATCAGTATTCTCTAAAACTTTTTTCGAGGTATTTCCATTAAATACATTTTGAATTATTTGTGCCTGACCATTAATTATAACTTTATCAAGCTGAACGGATTTCGGAAATTCATCCTTTAGATGAGCAAATTCCAGCTGCAGCGCGGAGATTTCTTTTTGTCTGGTATTAAAAGTAAAAGAAACGGTATTATTCTGCTGACTGAAGTAATGGATCTTCTGATATGAATGGAAGGTAATTTTATCATTACTGTCATCACTGCTGAACCCTAAAATCAACTCATGAGTTCTTAGTTTCGGAAAGTTACTTTTAAAAACTAAATCTATGTTGTAGGCAGTTGTGTTATCTATAAATGCAGTTGATAGATCAGAAAATAGAACAAGATATGCTGTTACTATAAGACTGACAAGTGTGATGATAATATTCTTAAGCATTTTACGGCTTGTGTTATATAGTTGATTGCTGGAAATTATGCGGCTTTATGTCAGGTGAAAATGGCATCTTATTCTGAACACAAATGCCTGTTTTAGTAAATTATAATATGATGCTTAAACAAATAAAATATCGCAGTGTTTATTGAGATAGGCTACTGCGATATGTTCATAAATCGTTGGAGATTTAAAGAACAGCAGTTTGTTGGATGCTGTTGTCCGGTGTGCTAATTCTGTATCATTTCCAGGTAGAAGCTATTAATCTGCTCTCCCCATAACATTACGATAAATCCCATGATAGCTATATAAGGACCAAAAGCAAAAGGCTTGCTCTCCTTGTTTCTATTGATGAACATGATTGTTCCGCCAATAATAGCGCCTACAATAGCTGAACCGAAGATGATGGCAGGAAGCATCTGGTAGCCGAACCATGCCCCGAGACAGGCTGTTAATTTAAAGTCTCCATAACCCATACCTTCCTTGCCGGTAAGAAGCTTAAAGCCCCAGTAGAACAGCCATAATGTCATGTAGCCGGCTACGGCTCCATAGATAGCATCTGCAACAGGTACGTAAGTGCTACATAAATTGAATAAAATACCAATCCACAAGAGAGGCTGAACGATTTCATCAGGGATAAGCATTTTATCGAAATCTATACCGCTTACAGCAATAAGCGACCAGGTCATTAGTAGTGCTCCGATAACCTGTACACTAGGACCGAAATGCCAGGCTACAAGAAGAGTCATAAGTCCAGTAAAGGTTTCAACCAATGGATATCTAAGAGAAATATGTTCACCGCAGCCTTTACATTTGCCTCTTAAAATAAGATAACTTATAACAGGGATATTTTCCCATGCTGATATTTTATGACCGCAGTTAGGACATCTTGATCTTGGTACAATAAGATTGAATCTGGGTCTTTCAGGCAGTTCCTGCTCCGGATAAAAATACTCCTGATACTCATCTTTAAATGAATTCTCCATCATTATCGGCAAACGATAGATAACTACATTTAAAAAGCTGCCGACTAAAAAACCTATTACGGTTACGTATATAAGAAAGAAGGCAGGGCAGTCATAGAAGCCTTGAATTATATCTTGGAAGAAGTTCATATTGGTTCCGTTTTATTGTTAAATAAAAAGGGGTTCACTTTTGGTGAAACCCCTTATACAAAAAGATTTTACTCGATTAGAATATACTACCCATACTGAAGATAGGCAAGTACATTGCGATAACCAGCGAACCGATTACTACACCGAGGAACACCATGATTACAGGTTCAAGCATTGATGACAAGCCGTCAACTGCATCGTCAACTTCCTGAGAATAGATGTTAGCAACTTTACGTAGCATCTGGTCAAGAGAACCAGCTTCTTCACCGATCATAACCATCTGGTTCATCATAGGTGGGAATAACTGAGTTGCTCTCATGGCCATGTTGAGCTGCATACCGCCCATTACGTCCTGTCTGATTTCCATAATCGCATTTTCGTACTTGGCATTACCTGAAGCACCTGCTGATGAAATCAGTGCGTCAACCAAAGGTATACCTGCTGCGAATGTTGTTGCGAGTGTTGAAGCAAATCTGGCAAGACATCCCTTTTCCAGAATTTTACCGACTACCGGTATCTTTAGGAATGCCACGTCAACATTGTCATGGAACTTTCTGTTGTGTTTGTAGTAATACATGAAGGCATAACCGCCACCACCGGCAATTGCAACAATGTAGAGCCAGTAGTCCTGCAGAGTTCTTGATAAATCAACAATAAACTGAGTAAATGCAGGCAGCTTTGCATTGAAGCTTGCGAAAATTGCTTCGAACTGAGGTACTACGTAAATGAGCAGAATCGCAGTTACAACGATAGCTATGAGTACGATTACGATAGGGTACATCATTGCCTTTTTGATTTTTGACTTCAACGCTTCTGCTTTTTCCATATAGGTGGCGATCTGGTCATAAATTGTTTCCAGTGCACCTGATGCTTCACCGGCGCCTACAAGGTCAACATACAGTTTGTTGAAGTAGAGCGGGTGTTTGTTCAGTGCCTGATGGAACGGAGTACCTGCAGACACGTCTTCACAAATCTGAGAAAGCAATTTTCTCATAGAAAGTTTGTCATGGCTTTGTGCTAAAAGCTCAATTGACTGAACTAACGGCACACCTGCTGAAAGCATTGTTGTAATCTGTCTGGAAAGAGTTGCAATGTCCACAGGTTTGATCTTTGGACCGTTTCCTAGAAGATTCTTATACTCTGTAACGGATGTAACGTTAACGTTTTGTTTACGAAGTTCAGACTTTATAATTTCAGCACTGCGCGCACACATAAAGCCTGAAACAGGCTTACCCTTACGGTTAGTACCTTTCCATTTAAAGTTTATAAAGTCTTTTTTTCCACTTTTTGTTGCCATATTTTAATCCCTGCTTAGCCCGATGTTACACGGAATACTTCCTGTAAACTCGTGACTCCCTGCGCCACTTTCATTAATCCGGATTTTCTTAAAGGAACCATCCCTTCTTTTTCTGCTTCCTGTGCAATCTGGAGTGAGTTACCACCTTCCATTATCAGCATGGCTAATTTCTCAGACATAACGAAGATTTCGTATATACCTACACGACCTTTGTAGCCACCTGAGCACGCTTCACAACCTTGAGGATTTGGTTTGTATATTTTCAGTCCCTTCTGGATATCTTCTTGAGTATAACCTATGTTGAGCAATTCGTGCTCTGGTACATTGTCAAGAATTTTACATTTCTCACATAATCTTCTTGCTAAACGCTGAGCCATGATTAAGGTTACTGATGAAGCAATATTGAATGCTGGAACGCCCATGTTTAAGAGACGTGTTAACGTTTCTGGAGCGGAGTTTGTGTGGAGTGTTGATAATACCAGGTGACCTGTCTGAGCAGCTTTAATCGCTATTTCTGCTGTCTCCAGGTCTCGAATTTCACCCACCATGATTACGTCAGGGTCCTGACGGAGGAAGGCTTTCAGTGCACTGGCAAATGTCAACCCCGCTTTATAGTTAATCTGTACCTGATTGATACCTTCAAGGTTGATTTCTACTGGATCTTCCGCTGTTGAAATGTTTGTTTCAACAGTATTCAAAATACTTAACCCGGTGTACAGGGATACTGTTTTTCCTGAACCGGTTGGTCCGGTAACCAGTATCAGTCCCTGCGGTTTATCCAGAGCTCCTAAATATTTTTTCTTTTGTTCTTCTTCAAAGCCCAGCATGTCAATGTTAAGTTTTGCGGCTGAGGAGTCGAGGATACGCATTACAATCTTTTCACCCCATAGAGTAGGCAGGGTGTTAACACGCATATCCATTGCTTTGGTAGGGGATATCTTAAGCTTGATACGACCGTCCTGCGGTACTCTTCTTTCCGCTATGTCCAGTCTGGACATAACCTTGATACGGGCTGCTATTTTTTCTTTTAACTCAACAGGTGCTTTGGCTACTTCATGCAAAATACCGTCGATACGGAATCTTACGCGGTATTTCTTTTCATAAGGCTCAAAATGAAGGTCTGATGCACCTTTTTTGATGGAATCAAGCAGAAGTTTGTTAATAAATTTAACCACTGGAGTGTCATCGTCAGAAGCATCTGAGGCTCCGCTCATGGCATCGTTGTTCTGGTCCTCCTCGATTGTTTCGAGTTCGGCCATATCTGTATCAGAGAGGCCGACATCCAGTTCCTCCATGGCGTCAGCGAATAATTTATTGAGATCCTTCTGTAATTTATCTTCGTCAACGAGAATGGTATCGGTCATCATTTGGAATTTTAGACCGAACGCATTCAATGCGGCTGTATTTGTCGGGTCGGACATCGCAAGGAATAATGTTTTACCCTGAGCATATACCGGCAGTGCATGGTGTTGCAGAATAAGATTTTTGTCCATGTATGCAGATGGTATTTCCTTGACGTCAATATCATCAAGATTCAAGTACGGATAGGCATATTCCTTAACAAGAATCTCTCTTATTTTGTCGGCCGGAACCAATTTCATATCAACTATTGCTGATATTACCTGTTTATCTTCTTTTTTGGCTTCAGCGATAACAGCCTGTTCTTGTTCGGCGGTAATTAGTTTATATGTCTTAAGTACTCGGAGTATACCGTAACTTTCAGCCATTTTATAAATCCTAACTATATATACGTTATGGTTGTTTTGATATTCTTATTTCAGTAATTTGCATTACTTACTGTTTGATGTTAAGTCTCTATTTATGAATAACATTTGCCCCGATAATTTCATCTGTCTGTGTGTTGCTTGAAAAAACGGTTCTTACAACACATCTATATTGATAGAAGGATATTGGTATGCATCCGGTGAAAAATTTTTCGAACATGAAAGTGTTCGAGAAAAGCCTTTTATTATGTTGTTATAAATAGAGTAATAATGTCTAGCATAGAACCTTAAAGGGTAAAATACTACATAATTTTGTTATGACTAATATTGAAATATTGTTTTTATCACAAAATCCAAAAAGAATTTCATAAACTCAAAAGTTTTGATGAACTTATTATTTTTTAGGGGCAGGAAATTTTTACTATTTCAGGATATTTGTGTTTAAATGCGGGATAAGTCATAGTTTTGCAGTCTGCAATTGAGTTATGGAATAGCAGTTTTGGGCTTCTGTATCTGTACGTCGTGGTGCAGTATTATGTGAAAACGTCAGACATAGTGATAGTCGTTTATTATTAATGTAATGATATGTGTAATTGTAACAAATGACATTTTCTGGTGATTTATATATCTTTCCCGTGAATTTTTTTGTATTATCCTCCATTGTCCGGCGGTATTATTTTGTGCGAATTATGATGCAGCCATTATTTTATTGATAGTTTGATAGTGTCCTCGCAGTTATGCACTTTTTTATAGGTTTTTTGGATGTTGAAATATATTATTGCATTAGTCGTGTTTTTTGCTGCACTCGAGATATTCAGTATTTTTGTGGCTGCTGAATTTATTGGTGGTTTGTTTGCGTTATATGTCGTGATTGTGGAAATATTTGTAGGTGCATCAATTATCAAGGGGTATAGCTCCGGTTTAAGCGGCGGATTCTTAGGAGTGGCTGCTTCAGGTTCAAAGTCTGGTGTTATGATGCTCTTCGGTGCGTTAATAGCATTTCCTGGTTTCTTTTCAGATTTTATTGCTCTACTAATACTGATTCCTGTCTTTAGAAAGCTACTTCGTAAATTACTTGTACCGGTTCAGACGTTTGTGATGTCTCAAATGGCCAAAAAGATGTTTGCCAATATGACCGGCAGTTCTCAAAGTAATGGTACAGCAGATGATATTTTTTCCAATCCTTTATTCAAGGATATGTTTGCCGGTCAAAATACTGATACAAGCAGTGATGAGCTAAATGAATTTGAAAACGCTGACGCTGAAGATGTTAGAGTGGATGTAATGTCTCCGTCTTCAGGAAATAAATCAGCTAAAAAGGCTGCAAAGGTTGTGGATGCTGAATATACAGAGCTTTAATTTTGAATACTTTTTTTAAATCAATTGCGGTGTTAAATGATGAGGAAAAAGATTTGTAGGGAATAAGTGCTGTCAGAACAGCATCAGTTTCTGAAAACAACTGACTTTTCTATTCAATTTCTCAAATTTCCCACTTGAATCGTATGGATTAAGGTTTATCCCCTGAAATTCAAGTGGGAAACTTGAGTCAATATATTGCACATGTTTATTATAGCAGGGCTTTTTCGGTTGAAGTTCTTTTCTGCATTTGTTCTTTATCTATTTTTCTAAAGGAAATTACCACCAAGTGTAGTGTCTAGTAAACAGCATTAGGTTATTCGAAGGCTTTTAAGCATAATGCTAGCATGATGTATAAGAGGCCTGTTTGTCAGATTTTTAAATAAAATTTTAAAATTGTCTTGAAATATTATTATTACCCCTTATGTAAGATATAGGTTTATTTTACTAATGTTGTATTTATCAATACTGGAGGCGGTTTAGGGATAAAAACCTAGATTGTTAATTTTTTATGGCAATTCGTCCTTTAAATGATCGTGTTATTGTTAAGCGTATTGAGGTTGAGGCAAAGTCTGCTGGCGGTATCGTGTTAACCGGCAGTGCTGTTGACAAGTCAACTCGTGGCGAAGTTATCGCAGTTGGTCCTGGTCGTACTCTTGATAATGGCTCAGTTAAGCCGTTAGCTGTCAAGGTTGGTGATAAGGTTATCTTCAACGAAGGCTATGCGGTAAGAAAAGAAAAGCTTGACGGAGAAGAAGTATTAATTATGTCTGAAAATGATATCTTAGCCGTTGTTGAAGATTAAGATTTCAATCTGGTTATAAGGTGTGATAATGACAAAACTTAAGTTTTGTTTTTCAAGTAATTCGGATTATTTCATTTAAATATATACAGGATAGATAAAATGTCTGCAAAGGATGTTGTTTTTGGTAATGAAGCCCGCGTTAAGATGCTTGAGGGCGTAAATGTTTTAGCAAATGCCGTAAAGGTTACTCTTGGTCCAAAGGGTCGTAATGTTGTACTGGATAAGGCATACGGTGCCCCAGCTATTACAAAGGACGGTGTATCTGTAGCTAAGGAAATTGAACTTGAAGACAAGTTCCAGAATATGGGTGCCCAGATGGTTAAGGAAGTAGCTTCAAAGGCTAATGATGCTGCAGGTGATGGTACTACAACAGCTACTGTTCTGGCTCAGGCTATTATCAACGAAGGCTTAAAGTCTGTTGCTGCCGGTATGAATCCAATGGATCTGAAGCGCGGTATTGATAAGGCAGTTGCTGCAGCTGTTGAAGAATTAAAGTCTTTATCAGTAGATTGCAAAGACTCAAAAGCAATTGCTCAGGTAGGTACTATTTCTGCTAATTCTGATGCTTCTGTTGGTAAGTTGATTGCTGAAGCTATGGAAAAGGTTGGTCGTGACGGCGTTATTACTGTTGAAGATGGTAAGAGCTTTGATGATCAGCTGGATTTAGTTGAAGGTATGCAGTTTGACCGCGGCTACTTATCTCCTTATTTCATTAATAAGTCTGAAAATGCCTCTGTTGAATTTGATGAACCATATATTCTTTTAGTTGATAAGAAGATTTCTAATATTCGCGATATTTTAACTGTATTAGAAGGCGTTTCTAAAGCAGGCAAGCCATTGTTAATTATTGCCGAAGATGTTGAAAGTGAAGCTTTGGCTACACTGGTTGTTAACAACATGAGAGGTATTGTTAAGGTTGCTGCTGTTAAGGCCCCAGGATTTGGTGATCGTCGTAAGGCAATGCTTCAGGATATTGCTATCTTAACTGATGGTACAGTTATTTCTGAGGACATTGGCATGAAGCTTGAGTCTGCAACTATTGATGATCTCGGTAGAGCAAAGCGTGTAGTTATTACCAAGGATTACACAACTGTTATCGATGGTGCCGGTGAATCAGCTGCAATTTCTGATCGTGTAGCTCAGATTCGTAAGGCTATTGAGGATTCTACTTCTGAATATGATAAAGAAAAGCTTCAGGAACGTGTTGCTAAACTAGCCGGTGGTGTTGCTGTAATTAAAGTAGGTGGCGCAACTGAAGTTGAAATGAAGGAAAAGAAGGATCGTGTGGACGATGCTCTTCACGCAACCCGCGCAGCTGTTGAAGAAGGTGTTGTAGCCGGTGGCGGTGTTGCTTTAGTACGTGTTGCTTCAAAGCTCACAAATCTGAAGGGAGACAATGAGGATCAGAATGTCGGTATCCGTGTGGCTCTCAAGGCTATGGAAGCTCCTTTACGTCAGATTGTTGAGAATGCAGGTCAGGAACCATCTGTTATTGCTAATGCAGTTCGTAATGCTAATGGTAATTACGGATACAATGCAGCAACTGAACAGTATGGTGATATGCTCGAAATGGGTATCCTTGATCCAACCAAGGTAACAAGAAGTGCTCTTCAGTATGCAGCTTCTATCGCTGGTCTGATGATCACTACAGAATGTATGATTACTGATCTTCCTAAGAAGGATGAAGCTCCTGCCGGTGGTAACATGGGCATGGGCGGAATGGGCGGTATGATGTAATCACATACAGCTGATGTAATATAGTTTTAAAGGGAGAAAGGCTAGAACTTTCTCCCTTTTTCGTATTTATTCATTCATGATGAAAGTTGAAAGTATAATAAATAGGGGCACATCAGGTCAGAATGTGGTATGTATAATATCAGTTCTGCAAATCAACCTGTTCAACAGTTTTAATCCATTCTTCTACCAGATACAGCGGGACATTAGTCATCCAGTCCTGAACCCGGTAATCAGACATTGAAAATCTGATAGGCTTTAAATCTCTGTTGTTGCAATAGAGAGTTCTGAGACTTTTGGATTTCAGATTTTCCTCCGCCTTTAGCTCCATAGGATATATATTTTGTTTTTGGACAACGAAATCAATTTTAAGTTCAGATCGTACTCTGGAATGATAATAAACATGGCTACTGCATGATGTTACCAACTGCTGCAGTACGTATTGTTCTGTAAATGCTTACTGGTAATGACGTCTTTTGCATTGACATCTGACGAGTTCCAAGCAGTCCTAGATCAAGCATATACAATTTGAAAGAATCAAAATCTTCATAGAATTTCAGCGGTTTTTCAACTTTAGAAATTCATAATACCTTGTAAACCAGTCCTGCATCCGTCAGCCATTGAATGGCATTTTCAAATTCTCTTGCTCTACCCCCTTTTTTAATCGCGCTATAAATAAACTTCCGGTTTTCCTTTGCAAGCTGAGCAAGGGATACAATCCCACACCATGTTGACTTTGGGAAGAATATCATTGGGAATATGCTTCGAAAAGTCCCTTCTGTAGTCTGTCAGGATCTGCTTTTGTATACGTCTTACTTCAAATATATCATGAGTTTCAATATACGCTTTTACAACAGCCGGAATACCTCCAACATAATAGTATTGGCGAAGTAGCTCTATATACACAGAGGACAGAGCCGAGAGTTCATTCCACCGGTGTGCCTCCATGAGTTCGATCAGTGTTGATTTATCAAGTGCCTATAAAAATTCTATAAAGGATAGAGGAAAAAGATTAATTTCATCAACTTTACCAACCGGAAATCCTGTTCCCTGATGTAAAACAACACCAAGAAGACTGCCTGCAACTGCTATGTGATATAGAGGTGCATTTTCACAAAAATATTTTAACGAGGTCACTCCGGCGGGGATTTGTTGAATTTCGTCTAAAATTATCAATGTATTCCCGGGTTTTATTGCAACACCTGACAATGCAAAAAAAATCTTATCAGTCGATCCGTATTAAAATCAGTAAATGCCTCAGCCATTGCCGGGATTTCGTTGCAGTTTATATATGCTACATTTGAGTACTCTCTGGAACCGAATTCCTTGAGCAATCAGGTCTTTCCCACCTGTCTTGCCCCGTTAAGAATTAGAGGCTTCCTGTTTTTACTGTTTTTCCATTCAAGCAATTTTTTGTATGCCTACCGTTCCATATTTATCTATCCGTAATACTCTTACCGTATTTTTCAAGCCGATATTTATTTTATAATACATTTTTACAAGCGAAAGTTTAAAAGCTCTGCGGAACAGCCGTGAATACTCATTTTGGTGCATTCAAATCATTAATACAGTCGACTGATTCAATTATCATTTTCAGCAGGTAGTTTTCACAATACCGGGATTGTAGCTGCTGTTTCAATTTTTATGAACCAGTGAATGCCTGAATTTTTGTTTTTGAAACTGGTTGAATGGATGGTTCTATGAAGTTGTATAGGTTGTTCAATATTTTCGAATTACGTACGGAAATTATCTTATAACAGTTCACATTTTTATTTTTGTAACATAATAGCAACGGCATATTTATGGTACTGTTATGTGGGAAGGAGTAACTTTATTTTTTTTATGCTTTTATAATCGGCTATGGTCTGTCTACCGGTTCCGGTTATGTACTTATTTTGTTGAAAAACAAATCAATCCTTTATTAGGTCTCCTCTATCCATGAGCATAACTATATTTGATTTGCAGGGTTATAAAATAATGTCAGATATTTCTGTGTTGATTTTGTCTGTAACTATTCTGGTTTTAGTTCTGATAATAATCATTTTATCTATGAGTATTAAGAAACAACGAAGAAAACTTGTTTCTATGTCGAGAGAAAACAGCAGTTTCAAGACATTATGCGATCTGATTAAGGCTCCGATCTGGTTTAAAGATCAGGATTTTAAAATGGTGTGGGTTAATAAATTTTATGCACAGATGTTTGACAGATCCAAAGCATCTATATACGGATTGACAGACAAGGAGCTCGCACCGGCTAAGCTTGCTGAAGGCTATTATCGTGATGACCTGATGGTTAAGGAATCAAAAAAGCCTTATGTATACCGAGAGAATGAAAAAACTGGTCTGTGGTTTGAAACAACAAAATTTCCATTACTGGAGGAAAATGGAAATTGTTATGGTCTTGGAGGTATTGCATTTAATATCACTGCTTTAAAGAAAAGTGAAAGTTTAATGCATTCAGTTGTCTATAATGATTATCTGACCGGAATATCAAACAGACTTTCCTTGTCTGTTGAAATAACCAAAATGCTTACCATTTCCAAAGAAAATGAATCTCAACTTGCTTTTATCTGTATCGATTTGGATAACTTTAAGGATATTAATGAGTTGTACGGTCATAGTGTCGGAAATGAGATTCTGAAAAAAATAGCACAAAAACTGAAAAAATATGCCAGTGATAAGGGAATTCTCGTAGGACGATTCGGCGGAGATGAATTTGCCGTAGTGGTGCCTAATTTAAAATCATATGATTATGTCACCAATGTTTGTGAAGACATTAAAAAACAGGTTAATTCAATCTATGATATTTTTGACTCGAATGTAACCATAAACATATCAATAGGTGTGAGCATCTATCCAAAGGACTGTGATAATTATGAGGATCTAGTCCGGCAGGCTGATATGTCTGTTCATGTTGCTAAAGAACAGGGAAAAAACAGAATAGTGTTTTACGATGAAGAAATCGGTAAAGCTAATTTTAAACGTATAAAAATAGAAATGAATATACGTTCTGCACTGGATAACGAAGAGTTTGTTCTTCATTATCAGCCTAAAGTATCAGTGGACGGTAAATCGATTCTTGGCTTTGAGGCTTTGATTCGCTGGAATAACAGTGAACTGGGATTTATCTCTCCATGTGATTTTATTCCGGTAGCTGAGCAGTCGGATCTGATTATACATATTTCAGACTGGGTTCTCCGGAAGGCAATGATTCAGAATCTTCAGTGGAATAAGCAGTATGGCAAGATGTATCCTATTGCTGTAAATCTCTCGGCAAAGCAGATTTATCGTATGGATTTTCTGCCGAAAGTATTAAGCGTACTTGAAGAACTCAATTATCCTCCTCAATATCTTGAGCTGGAGATTACTGAAAGTATGCTGATGAGTAAGGATGATGCTTCTAGAGCTTCCTTTGAGAAACTTAGAAGTATGGGGGCAAAAATTACTATGGATGATTTCGGGACGGGGTACTCCAATCTTAGTTATTTAAGTAATTTTCCTCTTGATAAACTGAAGATAGACAGACGCTTTATTACAGATATAGGCAATAACAAGGAGAACCAGCAGATTGTTAAGGCTATAATTATGTTAGCCAGAGCATTTGATTTATCCCTGATAGCTGAAGGCGTGGAAAAAATAGATGAGTTACAGTATCTGCAGTCTATGGGGGTGGATGTTATACAGGGCTTTTATTTTGCAAAACCTTTGGCACCTGATACAGTATATGATTTTGTAAAAAGTGTAGAAAGCGGTGACTGGGCAGAAAAGGTTGTGCGAGACTGATTTCCTTTGTCGGGTTCATAGTAGGCATAATTTTTACTGAAAAACTTGTTGTTCTACCAAGTTGAGAGTCTCCTTGTCTGAACAGGATTAACTCGAATTCTACCATTTGCAGATTACACTTAAGATATTTACCGGCCTTTTCTTTATTTTCTTCAAATAATTCCATCTCAGAAAAGATTATTGTCTGAAAATAGCGGGGGAGGGGAGTTGTGATTTAATTACTGACCTTATTATGACCGGGATTATTAAAATGAAGTGTCCTTTGCCGTCCGGTGAAAGGTATGTTTCAGACTGTAAGGCATTATAAATAAAAAAACTGTCAGACACGCGGGGTCTGACAGTTTTAGTAAAAATAAGATTCCTCCTTAAGCCTAAATTCCCGGGGGTAATTTGTAACTACATTAATCGCTACGCTTCATCATCGGATAAAGTCTTCGGCAATGAATTATGAGCTTGCAATTTATCCCCTTGTTTATCGAAATAATTCGGATACTCAATTTTAAATTTGTCGTATAAAATTGTGGCTGAACTCTGAGCTTCACTGGTAACGATTCTAGTGGAATATACCGTGCATTTCTGATTTCTTAAACCAAGGTACAATTCACC